>Ga0255774_10000449_pt1 | contig 37256 bp, 30 predicted proteins | sample 101ome_17_FD_179972 | JGI IMG/M metagenome (GOLD analysis project Ga0255774, IMG submission 179972) | Coastal salt marsh microbial communities from the Groves Creek Marsh, Skidaway Island, Georgia - 101407AT metaG (version 2) | ecosystem: Environmental > Aquatic > Marine > Intertidal zone >... | reverse complement strand
TGAGCAACTTTAGATTGAGCAAAAGTAGAGGTTGTAACAGCAAAGAATGCCATTACAATAAGAACGAATTGTTTCATGGAATAGTTGATTTTCAATTAATTGTGTCTTTACGTTTTTCTTCTATTTGTTTTTGACGCTCTGCACGAGCTTTAAGCACCGCTTCGCGTTTGCTAATATAGGCCTTTCTTCGCTCCTCACGTTCTTTTTCTAATCGTGATAGTGCAGCTTTTTTCTCTTCTTCTTTAGACTGTTGCGCCTTATTAAGATCTTCGGTAATCGTTTGACGCTTTTCTTCGATCTCACTAACCATTTCTTGAACTTCAGATTCTTCAGGCATGCCAATCACTCGAACCTTAGAATCAGCCTCTAATTTTCGGATAACCAAATCACTTATATCAAATTGATTATCAAAATAAAGCATAACTAGATCTGTAGACTTATCGAAGATCATATCAAAATTTCTCGCTTCTGCAATCTCCTGAACCGCAGCATAAATCAAATCCTGAATAGGTCTTACTATAGTCACTTCGGTAGCTATCAAATCTCCTTCAGGCCCAAATCGATCTAACTCATACTGAAGTAGGGCTTTACTCAATTGACTTATTTCTATTTCTCGCTGTTCGATAATAGATAAGGGTAAAAAATCCCTCTGAGCGCTCAACTCATCTTGTTTAGCTTTGAGCGTTATTCTCCGACGCTCTATCTCCGTATTCCAAGCTTCAATTTTCCCCGATAACTCTGCTCGCATTTCTGCATAAGCCGCTACTTTGGACAAAATATAATCGGTATCGATAAATCCAACACGAGTAGCACGTTGACCCCAACTGACTTGAGTCAAGAGGCCCATCAATACTACCGTTAAAATTTGTCGTGTTTTCATTAGAATTGCTGACCGATAATAAAGTGCGTTTGCCATCCGCTAGGACCAAAAGCTCCTGGCGTGTTGTCACTATCGAATCCGTATCCGAAGTCGATACCCAATAATCCAAATGCAGGCATAAAGATTCTCACTCCAAATCCTGCTGAACGCTTCATATTGAAAGGATCATAGGTATTAAAGCCGTTGAAAGCATTACCCGCCTCTAAAAAGGCTAATGTAAATACCGAAGCAGTAGGCTTAAGGGTTAACGGATAACGTAGCTCTAACGAAAATTTATTGTAGATCGCACCGCCATCTTGTTCTTGTCGACCGGTAATTGGATTTAGAGTATAAGGCGTGATCGAGCTGTTTTCATACCCACGTAACTGTATATTTTCACGACCGTCAAGGGTAAAGTTTCCTAAACCGTCACCACCCACATAAAATCGCTCGAATGGAACGATGCCTATATCGTTGTTATAAGCACCTAAAAATCCAAACTCCGCATTGGTTCGAAGCACTAACTTATCAACGATTCTAGTATACCAATCCCCTTTAAATTTAACCTTATAGAACTCCAATAGCTTAAATCGCTCCTCTTCTAAAGCCTCTAAGTCTCTACTTAATTCAGCTGAATTTACTCCATTAACGCCTTCAGCCAACAACTCTTCGGTTACTGAATTAATCTCAGCTCGAAGACCCGCATAATCCTTCTTAGAAAGAGCTGAAAATGGTGGAGTTACTCGAATTGACATTTCGAAATTAGATCCAGTTAAAGGAAAAATTCGGCTAGGCCCTTGTGAGCTTCTAGACAGACCAAAACTATAGGAGAATGAGTTGGATGATCCGTTTCCAAAGTTGAAAAGTCCGTTGTTATAATTCTGAAAGTTGTAATTCTGAAAGCTTAACGCATGTGAAAGCACGAAGAAATCGTCGGGCCATTGAACCCGTTTAGACAAGCCTGCAGAAATACCGGCAATACCAAACCCTCTTGATTTATCTACATCGAAACGCCCATTTCTAAATTGAGCAGCAAATTGTTGCGTTTTTTGGAGCGACATGTTAAAGCGAACTGGCTTTTTACCGCCTAACCAAGGCTCAGCAAAGTTTAAGCTGTACACTCTGAAAGTTCGGCTCGCCTGTAATCTCAGTGCAAATGTCTGACCATCTCCCATTGGCACAGGTGTATAGGCCTCTTTGTTAAAGAGATTACGCATTGAGAAGTTGTTGAACGAAAGCCCAAGTGTTCCAATGAATCCACCTCCACCAACACCACCTTGCAGTTCAATTTGAGAAGAACCTGCCTCCACAAGATCGTACTTTAAGTCAACCGTGCCAGAATTGGGATCAGGATTGACCACATCTGGAGAGATTTGTTCGGGATCAAAAAACCCTAATTGACCTAATTCTCGAATGGTTCTTATGATATTGTCTTTGCTGTACTGTTGACCAGGTTTTGTTCTAATTTCACGATAGATCACATGGTCATTGGTCTTGTCGTTTCCAAAAACATCTACGTGATTGATAAAGGTTTCCTTTCCTTCAATAATTCGAATTTCAAAATCAATCGTATCCCGTTGAGCGGATACTTCGACCGGATTGATACTTGAAAATAGATATCCGTTGTTCTGATAGAGATTGGTTAAATCTTCTGCATCAGGTTTTGAATTATCGGCAATACGTTTTTTGAGCTGAACACCGTTGTAGGTATCCCCCTTTTTTATCCCAAGAACAGAAGCTAGGCTTTTGTCGTCATAAACCGTATTCCCTACAAAGTCGATGTCTCCGAAATAATACTTATTTCCCTCGACAAGTTCTATTTGTAGTCCAATAGTTTCGTCATCAATAGTGTAGGTAGAGTCGCTAACAATTCTGGCGTCTCTATAACCTCTTTCTGCGTAAGCATCACGGAGGTTGATTAGATCTTCTTCGAAATCATCCTCAATGTATTTCGACTTCTTCCAAAAGCGATAAATCTTCTTTTTCTTGGTATTCTTGAGTGCCTTCTCAAGCACCGAAGTGTTCAGTTTTTCGGCGCCTTTGAAAGAGATTTCACCAATTTTTACCTTCTTACCCTTCTTAAGGTTAACAATTAAATCTTGTGTATTTACGCCAGAAGTATCCGCAGCAGTAGCAATGAAGGTCTTGGCATTGAGATACCCTTTTTCTTTGTATTTATTTTCAAGAAAGTTAATCGTATTAGCAATAAGACTTTCTGTGATTTTCTTTCCCTTTTTAAGATCAGTATCCTCTATAATACTTTCTGTTTTCCCCTTTTTAATTCCATAAAAAGTAACCTCATCAAGGGTAGGTCGCTCTTTGATACTTAGTTGTAAAAAAATGGAATCGTTTCTAACATCGGTATAATACAGGGCTACGTCACTAAATAGCTCAAGATTCCAAAGCTTTTTGATACTCGCAGATACTTCTTCGCTTGGAAGGGTGATGAATTGTCCTTCTCTAAAACCTGCAAACGTTTTAACGGTTTGCTCGTTGTAACTCTGAAGACCAGTGACCTCAACCTTACCAATGATATACGTTTTTTTTGTTGGGGTAGAATTCGGTTCTTGGGCCTTTACCCAACTTCCCATTGCCAATAACAAGACAATAACCAGTAGTAACCGATTATTTTGTAGCTTTTTCAAGCTGCTCACTAGTCTTTCCAAATCTTCGTTCTCTTTGTTTATAATCAACTAAGGCCTTCTCCAAATGGGCTTCGGTGAAATCTGGCCAATGGGTTTCGGTAAAATACAATTCAGCATAAGCCATTTGCCACAAAAGGAAATTGCTTATGCGTTTTTCTCCACTAGTTCTGATCAATAAGTCGACCGATGGAGAATCTGCGGTGTAAAGATGCTCATTTAACATTGACTCATCGACATCTTCAGGTCGAATTAAGCCATTTTTAACTTTTTCAGCGATCTCGCGGGTAGCAGCAGTGATCTCTTCACGGCCACCGTAACTTAGTGCTAGCGTTAAAGTCATCCCTGTATTGGATGCCGTCTGTGCAACTACACTCAAAAGTGTCTCAGCAATAGAAGCGGGTAATCGATCTAGATTACCAATGGTGAGTAGGCGAATATTGTTCTCCTGCATCGTGGCCAATTCAGACTTCAATGCTTTAAGAAGAATACGCATGAGGATATCAACCTCCTGTTTTGGTCTTAACCAATTCTCTGTTGAGAAGGCATATAAGGTTAAAAAATCAATACCTCGTTTAGCACAGGCTTCTACGATAACTCGAACCGATTTAAAACCAGATTCATGCCCAAACGCCCTCGGCATTCCTTTCGCTTTTGCCCAACGACCGTTACCATCCATGATAATAGCAAGGTGTTTCGGGCCTAAGTGCTCGGTTTTATTCTCAATCATTTTAATTGGGTAGACTAAAATTTGGGGCCAAAGGTATAGGTTATTGTTAAATTAGGAAACAGATGCCAGTCGTTCCCGTTCTAAAAAAACAAATACCATCAATCAATTTGTAATTCTAAAACGTTTAGGAAAAGTATATGTCAATGTTATATTCGGGAATAAAAAAAAGTCATTCCCTCCTCTTGTAGTGTAACTTTCTAATGATGGATCTAGTTCTGATTCTAAACGATCGAAATCGTCAGAAAGGAAATAGCCCACTCCAAATTCAGTGCTTATTAAGAATAGAGGAGAAATCCTAGATTTAAAACCCAAACCAAAATTCAGTCCTATTCTTTCCGAAGACGACAGCTCCCAGTTCCTAATAGGCTTGAAATTCCCTAGCTCATACGATAGGCCAATCATCAGGTATGCGGCATTCTGCCTTCTAGGATCGTAAGCATTGTAAGAGTTTAAGTTATATTCGAATCCAAGCGTAGCCTTAGAGGTTTTAAAAATCTCCCAGCCAAGACCACCTGTTCTTGGTTTCGTATAATTATATGTGGGTGCAAAGGAAGCTTTAATAGCTATCCGATATGGAAAATTTATCCTCGAAGTGAAAACTAAGGAATTATTTGGATCAAAAAAATCTAAGGGTTCATCACCCACAGCAACTACCGAATGAAGACTCAATCCAAATTCAAAAGATCTCAGATCTTGTGCTGATGACCATAAAAAACAGTTAATTGTAATAACAAATATTAAAAATTTTCGCATAATCAATTTCTTTTATCCTCTCCCCAAAGGAGCTTTTCTCTAAGTGTTTGAAAAAAATGATCCTCTTCAAAAACGACCAATTTTAGGACAAATGGAGCTTTTCGAATACACAGTTCTTGTCCATTTTCCACGGTACTAATTCTAGAGTCTAGAGAAACCAAGTGTTGTGGTTCCCGAGAATCTACCTTCAATCGAATTTCAGTACGATCTTCAATAATTAGAGGCCTTGCATTTAAATGATGTGGTGCTACCGGAGTAACGACTAACGATGATGAATGTGGCGAAACTACGGGTCCGCCGCAACTAAGCGAATAACCAGTAGAACCTGTTGGCGTGGCAATTAACAAACCATCAGCCCAATAAGTAGTCAGATAGACTCCATCTAGCCAGGTTTCAATAGTGATCATGCTTGTTGTATCCTTTCGGCTTACCGCAACCTCATTTAAGGCATAATCAATTTTTCCAAAAGCACCACTTTCTCCCTTTAGCTGAGCTTGCAATAAACTGCGTTCCTCTACTCGGTAGTTACCAGATGAAAATCGCTCCAAAGCTTCAACCACATTTTCGCGCTGAAGTGTTGCTAAGAATCCTAGTCTTCCCAAATTCACACCAATAAGAGGAAGCTCAGAGTCTCCAATGAAAGTGGCGGCACGAAGCATAGTACCATCCCCGCCAATACTAAGCATCAAATCAGCTTTCATTTTCTTCAGTTCAGCTGCTGATGTAAAAACAGTGAAATGCGTACTAGGAAGATGCGGAGCAAGTGAACTTGCAAATTCTGCCTCTACACTTAAGGTGTAGCCGATGCGCTCTAATTCTAACACTAAATCGGCTAAAAAAACCAAATCAGTCTCACTGAGTTGTAGGCTATACAAGGCAATTTTTACCCGCTCATTACTCATAGATCTAAATAATTGGTTAGGTAATCAGATCGCTCCTTTAATTGCTCAAAATATAAATCGTTTACAGGAGCGTAATCGATGTGATAATCGTAGCGTCTTAGTTCACTAAGGATTTGGGTGAAATTTTCAGAATTAACTTTTACCGCAACCTCCTTGACTAATTCGTTTGAAGTAGTCATAAGAAGACCTCCTACCCCACCTTGATTCATTTCAATAAGTTGAACGATCGTACTTACCGAAAAGTTCGAGGGATTACTACTGATAATCAACACCTCGCCCGCCTCTTGAACAAACGTGCTTTGACCAAACATTCCTTCAATATCTTCAAGTAAATAATATCCTTTATGCATTCCCGAATGGTCTAAGACAGGAATTAAATCAGCACCTGATTTCAATAATTGATCAAAAACACTCACCCAATGAGCAGTCTCACCGACCCAAAAAGACTGAAGTTCGTCGATTAAAGAATAGAGTGATTCATCATTCTCAAGAGGGTATAGGGCGTATGAAGATAAGTTACCCAGAAAGCGCTGGTCATCATAAATGGCCACATGAGAGAATCGGCCATCCTCAAAGAATTCTTTGACTTCCTCGACTCGATCATCGATACGAAAGACAGGAATACTTTGATTCAATAGTTCCTGAAATGCTACCTGAGAGAAATTCATATTGCAAATTACGGATATTTGAGACATTCAAAGGGGTCTTAATTGTCTATTTTTGTACACCTAAATAGAATTACTCATGCCTGCAAAACTCAGTGTAAATATCAATAAATGGGCTACGATTCGTAATGCTCGAGGTCATAATAATCCAGATCTGATTAAAACGGCTACCGATATTCAGAATTTCGGCGGTCAGGGAATCACTATTCATCCGAGACCAGACGAGAGACATATTAGATATGACGACGCTCGACTATTACGCCCGGTGGTACACACTGAATTTAATATCGAAGGTAACCCTATTCAATCCTTTATTGATTTGGTTCTTGAAGTCAAACCTGAACAGGTAACTTTAGTACCCGATGCACCTGATGCCATTACCTCTGACTCTGGTTGGGACTGCAAAAAGCATTCAGAGTTTCTAAGTGAAGTAATCACCACCTTCAAGAAAGAGGGCATACGAACCTCTATCTTTCTAGATGCTAACTCCGAAATGGTTGATGCAGCTGCAAAAACAGGAACCGATCGAATCGAATTGTATACAGAACCCTACGCCTCTGCTTATGCATCAAACCCTACTAAAGCCATTGAAGATTTCATTGCTACCGCAAAAAGAGCCGAACAGTTAGGTTTAGGGGTTAATGCCGGACACGATTTATCATTGGACAACATCGCATTTTTTGCAAAATTGATTCCCAATCTCTTAGAAGTTTCTATCGGGCACGCCCTGATTTGCGAAGCTATTTATTTGGGATTAGACAATGTAGTGAACCAATATCTACACCGCTTACAAAACCCCTAGTTCATATGCTACACTCAAATATTATTGGTGAAGGGAAACCCCTTTTAATCTTACACGGATTTCTAGGTAGTGGAGACAATTGGAAAACCTTTGCCAAAAAGTGGGCTGAAAAAGGGAGATCGGTACATTTATTAGATGCCAGAAATCACGGTAAAAGCTTTCACAACGATGAGTTTAGCTATGAAATCATGAGCCAGGATGTTATTGATTACGCCGACGATCAAGGGATTGAGAAATTTGATCTTCTCGGTCACTCAATGGGCGGAAAAACAGCGCAATTCGTGGCGCAACAATTTCCAGAACGAGTTGATCGGCTCATTGTTGTCGATATAGCTTCTAAAGCCTATCCGCCACATCACACCGAAATCTTAGAAGCACTGAGCGAGGTAGATGAACAACAGTTTCAAAGTCGAAAAGAAGCCGAAGAATTTCTCATGCCTTTATTCCCAGAAATCGGTTTAAGGCAATTTCTATTGAAAAATTTAGAACGAACCGATGAAGGTGTTCTTTCAGTAAAATGCAATCTCAGCCTGTTTCGATCTCATCCGGAACGAATTGGAAAAGCACTTCCAGAAGCACCGAAAATACACACCCCAGCCCTTTTCATACGAGGGCTTGAATCCAGCTACGTAGAAGACGTAGACCTAACAAGCTTACAAAGGCAATACCCAAATTTCGAACTCGTTTCTATTCCCAATGCTGGACACTGGCTACATGCAGAACAACCTATTGCTTTTGGTGAGGCCGTTGCGAAATTTTTAAACTTGTAAGCGCTAGTAAAATAGACTAATTTTGCGGCTCGTTTTAAAAATTAGGATCTATCATGACGATCAGCAAAAAAGAGATTGCTCCACTACACGCGCTAATTACTATTAGCCTAGAATCTTCTGATTACCAAGAAAAGGTTGATACCGTGCTTGGCAATTACCGCAAAACTGCTAACATTCCAGGATTTAGAAAAGGTCAGGTACCACTAGGACTGATTAAAAAGCAGTACGGTCAAGCAGTACTTGTTGATGAAATCAACAAAATCTTGCAAGCAGAAATCGGTAAGTATATCGAGGACGAAAAACTATCCCTTTTAGGAAATCCGCTTCCGAAAGAGCGCGAAGATTTCGATTGGAAAGCAGAAACACTTCAATTCGACTTTGAAATTGGACTAGCTCCTGAGATCGCTCCAGCCCTAAAAACTAAAAAGGCGATCACTAATTATAAAATCACAGCTTCGGATAAAAGCATTGACGAGCAAGTAGTTCGTTTACAAGAACAATACGGTTCGCTTCACTCGAAAGATACTGTTGAAGAAGGCGATGAAGTTACTGGCCTGATCACTGCAGAAGAGCCGAAAATTGAAAATACGGCTACTATCGCTCTAAAAACCATCAAGAGCAAAGCTTCGGCGAAGAAATTCATCGGTGCGAAAGTAGGTGAGGTAGTAAAAGTTAAAACGAAAGGTCTTTTTGAAAAAGATTTTGAACTAGCAAGAGTTCTAGGAATTTCTAATGAAGAGGCTGAAGGCCTGGCCATTGAAGTGGAGTTCTCCATCAGCGAAATCAATCGTCGTGAGCCTGCTGCATTAGATCAAGCATTCTTTGACAAACTTTTCGGAGAAGGCGCTGTTGACTCTGTGGAAGTAATGAAAGAAAAAATCAAGGCTGACTCTGAAGTGCAATTTGCACAACAAGCAGACCAGAAGTTCATGAATGACATTACTGAAGCAATCATCGCCGAAACGAAATTTGATCTACCCGCTGAATTCTTAACCCGTTGGATTCAATTCGGAGGAGAGAAAGAACTTACAGAAGATGAAGCAAAAGCAGAATACGAGCGTTCTGAAAAAGGAATTCGTTACCAATTGATAGAGGCTGAGCTTATCAAAACGCACAACCTCCAAGTTTCATTTGATGAATTGAAAGACTACGCTGGTAGCTACATTCGCAGTCAAATGGCTCAGTTCGGAAGAATGAATCCTAGCGACCAAGAAGTAGATCAAATCACTGCCTCTATCATGCAAAATCAAGAAGAGGTTCGTCGACTATCTACCCAGGTGATGAATGAGAAGTTATTAGACCTTTTTAAGAAAGAAGGAAAAGTTAAAGAGAAAGCGATCAGCTTTGAAGACTTCATCAAGGAAGCATACGCCTAATTAGAGTATCTTTAAAGTAAAAGCAGTTAACAGCTATGGACTACGGTAAAGAATTCAAAAAATTTGCGACAAAAGATCAAGGTATCAGCTCGTTGTATTACGATCAAATAGTATCTAGCATGACTCCTGTTGGCCTTACTCCTAACATCATTGAAGAACGTCAAATGAACATTGCCATCTTTGATGTGTTTTCTAGACTAATGATGGACCGCATCATTTTTTTAGGAACGGGAATCAATGATCAGGTAGCAAATATTGTTCAAGCACAGCTTTTATTTTTAGAGAGCACAGACGCTAGTAAAGACATACAGATTTATATCAACTCACCCGGAGGTAGTGTATACGCTGGTTTAGGTATTTACGACACCATGCAATTTATACGACCTGATGTTGCAACGATTTGTACAGGTATTGCTGCCTCAATGGCTGCGGTTCTGCTATGTGCTGGCGCCGAAGGAAAGAGAAGTGGATTACAACACTCAAGAGTGATGATACATCAGCCACTCGGAGGTGCTCAAGGTCAAGCTTCAGATATTGAAATCACCGCAAGAGAAATTCTGAAGTTAAAAGACGAACTTTACGAAATCATTGCTAAGCATAGTAAACAACCTTTTGATAAGGTTTACGAAGATTCAGATCGAGATTACTGGATGAGAGCTGAAGCAGCGAAAGAGTACGGAATGATTGACGAAATCTTGGTTCGTTCTTAACACCCTATCATGAGTGACAAATCCCTACAGTGTTCTTTCTGCGGAAGAAAGAAAGAAGAAACCGAAATTCTTATTGCAGGAATTGACGCTCATATTTGTGATGCTTGTATTGAACAGGCCTATCATATCATCGCTGAGGAGCGAAAAGGAAATAAAAACGCTGCATTATCTGAATCATTAGCGTTAAAAAAGCCTAAAGAAATTAAGGCGTTTTTAGACACCTATGTCATTGGACAGGACAAAACTAAGAAGGTATTATCCGTTGCAGTATACAATCACTACAAGCGTTTGTTGCAAAATAATGACGATAACGAGGTTGAAATTCAAAAAAGTAATATCCTTATCGTAGGGCAAACGGGTACGGGTAAAACTTTGGTTGCAAAGACGATAGCTAAAATGCTTGAGGTCCCTTTAGCCATTGTTGATGCTACTGTGCTTACTGAAGCTGGATATGTTGGAGAAGACGTGGAGAGCATTCTCACTAGGCTACTACAGGCTGCAGACTATGATCTTGAGCGCGCTCAGAGAGGTATTGTTTTTATTGATGAGATTGATAAAATTGCTAGGAAAAGTGATAACCCATCAATTACGCGAGATGTTTCTGGAGAAGGAGTACAACAAGGATTACTAAAACTACTTGAAGGTACTACCGTTAACGTTCCGCCTAAAGGAGGTCGAAAACATCCCGATCAGAAATTTATAGAAGTAGACACTTCAAACATCCTATTTATTGCTGGAGGTGCATTTGACGGTATCGAAAGACACATTTCTAAGCGTCTGAACCGACAAGCTGTTGGTTATAGCAGCTCAATGGAAAGTGGCCAAATCGACAAAGAAAACCTGCTTCAATACGTAAGCCCTAAAGATATTAAAAGCTTTGGGCTAATTCCTGAAATCATTGGTAGACTCCCGGTACTTTCTCATATGAATCCATTAGATAAGACCAGTCTACTCTCGATACTCACTGAACCCAAAAATGCTATCATTAAGCAATATCAAAAGCTATTTGCAATCGACGACATCACCTTAGAAGTAACTCCCGACGCTTTAGAGTTATTAGTCGATAAAGCCTTAGAGCACGATCTAGGAGCCAGAGGTCTTAGAAGTTTGTGCGAGGCAGTGCTAACTGATGCTATGTATGAACTACCTTCAGAAGATTCAGTTAAGGAGCTTAAAGTAGATAAAACCTACGTTCAGGAGAAACTCTCAGGAGCCTCTGCAGTTGCTTTAGGGAATCTAAAAGCTGCATCATAGCCAATACCATTTAGCTATTACTTATTAAGAACCAACAATTCCTCTATATAGGTTCTAGTATTCGACAATCGAGGTATTTTGTGCTGGCCACCCACTTTGTTCTGCCCATCTAACCACTGATAAAACAGCTTCGACTTAGCAACAACTAGTTCGGGTGCTCTGAGTGTAATATCCTTTAAACGCTTTGCCTCGTAATCAGAATTCAAGTGCTGCAAAGCCTCGTCTAATACCTGCATGAATTGAGCATAGTCAGAAGGAGCTCTATTGAATTCAATAAGCCACTGATGCGCCCCTTTTTTATTTTCTGACATGAAGATAGGTGCAACCGTGTAATCGCTAATACTAGCCCCAGTTTGTTCACAAGCCGTTCTCAGGCCTTGCTCCGCATTTTCAACCATTAGCTCCTCGCCAAACACATTGATGAAATGCTTAGTTCTTCCCGTAATTTTAATTCTGTAGGGGTCAACAGAAGTAAATCGAATGGTGTCACCGATGATATAGCGCCATAAACCAGCGTTTGTGGTGATGATCATGGCATAATTCACCCCTAACTTTACTTCCCAAATGGGCACCGCCTTTTCACCAAAACTACCGAGAGTATCTAATGGAATGAATTCGTAAAAAATTCCATAATCAAGCATCAGCAATAAGTCATTCTGGTAGTTTCGATCTTGAATAGCAAAGAACCCTTCAGAGGCATTGTAAATCTCATAGTATTTGAAGTTGCTTTTTGGAAGCAATCGTTCATATTGAGCACGGTAAGGTGTAAAACTCACCCCACCATGAAAATAGACCTCCAGATTCCCCCAGATTTCAAATAAGTGTTCAGTACCTGAATAAGTATTGATTTCATTGAGTAAAACCAGCATCCATGAAGGTACTCCAGCAAGGGAAGTCACGTTCTCTTTCGTGCTCTCAGAGATTATTGCTGCGATCTTTGTTTCCCAATCAGGAAGCAAGGATATCCGATTACTTGGTGTGCTACTATACTCAGCCCACTTCGGCAGGTTATCAATAAGTATAGCGGATAGGTCTCCGAAATAAGAGCCTTTATCTTTATACAATTCTTTACTCCCTCCTAGCCTTAAGCTTTTACCTGTGAAGAGTTTAGAATTCTCATTATTATTCAAATACAGCGACAATAAATCTTTACCGCTTTTGTAGTGACAGTCATCCAGCGCCTCTTGACTTACTGGAATAAATTTACTCTTAGCATTGGTGGTGCCACTACTTTTAGCAAACCATTTAATTGGGCTAGGCCAAAAGATATTTTGTTCTCCTTCTCTCGTTCTCTGGATCTGATCGGCTATATCCTCGTAACTGACAATAGGAACTCTAGAAGCAAAATCTTCATAGGTACGAATACTAGTAAAATCATATTTTTTTCCCACCTCAGTGCTTGAAGCAGTTTCGAGTAATTTCTGTAAGACTTCGAATTGAACCTCTCCCGGATACTGAATAAATAGCTGGATTTGATGAAATCTTTTCTTAAGCAGCCAAGAGGCAACAGAATTAAAAAGAGGCAGCATCATTATTCGTACATTAGAGGTTGTAAAGCTCAAATATACACATCCCTATCTATGCTTTTTCATACGGTACTAAAGAAGATGGAAACTGAAGATTTCAGTCCGATTAATTATTTTCTCCCTATCGAAAGTGATTTGCTACAAGTCAACCAACTTATCGGCAAATCCATTCAAATAAAGCATGTCGGATACCAATGTCTTGGCTGTGGTGACGATCACGGAATTTTCAGACAAGGATTTTGCAAAAAATGCTTCTTCGAATCTCCAATGGCGGGTACCTGGATAATGAAACCCGAAGAGAGCAAAGCGCATTTAGGGATCGCAGACCGTGATCTTGAGTTTGAGAAGCAAATGCAACTGCAACCTCATATCGTTTATTTATCCAATACTGGAGCGATCAAGGTCGGAATCACTCGAAAAAAACAATTACCTACCCGTTGGATTGACCAAGGAGCTCATCAGGCACTAGCTATTTTAGAAGTTCCCAATCGATATCTAGCAGGGGTTGCCGAAGTGGCTTTAAAGGAACACATTAGCGACAAGACTAATTTTAGGGTTATGCTGTCAAAGCCAGAATCTACCTTGGATTTAAAGCAGCACTGGAACTCTTTAAAAGCTTACGTCCCCAGCGAAGTAAGCGATTTTATCGTCGATAGCGAAGTAGTTTACCTCAACTTTCCGTTTGATCCGAAAGGAAAAGAAGTTCAGAGTACTAATCTAACCAAAGAGCCAAAACTCAATGGAATACTTACTGGAATCAAAGGACAATATCTTCTTTTTGAAGATGGAAGAGTCTTTAATGTTCGATCACATGAGGGTTTCCAAATAGAGCTGCGACTTAACTAGTCTCGAACAATTCAATCTCTTCATTTACTTCTAATCGAAAGTATCTGCGACATCCGTAAACCATCAAATAGAGAATCGGCGTGTCTAGAAGGGCAATTAGCGCCTTAAAGAGAAACCCTGAGAGAACCAGCCCCGTAAATCGTTCCCAACCAATCTCACCGAAGAAACAGAGCAACAAAACAACAGAGGTAGTGTCGATAAGCTGAGAAGAGAAGGTAGAAAAGTTATTTCTCAGCCAAAGGTGTCGACCCTTGGTAAGCCGTTTCCAAAAGTGATAGATCTGAATATCTACAAATTGAGCCAGTAAATAAGCCATCATAGAAGAGAATACAGCAACAATCGTATTTCCAAAAACCGTTGAAAATAATTCATCACTTACGGGCGACCAGTCGGTTGCACTCACTGAAGAAGCCGTATAAACGATAAGTAGCGAAAAAACCGAGGCAATAATTCCTACAACTACCACTTTATTCGCCATCTTTTTACCATAGATTTCTGAGATTAAATCGGTGATTAAAAACGTTAGTGGATACGGCAAAATACCGACTGACAATTCGAATAAGGGGGCAGAAAACAAATTAACCTCGCCAAAAGGGGACCAATAAAAAAACTTCTGAAAAATAAGATTTGAAACCACCAAGGAAGTGATAAACAGTCCTGCTAGAATCAGAAAGAAATAAAATGCCTGGGGTCGTTTTGAGTATTCCATTACTCAATTTTTAAATCAAAAGGCAAGCGTGCCTGAATGCGATTATAATCATGATTTTCACTACCTACCGTTTCCCAGAAAATAAGGTAATCAGAAACAACGCTAGGTAGTTTTGATGAAATAATAGATAGACTTGCTGCAGGCAAATCTCCCAACAAACGTTCTAGATCAGATTTATATCTAGGATATTCTCTTAACTTAAATTCATCAATTGCTGCAAGTTCAGCAGCCTTATTGATGGCATCATCGAGCGTTCCAATTTCATCAATAAGACCCAGTTCCAGCGCTTTTGGAGCGAGATAAACTCTTCCTTGTGCTATTGCACCTACAGATTCGATAGACATTGACCGACCCGAAGCCACTCGTTCTAAGAAAGTCTGATAGGTCTGTTCAATTCCTTCGGTTAGCTCTGCTCGAAAAGAATCACTAAGCGGTCGTAAGGGCGAATAGGTTGCCGAACGCTCATGAGTTCTTAGGGTATACGAAGAAACACCCCACTGCTCGGCAAGTTCTGAGGCGTTTGGCAAAGTACCAAATACACCGATAGAACCGGTAATAGAGGTCGGTTGTGCGAAGATATAGGTTGCTGGGGTAGCAATATAATAGCCCCCTGAAGCTGCAACGTCAGAAATAGAAACCACCACAGGTTTTTCCTTGGCTGTTTTTTCAACTTCTCGCCAAATTAGATCAGAGGTAAGTGCACTACCTCCCGGAGAATTAATACGAAGTACCACCGCCTTTATATTTCTATCCTCTCGAGCACTTTGTAAAGCCTTATTCATGGTTTCTTGGCCCATGATCGTAGGTGATCCCTCTCCGTATAGAATACTTCCTTGCGCATAAACGAGCGCAATTCTATCTGAAGAATCAATTGGAGTAGATTTAATCGTCTTAAAGTAAGAGCTAGACGAGATCGTATTCAATTTCGAAGAAGCACTCAGATCATTTTTAGAAGCACCAACCGCACGTTTCAAGGTATCTTCATACTGATCTTCATAGATCATACCTCCAATTAAGCCCAGTTCCTTTGCCTTTTCTAAATCACGAGTGACCAAATCATTAACCCAACCTTCGAAATCAGATCTCGAAACTTCTATTTGATCGGCCATTTGCGCTCCAACTACGTCCCACAAACCATCGATTAACTCCTGAATTTGCTCAATATTTTCCTTTGATGGGGCATCATTGAGGTAAGGTTCTACCGCTGCTTTGTATTTACCATGTCGAATCACCTCCATACGCAGTCCTGACTTTTCCTGAAATGATTTATAGTAGGTGAGTTCTGATGAAAGGCCACGCAAATCAACAAAGCCTGTTGGAGTTACAAATAAACTATCAGCTACAGAGGACAAGTAAAACGATTTCTGAGAGTATGAATCTCCATAAGCATAAATAAACTTACCTGAACTTTTGAATTCAATGAGTGCGTTTCGCAGGGTCTCTGCTTGACTCCATCCCCCAAGAAAAAAAGGAGTTTCAAAACTAATACCCGAAATACGATCATCTTCGGCAGCAGCTTGAACGGCCGCAACCACCTCATCTAATGCAATCGTTTCTTCGAAAAACACAGAAAACGGATCCTCCCCCGATCCTCCCTTATAATCTATAATAGGTCTGTTTAAAGCTACTTTTAAGACAGAGGCATTAGACACTGATGGAGCAACATCAGCGCTTCCTAAGCCGGCGATAATTAGGACTAAAACAATCCCCATAAACCAGAAGGCGGCAATAACTGCGAAGAAGGAAGCAAAAAAACGTTTAAAAAAATTCATAGCACTAACGTTTAAAGCCCTAAAGATACTGAAAGTTGAAGCCTTTTTGTACTTTCGAAGGCCATGAGAACTAGTACCTACTATATTGGGATCGGGAGTAATGAAGGAGATCGACTACTCTACCTTCAAAAGGCATTATTTAGCATATCCGATCAGCTAGGAATCATTCGATCTGTATCCTCAGTTTATGAAAATCCTGCACTCGGTTTTGAAGGTGAAAATTTCCTAAACGCATGCTTGGAATTAGAAAGTGAATTTACTCCCGAGAGATTGTTACAGGTATGTTTAGAACTGGAGAAATCCTTTGGAAGAATACGAACAGATCAGGGATACGCGAACAGGCCGTTGGATATCGACTTACTATTGGGCCCTACTGATCTTAACACACCTTCGCTTGAGTTACCTCATCCACGGATGAGTAATCGGCGATTCGTCATCGAACCTCTTTATGAAATTGCACCCCACCTAGAAATCGAAAGTCAATCGATCAAGAAGATTAAAAAAACACTAGAGAAAGACCCATCTCAGCCCATCACTAAAACCAAAACTAGTGTACTACGAAGTAAAAAAGAACTCTGGCATACGAGTAAAAACGTTGTGCTAGAAGGTTGTATCGGAGTAGGCAAAAGCACCCTATGCAAAGCGATTGCAGAGCGCTACGAATTAAGCTCAAGATACGAACGATTCGACGAAAATCCGTATTTGGAGTCTTTTTACAAAGACCCTACGGCCTATGCACTACCCGTCGAATTACATTTTTTACTCGATCGATTTGACGCCTTAAAAACGAATCAAGCCGCTGAAGGACTAGTTAGCGATTACCATCTATCTAAGTCATTACTTTTTGCCAAAAACAATTTGAACGAAATAGACTTTGAGCTTTTCAATCGTTACTACCGATGGGGTGAGCGACTACTGAAAGCTCCGGGACTTTACGTTCTTCTAGAGAACAATCTCGATCGAATTCTCGAAAATATTAAGAAAAGAGGTCGTAGTTACGAGCAAAATATCGATCCAGATTATTTAAAATCTATAACCATGGGATATCAAGATTTCATCAAAAGACAAAAACGATGGAATATTTTGGTTATCGACCTTAGTCTACTTCCTAGCTACGAAGATCCCAACTTCTTCGGAGCCGTTATTGAAAGAATCGAGGATGCACTGCTTGAAGTTCACTGGAAGAAACAAACCAAGAAAACGACTAGAACTAAAAAAGGATTAACGCTTTTTTAAGAAAATAGTTGCATTTCAACAAAACACTTAGTTAATTAGGCTCAGCATTTTTTGCTAACTAACTCAAACTATAAAGACCCCTTCGAATGATTTCAAGGGGTTTTTTGATTTTGGCTAAAACAATGCCACAAGACTACTCCTGCAGAAACTGATACGTTAAGTGAATGCTTCGTACCCCCTTGGGCAATTTCAATAACCCCATCACACTGATCAATCACCTCTTGATCCACTCCAAAAACTTCATTTCCGAAGATTAGCGCATATTTTTTGTCAGATAAGGGCATAAAATCTCCCAAGTCTGTGGCTGAAGAAGCCTGTTCAATCGCCCATATCTGGTAACCGCGCTGCTTTAGCTCGGCAATAGCTTCTAGCGTTGAGGACCATTTACTCCATACTACACTTTGCTCAGCTCCGAGGGCTGTTTTTCGTATTTCCTTACTCGGAGGAGTCGGCGTAATTCCACACAACATTAACTCTTCAACTAGAAAGGCATCAGAACTTCTAAAGATAGATCCTACGTTATGAGCACTTCTAACCTCATCAAGTACAACTACAAAACGTTTATCGATCGACTTAAAAGTATCGATATCGGGTCGACCTAATGCCTGATTTTCGGTTTTAATAAAGGGAGTTTTCATATTTTCGACAAAGCTATGGCAAAAAACAAAAAGAGCACTACCCCACTGATGCAACAGTACGATGCAATTAAAGCAAAGCATCCTACCGCATTACTACTATTCAGAGTTGGAGACTTCTATGAAACCTTCGGTTCTGATGCCGAAAAAACAGCTAAAATACTGGGGATTGTTCTTACAGCTCGCAACAATGGAGGTGACCAAACTCCACTTGCTGGATTTCCGCATCACGCCTTAAACACCTATTTGTATAAGCTAGTTAAGGCAGGAGAACGAGTGGCTATCTGTGATCAATTAGAAGACGCGAGTCAAACCAAAGGAATCGTAAAAAGAGGGATTACAGAAATAATCACACCAGGAGTCACTTATGAGAGTGAGCTACTCGACTCAAAGACTAATAATTTTTTAGCCGCCATCTACAAAGGTGAGAAGAACTACGCCTTGGCATTAGCCGATGTATCCACCGGAGAATTCTCGGTAGCTGAAGGGTCTGAATCTTACATTCTAAAATTATTAGCTCAATTTAATCCTTCTGAAATTCTTATTTCAAAGCCTCAGCGAAATCAGCTTCAGGATTCGCTTCAAGGCAAACCCTTATTTACATTAGAGTCTTGGATTTTTAGTGATAGTTTCGCTAACGAAAAACTGTTATCTCACTTTAAAACTCATAATCTCACTGGTTTTGGTCTAGACAATAAAGTCGATAGTATCATCAGTGCAGGAGCCATTCTTCACTATTTAGGAGAAACTCGAAATGATAAACTAGGACACATCCAGACCATTAGGCGGATAAGCCCAGAAGGAACACTTTGGTTAGATCATTTCAGTATTAGAAATTTAGAACTCTTTCATCCGCTGCAATCTGGAGGAACAGCGCTGATTGACATTATCGATCATACTCAGACGGCAATGGGCGGTCGACTTCTAAAACGATGGATTGGTCTACCCTTAACTCATCGGGAGAATATAGAAAAACGACACCAAAAGGTTTCAAAACTGCATAAAGAAAATCTCTTTGAATCGGTTCGTACTACTTTATCTAAATGTATTGATGTCGAACGAGTGGTAGCGCGAATTGCAGCGGCGCGTGTACACCCAAAGGAGCTTAAAGCCCTGTCCTCATCTTTACACAATATTTTAGAATTATCAACACTGTTACAGTCTAATTCTTATCACTCCTCTATTGATGATCAGACAGTAACCGCTATCACCGAATTACTCGATTCACGCTTAGAAGAAAACCCTCCAGCCTTAGTCTCAAAGGGGGGTGTGATTAGAACCGGAGTAAGCGAAGAACTCGATGAGCTACGATCACTGTCAGAAAAAGGTCATGATCACCTTAATGCATTACTCGAAAGAGAAATCAAAAGAACAGGAATCACCTCTTTAAAAATTGCATCAAATAACGTTTTCGGATATTATATCGAGGTACGAAACACCCATAAGGATAAAGTTCCTGAAGAGTGGCTTCGAAAACAAACTCTTGTCAACGCAGAACGCTACATCACTGAAGAACTTAAAGAGTACGAAAGTAAAATCTCTTCAGCAGAGGCGCGAATTCAGATCTTAGAACAAGAGCTATATTCCCAGCTTGTTGAAGACCTACAACCTAGGATTAGTTCAATGCAACAATTATCCAATGAAATTGCAAGTATTGACTGCCTATCAAACTTTGCATACATCGCGAAGGCTTACAATTACTATCGGCCAAAGCTAAACGACTCCTTTACCCTTTCGATAAAGGAAGCTAGACACCCAGTCATTGAACAGCGCCTGCCACATGATCAAAGCTACATCCCAAATGATGTATGTTTAGATGAACAAAAGCAACAGATCATGATGATTACCGGCCCTAATATGAGCGGTAAATCAGCGATTCTGCGCCAAACAGCACTTTGTGTTATTCTAGCTCAGTCGGGATCATTTATCCCAGCAAAGGAGGCAGAAATGGGAATCACTGATAAACTTTTTACTCGTGTCGGTGCTAGTGACAACCTAAGTAAGGGCGAATCTACATTCATGGTAGAAATGAATGAAACTGCCGCAATCATAAATAATTTGAGCCCACGGAGTTTGGTTCTAATGGATGAAATTGGACGTGGCACTAGTACCTATGACGGAATTTCGATCGCTTGGGCTATCGCCACTTACTTGCATGAGAGCAAGGATAGACCTAAAACACTTTTTGCCACGCACTACCATGAACTTAATCAGATGACAGACTCTTACACGAGAGTCAAAAATTATCACGTGGCGGTTAAGGAGAGTAAAGACAATGTACTTTTCTTAAGAAAGCTATTACCGGGCGGATCAGAGCATAGTTTCGGAATTCATGTCGCTAAAATGGCAGGAATGCCTGCAATACTTTTGCAACAAGCCCAAAAGGTTCTTAGAAACCTAGAAAAAAGCGGAGATCGACAAGAAAAACAATCCTCGTTAAGCACCAACTCGGAGGAAATGCAACTCAGCTTTATACAATTAGACGATCCTGTTCTACTTGAAATCAAAGAGGATCTGATGGATATTGATGTGAACTCCCTAACCCCTGTGGAAGCCTTAGTAACGCTAGAATCGATTAAAAAACGATTAGGAAAGCTATAGAGAGTACTTTTTTTGACCAGAGAATGTTTTGAATTTGAAGAAATATTCTAAATTTGCATCCCCTAGTAATTCTAGGATATGTTCTTAACATCATGCGAAAATAGCTCAGCTGGTAGAGCGCAACCTTGCCAAGGTTGAGGTCGCGGGTTCGAACCCCGTTTTTCGCTCAAAATGCTGCGAACAACGCAGCTTTTTTTTTGAAATAGTTAGACTTGTCTAACGAAGGCTCGAGTGGTGGAATTGGTAGACACGTTGGACTTAAAATCCAATGACCATTACGGTCGTGCGGGTTCAAGTCCCGCCTCGAGTACAAAGCCCCTTTTTAATCAACTGATTATCAAGGGGTTTTTTAATTCTTAACGGATTTTTGCCAACTACTAAGCCTCTCTCAGCTCTTTAGCTTGACTCCAAATACCCTTGATGACAGCAGCCACTTGATCGTGTTCGATAAGGAAGGCGTCATGGCCATGAAGGGAGTAAATTTTAAAGTGATCAGTAGGTTTTCCCAGAGATCGGAGTGAATTAACCGTTTTATCGTCTTCTGTAGGAATGAAAAGTAAATCAGAGGTAATGCTGACTACATAGAATTCGGTTTTTATAGGAGCAAAAACAGACTCAAAAGATTGATCTTCAGGTACGGCGTCAATCTGTCTTAGAATTTGATTCAGATGCCGATAGGCTCTGGCATGAAAGCGAGAGGTAAGGGCATCTCCGTGATAATCAAGCCAAGACTCTACCGCATAATTAGAACTTTTTCTTTCGCGCTGAAATCTCGAATCGAAAGATTGCGGGGTGCGATAGGTGAGCATAGCGTGTTGACGAGCAAGTTTTAGACCCCACTCAGTTTCTTCTTCTAACAGACGCTCCTGAATGTGACAATGGGCTATGATCCAATCGGTAGATTTCCAGTCAGTTGCGATAGGAACAAAACGCTTAAAATGGATGCGATTTTGGGCAACCATGCTCCAAGCAATTCCGCCTCCGACCGACCCAGCTACAAAAAGGGCTACTTCTGAAATAGATAAGTTTTCTAAACCGGTGATAAAAATACGTGCGATGTCCGAGGCAGTTAATTGGATGTCCGCGTCAAAGAAAAATCCGTCATACCCATTACCTGGTATATTAAAACACAATACGGTAGCTCGATCTGTATCAATAGCCTTAGCTGAACCCACGATGGGCTCCCACCAACCCTTGTCTCCGGTCAGACTAGAGTTGGCAGTAAGCGCGTGGCCGACCAAAATTAGCGGTGCTGACCCTAAGGGCCTACCGAAAACTTCGTAGCTCAGTGGAAAAGGATTAAGAACCCTTTTATTCACTGTTTCGAAATCACTAATCTCAATCGAACGTAACATACACTAATATACTTTCTTAAGCTAGAAAGGCTTGTTCTAAATCTGTTTTTAGGTCTTGAAGGTCTTCTAGGCCAACTGATAAGCGAATAAGCTCCGGTGTAACCCCAGTGGCTTCTTGTTGTTTTTCAGTTAACTGCTGGTGTGTAGTAGAAGCCGGATGCACAATGATTGATTTCGAATCTCCAAAATTTGCTGCAATTTTAAAGATTAGCGTGGCATCTGCTACCTTTTTAGCTGCCTCGAAACCTCCCTTCAATCCGAAAGTAACTATACCACTAGCTCCTTTTTGAAGGTATTTCTCAGCTAAGATTTGCTCTCTAGAATTTTTGTGACCTGGATAATTCACCCATTCCACCTCGGGTCTTCCAGCCAACCATTCGGCAAGCGCTAAGGCGTTCTCGCTGTGTTTTTTGATTCTTATATCTAAGGTTTCCAATCCTTGAATAATTTGAAATGCATTTAGCGGACTGAGCGCTGCTCCGAAATCTCTTAGCCCTTCAATTCGCACCTTGGCAATAAATGCTGCAGCTCCCAAAGCATCGTGATAAACTAGACCATGGTATCCGGGTGAAGGAGTTGTAAACTCATCAAATTTTCCACTAGACCAGTCAAAAGTTCCTGCGTCAATGATCACCCCACCCAAGGCAGTACCATTACCATTGATATACTTAGTGAGAGAATGAATTACAATATTCGCTCCGTATTTAATTGGATTTAATAATGCAGGGGTAGGAACCGTATTATCGACTATTAGAGGAATTTGATGTCTTTTGGCTACCGAAGAGATGGCCTCAATGTCAAGGATATCTAACTTTGGATTTCCAATCGATTCAAGAAAAACCGCACGAGTATTCTCTGTTACGGCATCTTCAAAGTTTTGAATTTCTGATGGATCAACAAAAGTTGTAGTAATCCCTAACCTCGGCAAGGTTACCGCTAGTAAATTATACGTACCCCCATAGACACTGTTTGATGCAACGATGTGGTCTCCCTGCTTCAATAAAACCTGAAGGGTTGTTGCAACGGCAGAAGTTCCCGAAGCAGTTACTACCGATCCAATTCCTCCTTCAAGAGTCGCAAGACGTTCCTCTAGAATAGCATTGGTAGGATTTGTAAGGCGAGTATAGATATTGCCTGATTCACTAAGGTTGAACAATGCAGCAGCATGATCTGAAGAGTCAAATCGATAAGCCGTGGTTTGGTAAATGGGCACGGCTACTGTTTTACCATGCTGATTGAGATTGTGCCCTGCGGTTAAAGCGCTAGTGGCGAATTGGTGTTGTGCACTCATTACGATGTAATTTTTTTTAGGTTAAATAATAATGAGGCAACTGCTAAAAAGAAAAGATGGGTAGCCAAAGTGGCTTAGCATCGTTATCTCTCCCGAATGGGGTAGAATTTAGCACCTTCTCGAAGATCGAGGGTTGCTAAGGCTTCGTAGGGTCTATTCCCTTCACCTTTCTTGATAACAATTACATCATGTGAATGAACGCTGCAAATATGGGATGGGCATCTGAAATAAACAACTCTTTCTAAGAAGAAATTGAAAATATCACAAAATACCAGGCGAGTGTAAGACCCTTATGCCGAGTTGCGACTAGCGTTAATATTACCAAACATCGAGCGAGTAACCATCTTCTCAAAAAGCTGCTTTTCCTCGCTATTGGTGGTTTTACTAACTCTATTTAGTGCATATTGCTGTATCGTAAGTAGGGGTTGAACAATACCTTCTCTAATTTCAATCGAAGCCTTACCTGCCTTTTCATTTTGCATGAGCTGTTCGAAACCTGTGAGCTCAAGAAGTAACTCCTTAGACTTGAGATACTCCTGATGAATCAGCTTCCAGAAATCTCCATAGATAGGGTCTTCAGACATATACGAAGTGAGGTCAAAGAATGACTTCGTAAGACTCATCATAGAATTTGCAATCAGTGTTCTGAAGTAAGCATTGCTCTTGTATAGTGATTGAACATGATCGAATCTACCGCTATCCTTGAAAGCTTGAAGTGCCGTTCCTACTCCAAAAAATCCAGGAACATTTTGTTTTAGTTGGCTCCAACTACCTACAAATGGAATTGCACGAAGATCCTCAAAAGCTAACTCCTTTTTACCTCCTCGCTTGGCGGGGCGGCTACCGATATTCGTTTTAGCATAATAAGGTAGGGTGGTCATTTCTTGGAGATAAGGCAAGAACTTATCGTGTGCTTTGAAGGCTTGGTAAGCTCGGTAGCTTAAGTCAGCCAATTCTTCGATAGTAGCACGATCTGAGTCACTTAAATTGTTCTGACCTTTATTGGTCAATTGATTTTTAATACCTGAACTAAGTAATTGCTCGAGGTTATATTGGGAAGACTCCAAAGTTCCAAAATTAGAACTAATCGTTTGTCCTTGAACAGTTAGTTGAATATCATCGGCCTGAATATCCTCACTCATCGAAGCATAGAATTCATGAGTGCGACCCCCTCCGCGAGCAGGAGGGCCTCCTCTACCATCAAAGAAGGCAACAGATATGCCATTCTCTGTAGAAACCTTACTAAGTGCCTCCTTAGCCTTATAGATTCCCCAGTTCGCCATAAGATATCCGCCATCTTTGGTTCCGTCAGAGAAACCTAACATGATCGTCTGCTTATTTCTTCTAGTTTCTAAATGGGCTGCATACTCCGTAATTGAATAGAATTTACTCATAATTTGAGGAGCCGCATTTAAATCGTCGATCGTTTCGAAAAGAGGAATGAAATCTACAGTCGGATGCTCCCAATCACACATGCGTACGAGCGCATAAAGTTGCAATAAATGTTCTAGCGATTGGCAATTACTGATGATGTATCGATTGGCTCCAAGCTCTCCGTTTTCAGCTTGAATTTGCTTCATTACATAGATCGAATCAATCGTTTGAGCAGTGATTGAATCTGCATCAAACCAGCTTGACGACACCGATCCTTTTAAACCGATGAGTACCTGGTATTTCTCTTCTAAACTCAGTTCAGCATAGGGTTTAGAAGGCAGATTTTCAATATGAGCGGTTGCCATTGGATGATTGATAATCTCGGCAAACACCGCTTCATGAATCCTAGAATCTTGACGTAGATCAAGGCTAGCGAAATGATATCCGAATAGCTTCACTTTTTGGATGAGATCTAGTACAAGATCTTCATATAAACCACTGTGTTTCTCCTTGATTTCTAGATGTATCGATTGTAATTCCGTCTCTAATTCTTCAAGAGATAAGGATGGGAGCTCTGGAAAAAACAAGGTATGATACATCCTTGTCTCAAGCTCTTCTACTCGTTCTAAAATACCCTTAAAGGTCAATCGGGTTTTTAAATCTCGAATTTCCCTGTAATAATTACGCTGAATATGATGTCTAAGCGTTTGAGCAGTTTTCATAGTAATCTCAGAGGTCACAAAGGGGTTTCCATCGCGATCCCCTCCAGGCCAAAACCCAAAGTCAAACAAACGATGCTCGATTACCTTGTTGTCAAAGAAATTCTTTCTGAGGTAATTAACGATCGATCCTGCAGAGTGATAAAAAACATTCTCTAGGTACCAAATAAGCCCATTCGCTTCATCGAGTGGTGAAGGCTTTGCCTTATTGTAAAATGGAGTAAGACCTAATTGATCGAGTAATTGCTTGATATCATCAATATCATTACGCTTCACAGCCGCAGAAAGTGATCGAATAATACCTAACACACTATTTGGATAGAACTGGGTAGGGTGAGCCGTGAGTACCACACGAACAGCAAACCGCTCTAAATACTCGAGAAGATCTTCGTATTTGTTATTGTTCTGAGCCTCCTCTTTAATATAGCGAAGAGTACCTCTACCGTGCATATTATTCACGTAGGAGAAGCCAGCATCTTCAATAGCATCAAAAAGAACCACCTGTCTTTCGATATATTTAATAAAGGAGAATAATAAATCGTTGCGATCCTTTTCTCCTATGTCTTTCAAATAGGTATCAAAAAAGTTCGTTACAATTTGATTGGGACTAAGTCCAGCTGCAAAACCTTCTTTACAAGTTTCTGCAAAAAGTGGAAGTAATAGAGCGGTGTTTTTAATACTCGGAAAAGGAAGCGTTAAAAACAGACTATTATAGATCTGAAACTTAGACTTAATTACTTCATTAAAGCGCTCAATTTGAGGTCTTCTGGCCATTTCGTGATTTTTGATTGATGCAAGGGTACTAAAATATAGTCAACTTTGACAAAAAACCCAGATATGGCTAACAAAATTGAAATAAAATGAAGCTTCTTATTTCAATTACAAAGCAAATTGAGGATTTAATTATGAGCTTTAACCTCGAGATTGGCCACTTCCTTTAAAAAACTATAGGTGGCTCTATACACCCCCTCAACATCATTTGAAGCCAATGGACTGGCCAAAATGTGATCTCCCGCTTTTGGAAAAGCTTGCTTTTGCTTTTGACTCGATGGGGTACCCAATTGCTCATACATTCGAAGCATTGCGGGTACAGAAACTACCTTGTCTTGCTCCTCTTCATTCTTATAGTAGTAGCCTAAAAACACAGGCTCATCCACGGTCTTAAAGTTCATAGGTGTCATGGCTCGTGAAATAAAGGCTTGCAATTGAGGTAGACTTTCTAATCGATATTTGTGATACCAATAAGGCTTTCGACTATCAGGCATGTTCGCTATGTGGTAGTTACTCCCTTTCACCTTTTTAGCAATCTCAAGACCCCATGGATCATCTAAAAGCTTCGCCGTCGGATCATAAATCTCAATGTTTGGAGAGTAGAGTATAAGGGCTGCCAAATCAGGAATTGATTCTGCCAAGTAAAGCGCTAAAGCCCCCCCGTTAGAGGTAGCCATAATAACTACGCGATCTCCAATAAGCTGAGCGATACTGAGTGCCTCTTTAGCCGAATCAACCAAATCATCAGCAGTGATGTCTAAAAGGGCCTCTTCTTTAGAAAGCCCGTGTTCGGCGAGTCTTGGTAAATATAAATTTGCTCCTAAATCCTGAGCAATTTGGCGATGAACCGGGTCGCCCTCAACGGCAGATGCCGACCAACCATGCAAATAAACAAGACTAATTGGCGTCTTTGTTTTTGAGGAATCAGCCCAAATAATTCTAGATTCGTTTCCTTCTTTTACCGGTAAACTAGCTTCTTTCTCTGCGATATAGGCGTCAATTTCTTCAAGGGGTATATCGATTACTGGTAAGATCTTGTCGAAAGAAGGTCTTTCTACCTTGGGACCTAAGACATACCCTAAGAAGAGTAAGTCTAAAACTGCCACCAAAAACATTGCTAACCAGAGTTTTTTCATACCTGTTGATCTATGCGATGAAACTTCTCTACGAAGTAACCCTATTTTTCAATAGATTTAACCACTTTTCGATATGGATATTAAACGATTTTTCAACCGACTTGGACCTGGACTGCTTTTTGCTAGTATGGCAATTGGCACCTCGCACCTAGTACTATCCACAAAGGCTGGAGCCGTTTACGGAATGTTAATGGTCGTTCCTATTTTACTCGCCAACCTTTTGAAATACCCTTTTTTCGAATTTGGAGTACGATATACAAGGGTTAAAGAGCATTCCTTAACTGAAGGATATGCAAAGACCTCTAAATTTTATCTATGGATCTATGCTGGGGTAAACCTGGTTAGTGCTTTTACCATTTTGGCAGCCCTTTATTCGGTAACTGCGGGGATGACCTTAAACATCATCGGACAAGGAAGTGGACTTAGTATGCAATCGATGTCTGTGATTCTATTCCTCTTAATCAGTCTTCTTATTATCATCGGAAAATATGCTTACCTCGAAAAATCGTTGAAGTATTTGGTAATAATTCTCTTTTTAGCCTTGTTAGCTACCGTATTCTTAGCACTAGGAAAAGGAAAAGTAACCGCTGCAGAAAATTTCATTGCTCCCGATATCTTTGACAAAACAGGACTTTTATTTCTTATTAGTTTAATCGGATGGATGCCCACAGCAGTCGAAGCTTCAGGCTGGGTGAGTCTTTGGAATCTTGAAAAGTTGAAGAAACATAGTGAGACACCAAGCTTAAAGGAGACCCTTCGAGAGTTTAATTTAGGGTTTTTCATTACGGCATTACTCGCCGTATTTTTCTTCTTTCTAGGTTTTATGACGCTCTACGGAACAGGAACCGCACTAAGTGCAAGTGGAGTAGTATTTGCAAAAGAACTTACCGAGATATTTACGGCACAATTAGGAAGCTGGGCCCGCGTTCTAATTTCTACATCCGCATTAGCCGCGATGTTCAGCACCTGTCTAAGTGCACACGATGCGTTAGCTCGGGTTTTAGTAGATATGAGCCAACGATTAAATTGGACAAAGAAAAATTACTTTAACCTAGCGGTAATCGGATTATCGCTATCAAATCTTTCAGTGATCATTGGGTTTACAAGCTCTATGGGAAAATTGGTGAGTATAGCCACCTTTGCCTCATTTGTCTTTGCTCCTATACTAGGCTACATGAATCACCGTCTGGTTTTTGCAGATGACTTCGAAGCCAAGCCTACCCAAGTGATGAGAGCACTTAGTTATTGCGGTATCATTTTTCTCGGAGGATTCTCGATTTACTATCTGATTAGCTTATTCTGATGCACTAGCAACTTCAGCAGAACGATCGATTTTTTTGATGAGTCCTTGAAGCACCTTCCCTGGGCCATATTCTGTAAAAGAAGTAGCACCATCTTCAATCATTTTCTGAACACTCTGCGTCCATTTTACCGGAGCCGTTAATTGAGCGATCAACTGAGCTTTTAAAAGTTCGCTGTCGGTAACTGCTGTAGCACTTACATTTTGATAGATAGGGCACTTCGGACTTGAAAAAGTAGTAGCTTCTATGGCTGATGCTAATGCCTCTTTTGCCGGAGCCATTAGTGGTGAATGAAAAGCGCCACCTACTGGTAAAATAAGCGCTCGCTTCGCTCCCGCTTCTTTCATCTTTTCACAAGCCATCTCCACAGCCTCATAGGCTCCCGAAATTACCAATTGACCAGGACAGTTGTAATTCGCAGCGACAACCACACCTTCAATCGAGTCACAAACTTCTTCAACTACAGCATCTTCAAGACCCAGAACAGCAGCCATAGTTCCTCTCTGTAAACCACAAGCTTCTTGCATAGCCTGAGCTCTTTGGGCAACTAATTTCAATCCGTCTTCGAAAGTTAAAACACCAGCAGCTACAAGAGCCGAAAACTCTCCTAAGGAGTGACCTGCAACCATACTAGGATTAAAAGAATCTCCTTCAAGTAATGCTTCTATAACTGAATGAATAAAAATAGCAGGTTGAGTTACTTCGGTACGCTTTAATGCTTCAGCATCACCTTCAAACATTACATCAGTAATTCGAAAACCGAGGATATCATTTGCTTTTTCAAAATAAGATTTAGCCAGAGCCGATTGCTCGTACAAGTCTTTACCCATTCCTACAAATTGAGCTCCCTGACCTGGAAAAACTGCTGCTTTCATATCAAAAATTTTAGCGAAAATACGGCAAGGTTAACAATTCAGCACTTCGTACTTTTGTAAAAAGTTTTGAAAATGGAATACAACATCACCACTATAGCAACGAAACACCCATCAATTCTCAAGTTTCAAGCCAACCACTTTTTAGTTAAAGGCACTTATGAATTTGCCTCTATTGATGATACTAAAGATGCACCATTAGCCTATGAGTTATTCCAATTACCCTTTGTAAAGACGGTTTACATCGCGAGTAATTTTGTTGCGATTCAGCGCTATGATATTGTAGAGTGGGATGATGTTAAGGACGCCGTTGCCCAGCGACTGGTAGATTACCTCAACGAAGGTGAACCTGTTGTGCACGAAACCACCACAGGAGGTCCTCAGGCCATAACTGTTTACGCCGAGGCTACTCCTAACCCTGGAGTGATGAAGTTTGTAGCAAATAAGCCCGTCGTACCAGCTTTGTATGAATTTAAAAATATCGACGAAGCTAAAGATGCTCCGCTTGCTACTGCCCTTTTTCAAAAACCTTATGTGAAACAAGTATTTATGGATGAGAATTATGTTTCGGTAACCAAATACGATATTGGAAACTGGGATGAAATCACCGTAGAACTAAGAGAACTGATCAGAGACTTCATGGCAAGTGACCAAGAGGCAGTCATTACTCAAAAGGTTGCAAGTACAAAACCAACCGAGGGCACCCCAACGAAAGAAGCGCCTACTCCTGCCCCTTCGGCAAACTTCGAAGAAGGAAGTATCGAAGCTAAAATCGTATCTATCCTTGAGGAGTATGTAAAACCTGCTGTAGCTGCAGATGGGGGTAATATTGCCTTCGAGAAATTTGATGCAGATACCAAAGCTGTCCACGTTGTTCTGCAAGGAGCCTGTAGCGGATGTCCTTCTTCTACTTTTACCTTAAAAAATGGTATTGAGACCATGCTACAAAACATGCTTGGCGATCAGGTCGGACAAGTAATCGCAGTAAATGGCTAGTGATTCAAATAAAGCCAATGATTTACAGCATGAGAGTTCACCATACCTCTTGCAACACGCGTACAACCCAGTAGACTGGAAGCCCTTCAACCAAGAAATTCTTGACAGAGCCAGAAAAGAACGAAAGCTGTTGTTCATAAGCATTGGTTATTCTGCCTGCCACTGGTGCCATGTGATGGAATCAGAATGCTTTGAAGACCAAGATGTAGCCGATTTTCTAAAACAACATTTTATCTCCATCAAAGTGGATCGCGAAGAGAGGCCTGACGTCGATCAAATTTATATGGATGCGCTTCAACTCATGACCGGGTCAGGAGGATGGCCGCTCAACGTTATCTGTCTCCCCGACGGGAGACCCTTCTGGGGAGCCACCTATCTTCCCAAAGAACGATTTCTCGCCTCTCTGAATCAACTAGTTTCTATATATATCGAAGATGTCGAAAGAGTTCTAGAATATGCAGCTTCACTATCTCGAGGATTAAAAGGAATGACTGAAATTGTTTCTGAATCTAGCAGCCCGGAGACTATTGACCATTCCTTTACCATAAAGACCTATCTAGAAGCCCTAGATCCGATTTATGGCGGATTCAAAGGCGCTCCAAAATTCATGATGCCCAATACTCTTGAGTATCTGCTGCATTACGTGAGTATCAAGCCTAATGCAGAGGCACACGAACTCATTAAAACGAGTCTTCTTAGAATGGGATACGGAGGTATTTTTGATCCCATCGACGGTGGATTCTCGAGATATAGTGTAGATGATCGATGGCACATTCCACACTTTGAAAAAATGGCCTACGACAATGCACAATTATTAGGTCTTTACGCTGAATCGTACCAATATTTTAAGGAGCCTTTCTTTAAAGAGATCACAGCAAAAACAGCCACATTCATCCAATCCCATTTCATTGATCCAGATACTGGCGGATGTTTTACCGCGTACGATGCCGACTCCCTAAATGCCGAGGGAATACTTGAAGAAGGAGCCTATTACGTTTTCACCAAGGATGAACTACAACAACAACTTGGAAGTAGTTACATACTGTTCTCCTTAGCTTTTAATATTAACGAATTTGGTCATTGGGAAAAAGGCAACTATGTTCTCATCCGAACATCAAGCAATGCAGACCTTGCCGCTAGGCTAGGAATCGATGAATTAGAGGTTTCAACACAACTAGAACAATCCATTGAGCGATTGAAAGAGGTTAGAAAAAGTAGAGCCCTCCCCTTTCGAGATCACAAAATACTGATGAGTAATACGGCTATGACGGCTATAGGCCTCAGTAGAGCCTACCGGTTTGCACTCAGAGAGCATCCCTCAATAAAAGATATCGCAATTAAAGCTGTTGATTTTGTGTATAACCGCATTGGTGCAAACGGTAGTCTATTAAGAAACCATACAGGTAAACGAGCTACACTTGACGGAGTACTTGAAGATTACGCGTTTGCCATAGCGGCACTCATCGAAGGGTATGAATTATGCTTCAATGAAAATTACGTAGCGGCAGCCATGAAATTGAAGTCGTATGTGATTGAAAAATTTAGTTCTGAAGACGCCCTGTTTTACTTCACCTCAGCGAATAACCGAGAACTCATACGACGAAGCATAGAAACTGAGGACAATGTCATTAGCGCATCTAATTCAGTGATGGCTATTAATTTCTTCAAACTCTATCAACTAGGATTTGGTAAGGATTTAAAGACCAGAGCCCAAGCGATGCTTTCGCAAATGAGAGATCGTGTGAATCAATTCCCTAAGAACCATTCGAATTGGCTTCGACTTTCCCTGTTACTAGAAAACCCCTTTGAAGTAACTATAATAAGTGGTAAAAAGGCTTTTGAATGGTCAGATCAGTTAGATTCCACATGGGTTTCTAACAGAATCATTGCCGCCAGCGAAAAATACTCGAATCTCGATTTGTTCAAAGATCGTTATTCAGAAAAACAAACATCTATCTTTGCATGTGTAGAAGGGAGCTGTTCATTACCTATAACAGATCCTAAGAACTACCAACCGATAAATGCATCACTATGATTGAACAAACCATTAAAAATTACGAAGAGCACATCAAGGAGCTTATCAATTTGCTGTGGGAGATATTCCCAAATTTAGTTTCTGCCCTAATCCTCGGTTTTGTGGGATGGTGGGTAATCAAACTTATCAATATCGGTGTCGCTAAATTTTTTGAAAAAAAGGATTACGATCGCACCCTTGAGACCTTTCTAGAGGACTTCATCAATAACGGTTTAAAGGTCCTTCTTTTTGTAATGGTTATTACTCAAGTTGGAGTAGAAACCTCGTCACTCATAGCGATGCTCGGTGCAGCTGGTCTTGCATTGGGATTAGCTCTTCAAGGATCACTATCAAATTTTGCCGGCGGAATCCTTATTCTAATCTTCAAGCCATTTAAAGTGGGAGATTTTATTTCAGCTCAAGGTAGTGAGGGTACCGTTAAACAGATCACAGTTTTTAACACCAAACTCGTCACCTTCGGAAACCAAGAAGTAATCATTCCTAACGGAAACCTATCTAATGATAAAATCACGAACTACAGTTCTGAAGGAGTTCGAAGAGAAAATTTAGTGATTGGAATCAGCTACGATAGCAGCATCCAGAAAGCAAAAGATCTAATTCTAGAGCTGTGTGCAGCAGATGAAAATATAATGACAGAAGAGGGTAAAGAGGCAATGGTTGTTGTCACTGAACTTGCTGACAGTTCCGTAAATCTTGCGGTTCGTTATTGGACAACATCCGAAACCTTTTGGCCAACAAAATTCAAAATGATTGAAAATATCAAAGCGGCCTTCGATCGAGAAGGAATCGAAATACCATTCCCACATCGTGTGATGGTCACACAGAGATAATTACCCACGCTTTGGAGTAAGCATAAAATCTTTCAAATAAAAAGGTTCGAAGGTGATTACATTTTCGAACCTTTTTTGTTTGAATAAATTTTCAAGTAGAGCCCCTATGAATCTAGTATCTGGATAATTATCTGGGTAAAAAGTGAATTGATTGATACGCTCATGCGAGATTAAAAAATCTCTTGTTTTAACCGCCGCGTCACCCAGAAAATGAATCGAATGATCAATATATCTTTCTAATAGTGCATTAAAATCCTCACTGTCGAGGATGATATTGGTAGTTGATTCTAGCTCGATGAATTCATTATCCTTTCGAATAAAAACTTTGGCATATGCTTCTAAACGTCTAGCATCAATCATAGGAATGACAATCGATTGATCTTGAGTCTCTAAATCTGCAAGGATTAAATCTAGACTCTCGATTGAGATAAGAGGAATACCCAGACCATAAGCTAAGCCTTTAGCAGAAGAAACTCCAATTCTTAATCCGGTATAAGAACCAGGTCCTTTTCCTACAGCAACGGCATCTAGTTGACTGAATTTCACTTGAGCCTTTTGCATTACCTCCGAAATTCTGAGATGAAGTTCTTCAGCATGTGTATAGCCCTCTGACACCCTATGCCATGAAGCTAAAAGCTCGGAGTCTCTGTAAAGAGAAACCGAGCATGCTTTAGTTGACGTATCCAATACAATAATGCAAGCCATAAAGCAAAGATAGTAGGCTGGCTCTTATTGAAGTACTGTAATCGGAATACCGAAGTAGAATTCTAAAATCTTTAATCGAAAGATATAGTCATACTTAGTGCGAATCACACTTGCCTCAGCATTATCTAAACGCGCCTGAGCTTGACTAAAGTTGAAAGAGTTCATAAGACCGACATCAAAACGCTCTTTTGCATATTGGTAGGCTAATTTTCTTGCTTCTAGGGTCTTTTGCGCCGCCTCATAAGCCTTAGCGAAAGTCTTCACATCATTATAGGCTTGGTTCACTGCGTTTTCAAGATCTAGTTTTGCCTGCTCAAATTGGAGCTTTGATCTTCTCACTCCTATTTCAGCACGTTTAATGCTGTTATTTGTTGAGAATCCGTTGAAAATCGGAATATTCATCGACATCCCAAAAGAGATTCCATCATTGGCCTCTAACTGAGCGACAAAATCGGGCCTTACTAAATTGAAATCATCCGTAGGGTCGTTAGGATCTTCATTCGGATTAGCCTGAATCGTGAAACGATCACTGGCAAAGGTGTTGTAGTTTAAGAAGGCGTTTAGTGTAGGTAGTGCAGCGCCTTTGGCAATTGCTAAGTCTTGTTCAGACAATGAAACATTCGCCTCTGATAATTTAATGTCATTTCTAAAGCTCAATGCTTTATTGAAAATTTGGCGAGGAGTCTTATCTAAAATATCTGAACTCGGAACCTCAAACGATTCATCTGCAATATCAAAGTTTTCATAGTCAGTAATTTGTAGAAGCTGTGCTAGCGTAATTCTCGAAAGAATAACACGAGCCTCAGCATTTACAATAGCTTGTTCTTGATTCGCGGCAGTAGCCTCAATCTCCAAAAGATCACCCTGTGGTACTACTCCTAAACCTACTAATTCTTTCGTTCGTTTTAGGTCTTGCTCAGTAACTGCATATTGAGCTTCAGCAACACGGAGTGACTCCTTCGATGATATTACACTTAAATAGGCATTAGCTACTCTTAAACGAATGTCATCTTGAAGATTAGCTAGGCGATATTGATTGGCAATCGTATTGATTTGAGCTCTTTGCGCTCTTTTAATATTACGAAGACCATCAAAAATGGTATAACCCGCTGAAAGGCTAATACTTCCCGATAAAATATTACCTGCTACATTCGTTTGAGTTTGAGGATCAAGAATTAGTCCTTTACTCTCGTTCACAGATAGCGAACCATTCAATCGTGGCAAAAATTGACCCAGGGCATCCAAATTTCCTAATTCAGCCGATTCTAGGTCTAACTCAAACTGGGCAACTGTAATATTGTTTTCTAGAGCATATTCTACGCATTCAGCCAAAGACATCTTCTTGACCTGAGCAGAAGCTCCAATACTGAAAACCGTTAAAAAAAGTAATAAATATGATTTCATAGGTTGTAGTTTAGAATTAAGAAGTACTTGTTACACTCCGCGTTCTGGAGCATCTTCCTTCTCAATCTTTATTGGCTCAGTCTTATTCCACTGTTTTACCTTATCATCAGCAGTTAATCCATCAAGGATCTCTACGTTAATTCCATCCGATATTCCGATTGTAATATCTCTTCTTTCGAATTTTTGCTCACCAACTTCAACTTCAACATAAGGTAAATCAGTTGCCTTATCAAATTGTAAAAGTGCTTCAGGTAAAACCAGGATATTCTCCTTTCTTTCAAGGATTAAAGATGCGTTTGCACTGTATCCCGCTCTAACTGTAAAATCATCTTCAATGACTACATCTCCTTCAATCTTAAATTTAACCGCACCAGACTCCTCTTGTCCTTTTGGAGCAATAAAGCGGAGTCTAGCATCAAATTCTTTATCTACAATAGCTCCTAAGCTAACCTTTAAGGGCATGCCAACTTTAAGCTTACCTACCTCTCCTTCATCAACCTTACCTTCAAAAACCATTTTAGTTAGGTCAGCTACAGTGGCAATCGTAGTACCAGCGTTAAATGAGTTTGATTGAATAACCTGATCCCCCTTTTCAACTGGAATTTCAAGAATAGTCCCCGTAGTAGTCGCTCTAATATTGGTATTTGCAGAAGAGGAACCACCTACAGAACCTTCTTTAATAATCTGGTAATCGGCCTCTGCATTTTTTAAATCTTGGGTTGCTTGATCAAAAGCTAGCTTCAGATTATTGTAATCTTGATTTGAAATAACACCGCGTTCAAACAAAGCCTCGTTTCTTTCAAACTCAAGTTTAGCATTATTCAATCTTAATTCGGCATTTTTTACACGTCCTTGAGCAGCAAAAAGAGATTGCTCATTAGGAACTACCTTGATGACAGCAATTAAATCACCTACCTGAACAAAGTCTCCTTCTTTTTTGACGAGCTCATCGATAATTCCTTGAATCTGCGGCTTGATTTCAACCTCATCCTCAGGAACTACGGTACCAGTCGCTACGGTCTTTTGTTCGATATCACCGTAAAAAGGCTGGAAAGACTCATAAGTAATTGCACCCTTGCTATTAGATTTTACAAAGAATGCGGCTGCCCAAAGACCTCCTAAGGTAAGCACAGCAATTACACTCCATTTAACTACGTTTTTCATGATAGGTATTTAATTATATAGTAATAGTATTGATTAAATTATTCTTCTCTTAGTGCATCAATTGGTTTTATACTTACCGCTCTCTGCGCAGGAATTAGTCCAATAAGTGTACCAAGAATGACCATTAAAGCTAACGCTCCAACCACATAGGGTATGGGTACTGTCGGATTCGTATAAGGGAAATCACTCCCTTCGGTCAGATTATTGACTAAGTTCAGCGTTGCAGCGCCTAAAATGATACCTAGTAAACCGGATACAAGGGTCAAGAAAACAGACTCTAATAAAATCAAATTTCTCACCTCAGCCGGAGTGGCTCCAAGTGCTCTTCTAACTCCAAGTTCTTTCGTTCGCTCTTTAACCGAGATCAGCAGGATATTACCAATTCCAATAACACCAGCAAGAATAGTCGCAGCTCCAATAATTAGCGATAAAAAGGTTAGTCCGTTAGCAAACCCGCGAATTTGCCCAAAAATCTCACCAAGATTAAATGAACCGAAAGCGCGATCATCAGTTGG
>Ga0255774_10000441_pt1 | contig 37767 bp, 38 predicted proteins | sample 101ome_17_FD_179972 | JGI IMG/M metagenome (GOLD analysis project Ga0255774, IMG submission 179972) | Coastal salt marsh microbial communities from the Groves Creek Marsh, Skidaway Island, Georgia - 101407AT metaG (version 2) | ecosystem: Environmental > Aquatic > Marine > Intertidal zone >... | reverse complement strand
GTATCCAAATAAATTTCATTTTGTGTGAGAACGTAGCCGTACTCAGTTTGGGGGGTATATACACCAATGTACACCTTGCCATTGTCGTATCCCTCAAAGCCCACGAACATACCAAAAATAGTGTAGAGTGTCAACATCATTTTTCTCCAGAGTAGGTTATCCTGTCCACTACTCTATATATCGACACTCTGGCGGGAATACTTGAAAAGAAAATAGAAATATTTTTTACCCCTCCAATGGGGGGGCGGGGAGCGCCTCGTCCCCCTCAGAAGGGGGGAGCAAAGGTTGCGGGATTACTTGCTGTTTCGCTTAGGTGTACAAATAGACACATCATTGTGCCTAGAATAAAGGCTAGTATACATACGTTCACGGTCATTCTTTGCTTCTCTGTCATCTGTGCTTTCTCCGTAAAGCATTTCTTGTAAGTACCAGCACAACAGTGTACCGGCTACATATCCTATCGCCAAACTAGCGGGGTCAACTTGAATTATTCCCACTGTAATTCCTCCATGTTATAAAAACTTTCTACTTCACCAGCCAGCGAATATTCTAGGGCTGTCATTACATCGTCGCGGATAGTCTGACGATCTAATGCAGCGTCACCGCTAGGCTGTATATCCTCAATTCCAACAACACAGTGATTATATACTCCACCGTCTACAGTTGTGATATTGTTACACTTATAGTATTTCATCAATAGTCCTCCCCATAGTAACCATAGTCCTCATCAGTTCCGAATCCTGCATCACGCATGGCCGTATCAAAATCCCCATCCATGCTATCATCGTAATAATCATCCTCATGAAAATCCTCAATCATCTCCCTAAAACTTTCAACGTCAATCATTCCATCGTCAATGTCATTCCATTCATCATCATGGTAATTCGCCATATCAACAACACCTTTCTTCAACAGTTCATCCATCATACCAGAAAACTTTACGGGGTCAACATCAAAAAAACAGAGTCGCGGGTTATCGTTCATTTTCACTCTTTCTTACTTACTAGCACTAACCCAATAGTAAACTTCGTTTGCAACACGCTGTCGAGTTGCTTTGGTAATGGATACATAATCCATTTTACGGTCGTACAGTGAATAGGAACCGTCGTGGTGTTTGACGATTTCGCAATCCATCTTTCTAGCATACTGTGCCAGATTTTTCTCAACGGTCTTGAAACTAGGTTTTCTCATTCTCTTTCTCCTTACTTTCTATATCGACATTATAGCAGATATTCTTTAGAAGTCAAGAGGTTTTCCAAGTATTTTTATGTCAAGAGATTTTGACACAACTTTTCAGCATTTTGTGTGCGTTTGGCATGGCGTTTGCTGGCTGTCTCATTAGTCGTTACCGGGACGGTTCCGGTAGTACACAACCGTTCACCACCCCAACGGGGGGTTCGCGGCGGGCCACGGCCCCCTCGGAAGTGGGGTGACATTTGTTCACCACTGCCACGGTAGCGGTGGACACTTTGGAACGTAGGTGATCTCTCTCCTATCGAGCAGCCAATGCACAACGAGCCGCGATTAGAGCGGCCTTTACGGTTTCGACCTCTTCGATCCTAGTATAGTGTGGCAGTTTGCGTTCTGCAACTTCGATCCACACTGCCAGCAATTCCTTGCTCATCGTGGCGAAATACTGGCGATAGTCGTTCTGAGTAGGGTAAATCATCATTTCGTTTTTCTCCTTAGTTATTCCAAAGTCTACCAAAATTTTTGTGTTTGTCAACCCCCACAAACGGGGGTGGCAGGATATTCTTCGGTGATTATTTCACAATGCTCACCGCAATCGTTGCAGATACCATGCTCAATCTGAGCATCATCAAGATAAGCACCACAACAGTCTGAGATGTAGAGGATTTGAATTTCCATTTTTATTTCTCCTTTTCCTTATTCCTTATATCGACATTATACAGACTTATTCTTGAATGTCAAGTAGAAAAATAATTATTTTTTTGGTGTGCAAATTTCATGCCAAAAGTTTTTTTCTATTTGGCACAGTGTTTGCTATACCCCTCTAATGGGGGGGCGGGGAGGGCCACGACCCCCTCGAAAGGGGGGTTAACCCCTACTGGGCTTCCAGCCTTCCGGCCATTCGTGGCGTGGTGGGATGTAGGAATCCCCATAGCCGAACGACCCCCACCATTCGGGCCAACCCCAATCGGCGGGGTGAGAGCGGTCGCCTTGCGACTCCTGAACCACCATTGGTTCAACAGCCATCGGCTGAACCGCAGGCGTGGGGATGTCGTCGCAACCGCCGCAAAATCCAAAATCTTCCATAGTCTCTTTCTCCTTCTCTTTCCTAACAGTCTACCAAAAAAAGTTTTCTTGTCAACCCCCACGTTGGGGGACTAGATGCGATATTCCAGAAACTTCAGCGTGAACTGAGCGTTGGGATACTTGTTGGCGATATACCGCTCTGCGGTAATCTTGCGGTTGTCGGTTGCACCGACCAACTGGACAACCTTGCCATCCATGATCACTTCCCAAATTTTCCGCTTGCGGATACGAGGAAGGTTGGCGAGGATATCGAAATTCTTAGCGTAATTTTCCATTTTTCTGATTCTCCAGAGTCAAGTTTTCCAATTTCAATACCTATATATAATGCATATACCGTGCCATTCGCAAAATATTTTTGAGTCTATAAAACAAGGGGTTTTCGTATACACCCCCCATTGTGACCGTGCTGCATTCTGCTACGTTTTTTGCATTTTGCATTGCATTTTGCGCCACCCCTTTGGGGGGTTGGCCGTAGCGGGATAGATCGTGTAATACACACCCCTCTAATGGGGGGTTCGCGGCGGGCCACGGCCCCCTCGGAAGGGGGGTGACATTTGTACACTACAGTAGATTGTATTTCCAGCGGAATTGCAACTCTTTTGCAGCACCACGGATGATGCACAACCAGATTTCCCTGCTTGCTCCAGTTGCAGTATCTAGGGCAATTTGCCCATTCTTCAACCAAGACTGAATTTCCCTAGTTTCCCAATTCTCAAAATTGTACATACTATCCTCAGTTGATGAAAAGTACAGTGAAACAGCCAACAAGAAACGCAAACACCAGAAGAAACTTATCTTCTCCGCTCATTCTACCACCTCTTCACAGTATGGGTTATCGTCAATCGTTGCCAAAAATTCCTGCTCTTGCTCGTCAAGCCAAGCCTCGTATTCAGCCCGTGCCTCGTATGCCTCAAGTTCAGCGAAGTAGTCAAAATCAAGTCCCATTGGTTTCACCTTAGCAGATAGGGGTGTAGTGGCAGAAAACAGAAACAATCGTCACAACTAGAAAACCCAAAATCAACAGTAATTCTTGATCTGATTCGTTCATCGTCAATTCTCCTTTGTTGTCTCTATTCTACAGTATCGGCAACCGGCTGTCAAGTCCTAAAATCTTTTTTTTGTCAAAATTGTGGTTGTTGTGGTAGAATCAGGCAATTCCTGCCCTTCCCTTCCCTTAGTTGCTATAAGTCCTATTCAGTTCATTTTGCCAGAAGCGAACCAAGAGCGGATCTTGTGAAACCTTAGCAGGAAAGGTGTCTGCTGATTGAACAGCAAGAACTTGATTGTTCTGCGAAAGGAAAATTCGCATCTTATTGAGGATAGTGTATCGAACGCCATTTGCTTCGAAGTAGGGGATAAACTTGGTCATGTCCTTTTCCTTTTGGTTAGTGTTTGTTTCTTATGTCCTAAGTATATACATCTAATCGTCAGTTGTCAAGTACTTTCTTGAAAAATTTTTGGATTTTTTCTACTGCAAATATCATGCCAAAAAACTTTTTTATTTAATACCCCTCTTTCGAGGGGGCCGTGGCCCAACTGACACCCCACTTACTAGGTATGCCCAATTATAACTTATAAAACGCTCTTACTATTTCCCCATAAAAAACCGTGGGTGGTCAAAACACAATCATCAAAATTTATTTAAATGTATTACCCGATCTCCTCAAATAAGCCCCAGCTTCTTCGCAAGCTTGCCATCTGCCGAATAAAATTATCCAGTGGTTTTTTGCGTTAAAATAGTGTATAATCAAATACAAGGAGAAACAATATGAATGAACCTAAACAGTTAGAATGCCAATTGCAATGCAAAGCAAAGGGAAGCCTAGAAGAGTCTGTTGCTGAAGATCTTTGCAAAAAAGACAAATGTTTGGCTAAATTAATACAAGAGGAAGAAAATGCACCAGAGGATAAAAACGACGACTCACGGGATAGTTGAATTAGGTAAACAAAAGCAAGACTCTGACGACATATCCCTATTTGGAACAAAAAATCTAGCGAAACACGATATTTTCGTTAAATCGGCATTTGACAATAATTCAGTTGATCTTTCAAAAAGCCATTTCTATCAAAGCTTTAGTAGCGATGATGAATTTATGTATATTGTACAGATGAATGGCCCAGATTATAAGACAATACTAGCCGAAGTTGGAATCGCAAGCATCTCTAAAGACCATAATACATTATTTAGAAAGAGGCCGCTTTATACTATTTCATCAAGCGGGAAATTTAGCCCTGTTACAAATGGCCCAACAAAATTTTATAGCGACACAGATGGCACATATTTAATTATAAAAAATTATGTACCTGTAAATCTATCAGAGTTTTTTATACAACCAAACTCCGTTATAGTTTGTGGAGAACAAGAATTCACACCATTTCCAGCATATATTGAAGAAAATTCTTTACTTGGAAGAAAAGAAGGCTTAATAGAATCCCTGCCGATATCAGAGACTGTTAACGAAAGCATAAAATCATATACTAAGCAACTCATCTTAAAAAGCTCTCAGCTTGATGTCAGAAAAATAAAAACTAAACAACTTCTATTGTCGCCGCACGATGCTCCAGATGCTAAAACTGGCACGATTTTCTACAATAAATCTTCTAATTGCCTTCAATACTATGATGGTGATAAATGGAAGACATTATTAGATAAATAATATGGATGAACAAACCTACAAAATTATAGAGAAGGTAATAAACAAAATCGCGCACAAGTATACTTTTAGAGATTACGACTTAGAAGACATTAAGCAAGAAGCTTTCATCATATGCCACGAAGCCCTTTCTCGATACGACAACGACAGACCTTTAGAGAATTTTATGTCTGTGCATTTGTCTAATAGGCTTAAGAATTTCGTAAGGGACAACTATTACGTTAAAGAAAATCAGCACAAGAAAAAAATAAAATCTCCCCAATATATCTTAGATGACAATATAGCAAATGATTCTTACAACCTAGAAGACTATATAATACAAAAAGAAATACTGGAAAAAATAGATGAGAAAATTCCATTTAGCTTAAGAGAAGATTATCTAAAACTTTGCAATGGCGTATCTATACAGAAAAATAGAAAAGACAAGCTTTTAGATTTCATAAGGAGCTTTATTGACAATGAAGAAAGGTAGAATATCTAAAGACGAAGAGCGTACAATTGCCCGCTTGGTCGATAGTATGACACCAGAAGACATTGCGAAGAAACTCAACAGAGATACTTCTTCTGTAGAAAGTTTTATTAAGCGCAAGTTCAAGGTAGGGCTTACGAATGAAGAGTTCGCTGCGTATTCACTTGAAGACCGCCCCTACTGGGTTGAACTAAAGGCCCAGTTCACTGACCACGAATTAGAGTTGTTTAAATATCACTGGTCCAGAATCATCTCACAGTTCAAGGATGATGTATTCCCAACAGAAGAATTACAAGTTGTTGATGTTATTAAGCTAGAGATACTCATGAATAGATGCCTGAAGGGTAACAAGGAGAATATCGAACAAATTAACGTATACGATAAAATGATCAAGGACGAACGCTCTAGAGACAAGGATCAGCAGGATCACGATTACATTATTAACCTAGAACGACAAGTTGCTTCACTAAGAGCTTCACAAGAAAGCCTCAATCGGGACTACAGAGAACTGCAAGCGAAAAAAGCCAGCATGTTGCGTGAAATGAAAGGAACCCGCGAACAAAGAATCAAAAGGTTGGAAGATAGCAAGCAGAGCTTCACAAGCTGGGTTGCGGCAATGATGCAAGATCCAGAACGAATGAAGCGTTACGGCATCGAGATGGAAAAGATGAGAATAGCGATGAAGAAAGAAGAGGAAAGATTGTCATCTTTCCATAAGTATGAAGATGGAACAGTCGATCAACCATTCTTAAGTCCAGAAACAGTAAAGGATTAGCATGGACCCAGAATCCCTATCGGTTATATTACCCTGCTGGTCGGTGGCTATAGGTGTTGAACTATTAATACTTGGATTTATAGTAAGAAACGTTAAATGAAAATCGAATCGCCCAAAATAATTCTACTACATCCCGGCAAAACCGGAGGAACTTCCTTAGAACACGCTCTGCGTGACCAGTATTTGCCAAACGTTACACTCAACGCCAAGGTTGCAAATAGAGACATAATGTTTGGCATAGATAGAGAATTTAACGTATATCTTCAACACGCCGACATCAGGCTATACAACATTCTGGGCATAAATTTAAAAGAGTATGACACCATAGTTACTGTAAGAAGACCATACGAAAGAATATTGTCTTCCTATTTTTACAATGGACATTCCAAAAACATGGACTTCGAAACCTTCGTTTTAAATACTCTAGAAAGACGCTTCAAAGCTAGTAGTGCTAAATACTCAAGAGGTCATTTCGCTGGACAAAATTTTTATTATCAAGATAATGACTATACCGTAAGCTCAGTAGTACACCTTGAAAACTTTAAGGCAGATTTAAAAAAGATTGGCCTATCAACCCCCTATCATTATTCTAAAACTGGAAAAACCAGAAAATACAAATCGCCCCTAGATGCTTACACTCAAAAAACAAAAGACATAGTATATTCTATTTACAAAGAAGACTTCAAACTGTTTGGTTATAAAAAGTGATACCAAAAATAATACATCATATATGGCTAGACGAATCAGAAGCAGTGCCAAAAACTGTTTTTGAATGTATATCGTCTTCAATAAATCAAAATCCAGAATTTGAACATAAGATGTGGTCTTATTCAGATCTTGATTTTCTTTTTTCCATATTAACGGAAGAGCAGATGTCTGGTATAGAGATACTCAAAAAAAGAATTACTAACAATCAAACCCATCTAAATGTTTTAATGTCTGGCGTTTTCAGAGTCCAATTAGTAAATTATTTTGGTGGATTTTATGTTGATTGTGACATTAGATTTCACCAGCCGCTACCAGATAAAATTCTTTCAAAAGATTTTTTCTTTGTAATACCAGAAAAAGGTTCTCATTGGATTACTGATGGTATTTTTGGCTATTCTCCAGATCAACCCTTCGTAAAACACATAAGCTCTTTTTATCGACCAAGCTTTGTTCCAGCGCCTATTCTTTTCACTAATGGCGTAATGAGGTGGCTTCATAGATACACCGAAGGAATAAAAATCACAAAGTCAGACATAATAAATACTTTATCAAAAAGAAAAGACACTTACTTGGATTACAATGATATGTTTTTTTCTCTAAGACCGCCAAAGCCCGGACACACTGTTTCTTCTCATTTAGCATTATCTGCTTGGCATCCGAAAGGCGGTAAAAGATACAATAAAAAAATTCTAGAAGAAGAAGAAAAAATATCACTAAATGAATTAAGGAAATAAACATGAAAGCAATAATAACCGGTATTACAGGACAAGATGGAAGTCACCTTGCAGATTTTCTTTTAGAAAAAGGCTATGAAGTTGTTGGTGTCGCCAGACGTTGCAGCACAGACAATACACAAAGAATAAAACATATTTTACATAACGAAAGGTTCAAGCTAGTCGAGGGAGACATCACAGATGTTAGTAGTGTAATTAATATATTCAAAGATAACGAAGATGTTGATGAAGTCTACAATCTAGCGGCACAGTCGCATGTGGCAACTTCCTTTAAGCAACCAGCACTTACATGGGATATTACCGGGAAAGGCTGCCTAAACTTATTACAGAGCCTCGTAGACCTAAATAGGCGACATGTTAAGTTTTATCAAGCTTCTTCCAGCGAAATGTTTGGAAGTTCTTATGACGTAGACAAAAATGGAAATAAATACCAAAATGAAAACACTAAATTCATGCCGCAGTCTCCATATGCTATTTCTAAGTGTGCTGCGCATTATGCCGTTGGTTTGTATCGCGATGGTTATGGCTTACACGCTAGCTGCGGTATATTATTTAATCACGAAGGTCCACGCAGGGGCGAAAACTTTGTCACTAAAAAAATTATCAAATGGATAGCCGATTTTATTCACTGGAGAAATTCTTACGAAAACCCAATACTGTTTTTCAGCGACGACTACATTAGCATAAATAACGACAAGTTTCCAAAGCTAAGACTTGGCAATCTAGAAGCCTATAGAGACTGGGGTTACGCTGGCGATTATGTAGAAGCCATGTGGTTAATGTTACAGCAAGATAAACCAGACGATTACGTTGTTTGTACAGGAAAAACTCATACAATAGCAGAGTTTTTAAATATAGCCTTCTATAGCGCCGGAATAACAGATTATAAGAAACTTTATCTAATAGACAAAGAATTTTATAGACCATCAGAAGTAGATTATCTAAGAGGAGATTTTTCAAAGGCTAAAAATAATCTTGGTTGGCAGCCAAAGACCGACTTGGAGGGGTTAGTAAAACTTATGATTGATGCAGAACTATAAGATTTTCATAGACTTCTTTGATGTATTTCCTTATTTAATGCGTTTTGATTTATATGAATTCCACTCACCTTTTACAATTATTTTCATTGAGGCCTCAGATCCTGACGACGCTTGTAACATTGCTATGTTAAGATTAATGAGATTAATTATGAAGCAAGAAGATTCTATTTCAACTAGGATTATTTGTAGGAAAATTAGAAAACACTTACGCATAGATAAAGTATATGCATTATGAAAAGAGATTACAAAGATCCAGAATACAAGAAATTTAGAATGTCTGTCCTGAATAGGGATCGTTTTAAATGCCAAATGCCAAATTGCAAGAGCAGAAAAGATCTAAATGTACATCACATAAAAACTTGGTCAACCGCTTCCGCTTTAAGATATGAACCATCAAATGGTATTACCCTTTGTCGCCATTGCCATAAATCAATCACCGGAAAAGAGTCCCACTACGAAAATTTATTCAGAGAGATTATAAATGGCAAAGTATAAAAAAGCTCCTGACTTCACTGTTCTCAAAGACACTAGAGAGCAGGATGGATATTATTTTAGTAAATTCAACACTTGTGCTGGCATGATAGACCAGAAGCTTGACACTGGCGATTATTCAATACAGGGCATGGAAGACAAAATATGCATAGAAAGAAAAGGCTGTGTTGAAGAGCTAGCTATAAATCTAGGACAAAAGAAATACGCCTTCTTGAATGAAATAGAAAGAATGGAACCCTTTCCTCATAAGTATCTAGTTTTAGAATTTTCTCTTGAAGATCTAATTAAATTCCCTAAAGACACAAGAATACCAGTAAAGAATAAAGCATCGCTTAAAATTACCGGTAAGTATATGCTAAAATGTTTAATAGAATTTGAGTTATACAATGACGTACACGTACTCTTCTGCGGAGACAAGCATACAGCATTCCTTGCTGTTAGCAGCATTTTCAAGCGAATTAACGAAATGTATACTATCGGGAGAAAGACATAAGATGAACAACAATGATAAAGACATTCTCTACGATTTTCACAATCATGGATCTAATATAGACTCTAGGGAAATTTTCTTACACAATTATTATAGCTCTGGAGATGATGAGAATCCCGGAGTTGAATATAAAATGTCGAATACATTTATTAAGAATATACGTGCGCTAGATATAAAGTCAGATAAACCAATTATAATTCACATGCAAAGCGTTGGTGGAGCATGGCCCGATGGCATGGCGATATATGATGCAATTACAATGTGTAGATCTCATGTTACAATAATTGCTTATGGACAAGCAGAGTCAATGAGTAGCATTATATTTCAAGCGGCAGACACTAGGCTGATTACTCCTCACACATATTTTATGTCTCATTACGGCAGCACGAGCGCAGGCGGTGATTACCTAAATGTTCAGAACTGGATAAAATACGAAACACAAATATGCGATACGATGCTTGATATATATGCAAATCAATGCTGTAATGGAGATTTCTTTATCGAAAAATACGGCAAGAATGCAGTAACAAAAGTAAAAAACTATTTAAGCACAAAGTTAAAATCTGGAGATTGGTACATAACAGCACATGAGGCAGTTCACTATGGCTTTGCAGACAAGGTTATTAATTCGTGGCAAAATCTAAACTAAAAACAATTGATGAAGCTTGGTTGGGGCTAGACAGTGCGGAAACAGACTTCTTTAACCCAATGTCTATACTTACCGCTTCAGATGACGATTTTAATATTAAACTTGCTTGGTTAATGACTAGGCCGGAATATCTGTCGTTTATTACTAGAGAAATATTGAATATACAACTTCTACCATCCCAGTCTTTATTTCTCAGGGAAATATGGAATAGAAAATTCCCAATGCTCATTGCCAGCCGAGGTTTTGGTAAATCATTCATGCTTTCTCTCTATGCAGTACTTAGGGCGCTCATATTGCCCCGTAGAAAGGTAGTTGTTGTCGGAGCGGCATTCAGACAGTCCAAGGTTCTTTTTGAGTACATGGAGACTATGTGGCGCAATTCTCCAATGTTAAGAGATATTTGCGACGGAGACAGTGGCCCGCGCAGGGATACTGATAGATGCACCCTTCGTCTTAATGATAGTACAGTCACTTGTTTGCCTCTTGGCGACGGCCAGAAGATTAGAGGTCAAAGAGCTAACGATATTATTGCCGACGAATTTGCGTCTATACCTAGAGAGATATTTGAAAACGTTGTTGCTGGCTTTGCGGCTGTTAGTGCAGATCCAGTAGAAAACGTTAAAAGGTTAGCAGCGAAAAAGAAAGCAGAAGAGCTTGGTGTATCCTTTCACACAGAAGAGAAAGAAGTTAAGAAAGACAATCAGATTATTCTCTCAGGAACAGCTTATTATGATTTTAATCATTTTGCCACATACTGGAAGAAGTGGAAGTCTATTATTAAAAGCCGAGGAGATATATCTAGGCTTAGAGAAATATTCGGGGAAGATCCACCAGACAGTTTTGATTGGACTCAATATTCTATAATACGAATGCCATATGAACTTCTACCAAAGGGATTTATGGATGCCGACCAAGTAGCTCGATCTAAGGCCACCGTTCATACTGGAATTTACCAAATGGAGTACGGCGCTTGTTTTACAAGAGACTCTCAAGGCTTTTTCAAGCGTTCTTTGATTGAGTCTTGCGTTGTTTCTGAAGACTCTGCTATAAAAGATGAAAATGGTAATGATATACTTTTTGAAGCGGTTTTGCTAGGAAACAAAGACAAGCGTTATATATTCGGTGTTGACCCCGCATCTGAAGTTGACAATTTTAGCATTGTTGTTTTAGAAGTACACCCTTCGCATCGCAGGATAGTTCACTGCTGGACAACGACACGATCAGAACATAAAGAGAAGGTTAAGCGCGGATATTCTACTGAAACAGATTTTTATGCTTATTGTGCTAGGAAAATAAGAGATTTAATGAGGTTATTTCCATGTATACATATAGCAATGGACGCTCAGGGGGGCGGCGTTGCTGTAATGGAATCCCTTCATGACAATGATAAGATTAAAGATGGAGAGGCTCCTATTTGGCCAGTTATAGATGACGACAAGCCAAAAGATACAGACGGAGAACGTGGTCTACACATATTAGAAATGTGCCAATTCGCTAAATACGATTGGTTAGCCGAATCAAACCACGGCATGAGAAAAGACTTTGAGGATAAAGCTTTATTATTTCCAAGATTCGACCCATTGACATTAACAATTTCTGGCCATGAAGACGGCACTAAGGGAAGGATGTTTGACACCCTTGAAGAATGCGTCTTAGACATCGAAGAGCTAAAAGATGAATTAGCTATGATTCAGATGACTCAAACTTCTGCTGGTAGAGATAGATGGGATACGCCAGAAGTAGTTGTTGGAACTGGCAAAAAGAGTAAAATAAGAAAGGATAGATATTCAGCTTTACTGATGGCAAACATGGCCGCAAGAACTTTACAAAGACTACCAACTCAGGCAGAGTATCAATTTTATGGAGGTTTTGCAACTGGTGGATATATGCCTAAAACAGACGATAAATTATACAATGGTCCAAGTTGGTTTGCAGATCAGATGAAAGATGTGTATTAATACGTATACATTCCAATTACATTCCAATTGAGGTTAAAGATGAATGACGATATGCTTACGTGGGGAGATGGCGACGATCAAGGCAAAGCCAACGCTATGTCTCAATTCTCTAAAAATGTAGAATCTTATAGCGGACTAAGTAAATCTCAGGGCAATCACTATCGCCACTTTATAGATATAGAACCGAACAGGTCAGTGCGACCGGGATTCCAGCATAGCGATTATTATTCTTTTCGCCCAGAGGAAGCCGTTCCCACTCAGCAGCGTAGAATTATCAAAATGTGCATGGATGCATACGATAAGGTTGGTATCATTAGAAATATTATCGATCTCATGGGTGACTTTGGAAGTCAGGGTATTCAGATTGTTCACAGAGACAAGAGTGTTGAAAAATTCTACCAACAGTGGTTCCGAAGCGTTAATGGCAAAGAGCGTTCAGAAAGATTTCTAAACAATCTTTATAGAACCGGCAATGTTATTATTTACCGTAGCTACGCTCAAATAACACCTAAATTGAAGGATTACATGAAGGCTCTTTCTTCTGATATCAAGGTCGAGCTACCATCTGCTTCGCCAAACGAAATACCTTGGAGGTATAACTTCTTTAACCCTCTAACAGTCAAAAATAAAGAAGGAAATCTATCCTTGTTCATGGGCTTACAAAACTACACTATTACAACGAATTCATTTTTTGACAAGTTCAAGGCCGGTGATATTCCTAATCATGTATTAGACACTTTACCTCCAGCAATAAAACAAAGCTTAATCAGAGGAGAAAAGGATATCCCATTAGATCCAGAGAGATTAAGCATGTTCTATTACAAGAAAGACGACTGGAGGCAATGGGCAAATCCGATGATCTATGCAATATTAGATGATATTATTATGTTAGAAAAAATGCGACTTGCTGATCTTTCAGCCTTAGATGGCGCTATATCTAATATTAGATTGTGGACATTGGGCAATCTTGAGCATAAAATCTTGCCCAATAAAGCAGCTATTAACAAGCTTAGAGACATTCTTGCCAGTAACGTTGGTGGTGGCACTATGGAACTCGTTTGGGGTCCAGAACTATCTTTTCAAGAATCTCATAGCGAGGTTTACAAATTTCTAGGTTCCGAGAAGTATACCTCCGTGTTGAATAGTATTTATGCTGGACTGGGTGTCCCACCAACTCTTACTGGAATGGCCACAAACGGTGGAGGCTTTACAAATAACTTTATTTCGCTTAAGACCTTGGTTGAACGATTACAATACGGACGAGACCAACTCATTAGATTCTGGGAAAAAGAGCTTGAGCTTGTGAGACAGGCTATGGGCTTTAGATACAAAGCTCACATTCAGTTTGATCAAATGACTCTATCTGACGAAGCTTCGGAAAAGAATTTGCTGATTCAGTTAGCAGATAGAGATATAATCAGCCACGAGACACTATTAGAGAGATTTAAGGAAATACCACAAATAGAAAACATAAGAATCAAAAGAGAGGTTAACAAAAGAGAAGATTCTGGTCCACCAAAAGCTAGCCCTTATCACAATCCAAATCATCAGCAAGACCTTGAAAAAATGGATAAACAGGGGCAAATTAACTTAAAACAAGAAAAAGAAAAACAAAAATACTCACAAAAACAAAACACCAACACGGATATAAAACCCGTTGGTAGGCCCAACAATTCTCAAGATTCTGTCCCAAGAAAACAACGAACAACAAAGCCAAAATCAACCCCCGGAGTTGCCGAGTTTCTTAACTGGGCTGAAAAAACTTGGGAAAAATCCGGCTCTATTATCAATAAAGCTTTCTTAGGATCAATAGGAAAGAAGAATTTAAGGCAACTAACGAAGTCTGAAGCTAACACCTTAGAGCTTTTAAAGCTAGAGGTTTTCTTAAACCTAGATCCATTAAGCGATTTTTCGCACTCTGATGTATTCTCTATACTAAAATCTAACCTTGGTATACCAAAAGACCTTCAAATGAAGGTCAAAAGCAAAAAACTTTCCTTGGATATAATGTCTGTTGATGAATTTAAGAATAATTCAATTGGTATTTTTCTTTCAGAATATATGCAATAATCTACTTTTTTTTTAATCTTGTGTATATTTCTTTAGCTAGAGGCTTATATGCAAATACATAAACAAGAAATCTTAGACGGTGTAGCTGAACTTGTGCAATCAAGTGCCAGTATAGCCTACTGTGCGCCCGCTGTTTTGCAATCCAAAGAAGAGTCGTTAGAACAAAATTTTGACGAAAAGTTCAGCTTTACTATCGATAAGATTAAAGCCTCTAATGCTAATCCCGAACAAATAGATCTTTATTATCTAAAGTCAGTATTAGTTTCTACTGGCTGGAATAAAAATGATGATGTGTTCAATCCGTCAGAAACTTGGGCGGCTAGAAGCACACCGGAAGATAAACAATTCAATTTTATGCACGATGAAAACGACATCATCGGTCATATTACTGGTAGTTATATCATTAACGAGAGCGGCGAAAGAGTTCTTTCCGAAGAAATGCCACCCAAGTTTGATATAGTTACAGAAGCAGTTCTTTATAATAGCTGGACTGATCCAGAAAATAGACAGAGGATGAATCAAATTATTGCTGAAATTGAAGAAGGCAAATGGTTTGTTTCTATGGAGTGTTTATTTGCTGGATTTGACTATGCTTTACTTAGTGAGTCTGGTGAAGCAAAGCTTTTAGAAAGAAATGAAGGCTCTGCGTTTTTAACTAAACACCTTAGAGCTTACGGTGGTACTGGTGAATATGAAGGATACAAAATTGGAAGATCTTTAAAAGAAATTTCATTTTCTGGCAAAGGACTTGTTTCTAAGCCTGCAAACCCTCGTAGTGTTATACTTGATTCAAGTAGGGCATTTTCACTAAACGATATAACTATAACTAGTTTTCCAAAAGGAGATAATGATATGTCAGATACAAATCTTTTAGAGCAGCAGCTTGCAGAGTTAAAAGATCAGCTAGCATCTGCAAAAGAAGAAAACACAGCACTCAAGTCGCAGGTAGAGGCAGCCGCTTCCAAAGAAGCGCTTGAATCAATCGCTGCTCTTGAGACAACTGTTGCTGAAAAAGAAGAACTTATCAATAACCTTGAAGCTTCTGTTTCAGAAAAAGAATCAACCATCAAAGAACTTCAGGATTCTATAGCTAAGAACGAAGAAGACATGAAGGAAAAGATGGAAGAACTCAAGAAGATGAAGAAGGAAAAGAAAACAGAAGCCCGCAAGGCTTCTCTTCTCGACCTTGGCTTAGAAGCTGAAGAAGCTGAAGAATCACTCGCTTCATACGAAGAGTTAGACGATGCATCTTTTGAAACTGTTCTTGCCGCCATGAAGAAAATGGCCGACAAGTACAAGAAAACAGAAGAAGACAAAGAAGAAAAACCAAAGGCTGAAGAAGCAGAAGCAAAAGCTAATGAAGAAGCAGAAGAGGTTTCGGAAGAAACCGTTGCAGAAATCTTAGAAGAAGTTTCTACGTCTGAGGCCACTCTAGTGGACGCTTCGGAAGAAAAAGATGAATTATTGGCCACAAGAGCTAGCGTAGCAGAGTGGCTTGAGACCAACGTACTTAGCAAATAATTAAAGGAGAAATTAATTATGGCTTTAAAATCAGACAGATATGAACTCCAGACAGATATTAGTTTTTTCTGCGACACCGTGCTTGATCGTGGTCTTGTCGTAGTTTATCAAGACGGTACTGGTTCTGGCGCTGCTATGGATCAGGGTGTAGCCCTCGTTGCTGCCGAAGCTGCTGACGCTGATAGCGTTCCAGCTGGAATCCTGCTTAACGATGTTGTTAACAAAGACCTTACCAGAACTCACCTCAACCAGCACAAGGACGAGGTTCAAAAGGGTGGTAAAGTTACGATACTCCGCAAGGGTTATGTCGTAACTAACGCCATTGAAACTGGTGTTACCCCCGGTGTTGGTGATGTTGCTTATCTTTCAGACGCTACAAGCGGCGCTGAAGTTGGTTATCTTAGCAACGCCGTTGGTACTAATGGCAAGGTAGTAGGCCGATTCTTATCAGCTAAGGATGCTGACGGCTACGCTAAAGTCGAAGTAAACCTTCCCTGATTAATAAAAAATAAAGGAGACATTTAATATGCCTATTACAGAAAGACCTAGTGATGAATTCATCAATCTCCTGCGTAAATCAGGTGATGCCGATGTTAACGTAGCTCAGGCTGCTCAGAGAGAGTTTGCCAAAGCTTTAGAATTACCTCTTCGTAAGGGTGTCTTGGTTGGCAACATCCTTGGTAATATTTTCGAAACCATCAATGTTGAGTCAGGCTCAACAACTGAATTCCCTCTTGATCTTATCAGCCCGGGCCTTGAAGGCGAACATGTCGCTTATACAAATCCCGGTCATGGTAGAATTCCAGAGCGTTCGGTTGAAGGCGACTATGTGATGATTCCAACTTATAGCATTGCCTCGTCCGTAGATTATCTTCTGCGTTACGCTCGTGAAGCTCGTTGGGATATTGTTGGTCGTGCCATGCAGGTCATGGAAGCTGGCTTCGTAAAGAAGATGAACGACGACGGCTGGCACACGCTTCTTGCAGCTGGCGTTGATCGTAACATTCTTGTTTATGATGGTGATGCAACCGAAGGCCTCTTCACAAAGAGGCTTGTTTCATTAATGCAAACTGTCATGCGTCGTAATTCCGGTGGAAACTCGGCATCTGTTGGTCGTGGTCGTCTTACTGACCTCTACGTTTCGCCAGAAGCTTTGGAAGACATCAGAAACTGGGGCTTGGATCAGGTTGACGAGGTTACTCGTCGTGAAATCTATTCCGCACCAGAAGGCGGCGCTCCATTGACTAGAATCTTTGGCGTTAATGTTCATGACCTTGACGAACTTGGCGAAGGCCAAGAGTATCAGTCGTTCTTTACCAGCGACCTTGGCGGTTCCGTCGAAAGCAACGATGCTGAATTAGTCGTTGGCTTAGACCAGTCGTCGAATGATAGCTTCGTCATGCCAGTTAAAGAACAGCTCCAAGTTTTTGAAGACCCAACCCTGCATCGTCAGCAAAGAGCTGGCTATTACGGCTGGGCCGAACTTGGCTTTGGTGTTCTTGACAACAGAAGAGTTATTCTCGGTTCTTTCTAATAGAATCATTATTTCTTTTCTTGTTATCATATGGAAAAAGCCACCTTCGGTCAGGGGGTGGCTTATTCCTTAATGGGCATTTATCACCAAAGGAATCATGAATTGGAGCTAAAATATGGCAGCTTTATCAGATTATTTAGAATCTGGCATATTGACACATCTATTTAGGACGGAAGTTTTTTCTAAGCCTGAAAATATTTCCATAGCTTTAACTAGTGGCGTACCGCAAGACAACGACTCTGGATCTACAATTCCAGAAATTCCAGTTTCAAGTCAGCTTGACTCTGTTTCTGTTAGCACGAATTATAACAGAATAAGTCTAGGAAATCCTTCTGTCAATGGAAATTCTCATTGGGGAAGATCTGGTTTCGATGACATTACAGCTTTTACAGTTTTTACTGAGGATGTACCATCTTCTGGTTATTTTTATCCTCTTTACTTATCTGAATCTACCGCTACAAATAATGACATAGATGCAGTCAATAATGCCAAAACGGCAGACGAATACACTTTTTCAGAATATCCCGGAATTTCATTTTTTGGTCCTCACAGCTTAACAGCAAGCGGTGAGTCAAATCCGGGCTATACAATGTACGAAGGTAATGGGTTTATTAAAAATACTACACAGTTAGTATTCGACACCGCTCTGACTGACTGGGGTTGGGTTTCTGGAGTAGCTATTTTGGACAGCCCAGATCATCAGTCTGGAAATCTATTACTTTATGCGGAACTTAATAACCCTAGATACGTTTTTGCTGGAGATAGCATTAAGTTTGATACCAACTCTCTTGAAATTAGCATTCACTAAAAAAAAGGAAGTGATTTATGCTTCTATCCAAGCCACAGTTGGTTAATAATATATTAAATGAGCTTAGTGATAATTCCAACGAGTCTATAACCCCCTACCATGTAAGGCATAATCTTTTAGACGTTCTAGATTCTTTACCAGAATTATTTTCTGATTTAGATATTAGATCCAAAAACGCCAAAACCCCAAATACGCGAACATCAATATTTGGTCAGAGGGCTATAGAAAGATCTGGTTTCCCAAACTACGAAAGTGAAGACAACTCAGCTTTTGGCTTTTCTGCTCTTAGATTAAACTTTAAGGGCCACAGAAATACAGCTATAGGTTCCCAGTCTCTTCGTACAAATATTTACGGATCTGATAACGTTTCTGTTGGCCATGACACTTTAGCCGCTAATGTTTCTGGTTCTGGTAACGTTTCTATTGGAAATTTTGGTCTTATTTCTAATAAAGAGGGCGACTTCAACATTTCCATTGGCCACGGGGCTGGTTATTACATATCAGGAAATGACAGCTATCAGTTTTATTTAGGTTCTGCGCCTATTGATAGTGGAGTTTTATGCAGCGATGTTGATGGCTCAAATTTTACTCCATTGCTTCGTGGAGATTTGCAGCAAAATATCCTTGCAATTAATACTAACGACTTTGTAGGCAATGCCAAGCTACAGGTTAGCGGATCTATTTCTCCTTCAACTAATGAAGATTTTGATATTGGCTCTCATGAACTCATTTGGAAAAATCTGTTTGCTTCCAACATATTCTTGTCCTCTACTCGGAAGTTTTCTAATAGTGACAATGTATACTTTAATTTTGATTTAGTTCCAGAGCATGATAGCAATTATAATATTGGCTCTCTCTCTAACAGCCTTAATTACCTATACACCGATAATTTACTTGTAAATAATACCGCAGTTATACAGAATGCTGAGTTTATTCATCAGTCTCATTATCTTAATAAGACCATAAATTTAGCTGCGAAGCCAGAAGAAGTAATTTTAGATGCTGGCGGCTCTTATTCTCTTTATGATTATTTTTTAGCAGAAACTTCTAACAACCTTATACCATATTTAACAAAAAGGCAAGTAGATGGAGCTGGCCTTAGAGTACATGTTGATTCTGGAGATACTTTTGATTTATTATTAGACACAAAGTCTTCTGATATACCTTTCTGGAAATCTAATATTAGCTTAGAACTTCCACCAGATGCTTACATAAAAGCTAATAATTTACATTCTTTCGAGTCTTTTGAAATTAAATTAGAAAAACCAGAATCAGATAATATTCTATCCATTCGTGATGATTATTTTTATTTTGGGGAAAAGACTTATGGCGATAACAATACACTTGGTTTTGGTAACTACAACTTTGCTTCTCAGGGTTCAAGCCTTATAACTTCTTTTCTAACACCTGCTCAAGAAAATTCTGTCATTGCTCAAAGATTTTTCAGCAGCGCATATGGCAGCGACAACGCCGCCAACGAGGGCTATTATATTGGATTTGAGCTTGAGTACGAAAACAAATCAGCCACATCTTCCATCATTAATAACTCAGTCGTAAATTCTCCTTCAAGGTCTTGCTTTTCCATAAAATCATTCTCACCATTTTCTGACCAAGTACAATCTTCAATGACTTCTGTTGATTCTAACGGAAATTTTTCCACAAGCGTTTACAGAAGGGTTCCCATCAATCACTTAGTAGTAAATAGAGATAGCTCTTCTAATATATTTGCAATAACAGATAAAGAAAATTATATACCTAAATCTACGGCAGATTTTTCCATTCAAGATTCATGCGCAGTTAGAGTAAATACTACTGGTCCAAATAAGATTGCCAAATTACAATTAGAGACCAACAATCGAGGATCATCAGAAATCATTTGCAACAACGCTTTACATTTGAGATACAATGACGTTACAGCCGCTAGGTTAACTGATCATAATTTAGATTTATTTAATAATACTAGCGGTACTCACAATTTTTCTGTTAATATTGGAGATTTGGTGAACAAATCTTCTTCTATTGGGCTTGTTCACTCTGCTTCTAGTCCCGTTGCAGCTTCTGGCTATGGCGCAATTTTCACAAAAGAGAAGATAGTAGGAGATATTCAATCGTCAAGCTTGTTTTTCATAGATAGTAGTGGAAATATTTTTGATATGATTACTACTAGCATGAATTCTTCTGATGGTCTTCTTTTTATCAATAATACAAATGTTGCTGGCGGCTTAAACTCTTTTGACAACAAAAAAGAACATTCTTCTAATAACAATACTGGCTTAGGCTTTAATTCATTAAATCAAATCTCAGAAGGCTCTTTTAATACCGCATATGGCTCCGAAGCCGGAAAGTCTCTCACGACAGGAAGCAACAACGTCGCCATCGGATATCAGTCTTTGATGAATAATAAAAATTCTAGACACAATATATGCATAGGTACAGACGGAGTAGGTCTTAGTGTTAACAGTGATTTTAATTTTCTACTAGGACTAGACGATGATCATATTCTTCTCAAAGGCATTCTTGGTCCAAATAACGAAAATAAAAAGCTACAATTGCCAAACAATGGATTATTAGAGATCAATAATTCAACTAATAGCGAATCCTTAAAAATTAACTCCAATTCAATAGAAGTTATGGATATTGGCGGATCTAATTATCCAGACTATTCTTTTAAGTTTAATTTTTCGGGAAATTTCAGCAAAACTTTACTGGAGCTAAACCACGAAGATCCAGCGATGACAAATCCAACTTCATATATTGAGGTTGATGGTCCATTTGCTGAACTTTCTGGAAATCTCAAGCTAAAAGGAGGGATTTGTTTCAGCGATGGAAGTTTCATGAATTCTTCAGATTCAAATAAAATACAAGATTTAGAATCCAAACAATCTGATATAAATTCCTCTCTACAGTCACTTTTAGTTGAAGGTTCTTGTACTTCTACGATTTCTAGGCCAGAAAGTATTAATATGCCCACATATGGGTCCATAATGGACTTGCAAGGATCTTTAATTACCGTGCATAACAGAGATCCTAATCTAACAATAAAAAAGGGAGATTATGTTGTTGCGATTAGAATTGGCTCAGAATACAGGCCAATATGGGTCAGTAACGAATTCAACGCGCTTGTAAGTTTTTAGCGAAAAACAGTGTATAATCTATTACAAACCACTTTTTAGGGATTAAATACATGCCTTGGCAAACTAATATAACTATTATGCTTCGTCATATGCTTAATGACCTAGACAGTAATAACTACAAATATACAGACTCAAGACTACAGCAAGCAGCTACTGTTTCGGCGCAGCTTGTTTTGTCCAAGAATGAATTTTCTGAAAATTACGTTATAGATATACCAAATAGCACGATTTCGCCCGACCCAGTAGAAAAATCAGATAATGACTTTATTACCCTCTTGTGCCTAAAAACAGCTTGCGTAATTCTTGGCAGTGAAATCAAAGCGGAGTCTGGAAATTCAATAGCAATAAAAGACGGCCCTTCCTCAATAGATCTTCGTGGCGTTTCTTCCACTTTAAACATTCTACTTCAAGAGTATTGTTCAAAGTATGAAGAAGCTTCACTAGATTACACTGCTGGTAAAAGCTTGGGTGGACAAGCTATTCTTGGTCCATATAGTCCCGGAAGTGATGTGGTCGCAAGAACTCACAGCGATTATGATCATAGGGGAAATTATTTCAGATAAAAGGAGATTTTAAATGGCGACAGTTCAAGACAAAGGTGTTTTGCAAGCATCTATAAGGGCCGATTTGGCAGACAACAACGCTGGATTGATATCGGCAGCTGACGTTAGAGAGAACATGGATAATACAGTTGAGTCCATAGCTCACATCGTTGCTAATAGCAATTTTAATAGCGTTAATCCATTTCAAACAAGTGTTAGAGCTGCAATTGTTGGTAGCGCTCAGGGTCTTTTTATAGCAGAGTCTGGGGTTCAGTTTTCCAGCGTTGGAGGCAATCAAGAGGGTGACAATATACAGCTCGTTCCATATCCCGGAAATGATGCCGTTGACCACAATTTACTTGCTAACTTGACTATCGGAGATGTGCATACTCAGTATTTAAATGTAAACGGGCAAAGACAAATGCAGGGAAACCTTGGTTTAGACAATTACTGGTTAAATTCTGAGGGTAACGATGGCAGCAATTCAAGTTCAGATAAAGGCTTAAAGTTTGTATCAGTTGATGACAATAATGAAACTCTACACGTTGGTTATAAAACCAATACTCAGTTTGATCATGACAACTCTCAAATGCGCAGCTCCAAGGGGGTAGCCAAAGCTTGGGTTACTTTCGACGCTCACGCTCTTAGCGACCCAACTCCGGGACCAATTGTTGTTAATGCTTCTTTTAACATCGCTGATATTCAATCTACTGGTGATGGAAAGTTTGTTATTTATTTTAAAGACAGCATTCCACTTCCTTACGTTGCGATTGGTTCCAGCAATAGTACAACTGACAATTCAAGCAATGTTGACTTCGATTTAAACACAGTTGGAGTGATTGAAAGAGCCACTAACTATGTCACGTTCGTCGTAAGAAATGACAACGGCGAATACGTAAACTCTAAAGTTAATGATTTAGTCATATTCGGCCTGTCTCACGACAACGAACAGCCAGACTCACTAGCAACAACGACATCCGCACCATAACTAAGGGGCAATAATGTCAGATAATCTTATTATACTTTCAGACAGAATTAAAGAAATTAGCTGGACCACAGGTACTTCAGACTTTGAATTATCTGGCGCTGCTAATGGCTTTAGCTCTTTTGGCTCCGCATATCAGGATGGAGATATATTATTTTACGCAGCCACCAATGGAATAAACTATGAAATTGGTTCAGGTATCTTTAGCGTCGGACTATCTAGCCAGTCCATTGTTAGAATGCCATTTAAGAGCAGTGAACCAAACCACGCAAAGGTTCCCTTTACTGATGGCGCAAAAGAAGTTTATGTTACTTATCCTTCTACTCATTCTGTTTATATTGGCTCTGGGGTTGCTGATTTAAATTTTCCTCAAAGTAGTGGTCTAGCATTCTGGTCTTCTTCAAACATATTAAACTATGATAGCGAGATTATTTGGGATTTTAACCATAAGCGCTTAGGTATAAAAAAATCATACCCTGATTACGCTATAGATATCGGAGGTAGCGTTAACGAATCTTCTGTTCAAGCTTCTGGATTTTATGTTGGGCCTAGCGGTGTTGTTTTTCCTCCCGCAAACGACGGAGATATTAACTATACTGGCGGTAGTCAGCTGGTTCACTTTGAGCCAAACCAATTAGACAATAATACTTTAATTCACGACGTAATTGAATTAAGCGGTACTGTTGATAATATCATATTGTTCAAAAGACAGCCAGAGGGAACTTTTCTTGCTGGACCCGGAAGCGGCACTTGTAGTGGTCCATGCGCCGATGATTATCCAATTTTTAGAACAATAAATATTGATGATATCCCAGATCTCAGCTCTTTATATGTAAGCATATCAAACCTTAATGATGTTTCTGGCGTTCTGCGAAATGATCTTACAGAGGCTTCTGGGCTACTTCGTTCCGACTTTGAAGCTGGCGATATTTCACAAAATGAAAACTTAATAACAGCTTCAGGCTCTTTACGCTCTGCCATTGACGATGGCTTAAATTCTTTTAACATAAATCAAATCAACGAAGAATATGTTTTCTCTGGCGCTGGAACTAACTCTTCAGTAAATCCAAGCATAAATTTACAAAAAGGCTTGAAATACATTTTTAATGTTGATACAAATGGCTATCCCTTCTTCATTAAAACCAGTCCCAGCGCAGATAATCTAAATATTTACAACAGCGGAGTTGCTAATAACGGCACAGATAGTGGCGCTATACTTTTTACCGTCCCACAAGACGCTCCAGACGTTCTATATTACTCTTCTTCTAGCTCAACAACCATGTCTGGCGTTATTTATACGTCTGATATTAATATAACCTCTTATAATTCCTACGATGACATCTCTAGCCCAGAAGAAACAGATGGTTCAGACACATTGGTTATTTGGGATAGTAGTGATTCGAAGTATAAAAATATTTCTCTACAAAATCTCATATTTGCTCCTAGTGGAAATTCCTACGCAAAGTATAACACAATTTCTGATCCCTTGTCTGCCGGTGATGTTGGATCTTTTGCTATCGATGATTATTGGGCTTACTTTAAAACCTCAGAGGGTTGGAAGCGCGTAAGAATACAATCTTTTGAAACTACTCCTGAGCCAACAACGACCACGACTTGGCCTCCAGACTGCACAACTCCTGCGCCTTGTTCTCAGGGACAAGTGAGAACTATAACAGACATCATTAACGATGGTGGTACTTATGATGGCTGTCCAATTTATAGTGATTGCCAAACAACGACAACTACTAGCACTACTACTAGTACCACAACTACAACCACTTTAGAGCCAGAACCAACTTACAATAGTGTTTTTACTTGGGGCTATAACGGAAACTTCCAATTAGGGTTTGATACCACTAGAACTTCTTCTTCCGCTCTAACTCAAATTAATGTGCCAAATATTGCATCATTAGCTTCTAGCGATTTTCATTCGCTTGCTATAGATTCTATTGGTAGATTATTCGGATGGGGCTGGAACTCTGATGGTCAGCTTGGCGATGGAACTAAAACTGATATCATCAATCCTAGAGTAATCAATGATACTATAAGATGGAAGATGGTAGCTGCTGGATCTTACCACAGCGCTGCTATTTCTATGGATGGCGAATTATATACTTGGGGAGGAAATCTTAATGGCCAGCTAGGCAATGGAACTAGAATAAGTCACATAAAACCCAAAAAGATTGGTGTTGCCAAGAATTGGGAAAAAGTTTTCTGTGGCACTTCTCACAACATAGCAATAAATTCTCTAGGAGAAATGTTCGCTTGGGGGTCTAACGAGTACGGACAGGTTGGAAACAATACCTTTGAAGACGTTTTAGTTCCCACAAAGATTGGCATTGGCTATCTTTGGAGAACAGCTTCTGCTTATATGCACAGTCTTTGTATTACTGTTAATGGAAACCTTTTCGCTTTTGGTAGAAATACCGAATCTCAGCTTGGAGTTGGACAAATTATTGAGAACGAGGGGTCTTCAGGCACATATCGTTTAGCAAGACACAATACAAATATATCGAACCCAACCCCAGTTTCTTCTCTTAACATCGATAGCTTCTATTTCATAGAAGACTTTAATAATATCAGTAGCCAAAATGTTGATGCTATAGCATTAAATGCTGGTATTTTTAATAATTGGTCAAAAGTTTCTGCTGGATATCAACATTCCCTAGCCATCAATCAGGCCGGTGAATTGTTTTCTTTCGGAACAAACAATAATGGTTGTTTAGGAATAAATTCTTCAACCGCAGAAGTTATTCCAGCTTTAATAAAAATTAGCGAAGAAAGAAACTGGACAGATGTTGCAGCTGGCAATTTTCATTCTTTGTTTATTAATTCTGCTGATAATTTATTCGGTTGTGGAAAATCTAATCGTGGACAATTAGGCCCAGATTTACCAACTGACACCAATTCTATTTCCCTCATTTCCTCGGATTACGACTGGAGCCTTCCAGTTACTGGCTATGATTTTTCTGCCGCCGTTGGCAATGTGATTACTTTACAGACAACAACCACTACTACGACTACCGTTCCTCCAGAAATATCTTACGATTTTATTTCTTCTATCGAAGAAGATGGCTCACTACTTATACCAAACTACGGTATAACAATTTTAAATGGCATCCCAAATATTACTCTAAGATTCAATCGAGTGGCAGACGCTGGATTTACACCTATAACATGCGAGGTTTATAGAAATAACAATCTTTACATGTCTATCAATCTAACTAATGGTTATATAGGATCTTATTTCTCAATAATCATGCCAGACGCAATTACTAATTATGAATTCCAAATCGTGGAAGGCAGAGTTGACCTATGATTAACTTAAACATTACTTCTGCTTTGCAGCTTTTTCAGTTTTTTGGTTCAAGTACTGTAAATTTCAGTCAGGTTACTGGAATTGAAAATGTAGCGCAGATATATAGCTACGATGGTGAATCTTGGTTAAGTTGGTCTTATGAACTAGAACAAAATAATTTACACAGCTTCGAAAGAGGTAGAGGTTACGTTATAATCTCAAAAGATCAAGATTCTTTTACCCCTTATTCTTTATCTTTCGATACTACCTATTCATTAACTTACGCTAACTTTTTCAATCAAGATATAGAGATTTTTACATATTATGGTAACAATATCGATCTAGATTCTGACGATCACTACTTCGATAGAGTCGCAAAACCCGTTGATGGAAACTATGTTTATTGGAGATCTTCAAGTGAAAACAATGATTTCAATTTGATAGAAGACGGTGAAACTTACATGATTTCTTTAAAAGATAACGCAGAGCTTCCCATTCTTTTTAGCGAGAATATCTTAGGATCTGAAATCTACGCTTTAACGCCTACTAACAATAGCTTGAGCGTATTTAATACTTCAACAGGCCTAATACAAAGAAAAGTAGACATTCTTGAAGATAGCACAAGCGTTGTTTTCGATAACACTTCTGGCTTGGCATTTGTGATAAGCGGCGCAGAAGACTCTGTTCAGGTTATAGATATTGCCTCAGAAACATTGCTATACAATATCCGCTTGACTTACCCAGACAATTTTGCTCCAGACTTGATTAAATACAAAAACAATTTACTATACGTTTCATCTAGTGAATCGCCTCAAATTATGATAATCGATCCTTATTCCTCAAAAATCCTAGAAACACTAGACCTCACCGGAAAGATTAATGGTGCTATAATAGATCTTTTACTTGTTGAAGAGTCAATATACGTATTAACTGATCAAAATTCATTAATAAAAATAGAAGACAAACCATTTAATATCAACAAATTCGATTATTTCATTCGACCCGATAGCTTTGATCAATTTTTCACTTATTCATTTTCAGTAAGCGATGACGGTGAAGTTATATGTGTTCAAAATTTTAGAAACAAAGTTTCTTTTTACCATTTAGTTGATGGCAAATACGAGAGATTAATGCACGACGTAGAATTTCCATATGATGTAAAATCAGTGCATCTTAGCGGGAATGGCTCCATACTAGTAGTTGGATCTCATAGCAGCAATAATTCTAACGAAACACATGGCGCAATATCAACCTTTGCTATAGATAAAACAAATCGTTCTTTCTCGGAAATTTCTCCAATAATATACGGTGATAATCTTGACCCAACAAATTATATGTGCGCTTATGGCATAGACTTAAATAAAGATGGCTCCTTCATGGTTATGTCTTCTAAGGCTAAACTAAGCTCTTTAAATAATAAGGTTGCATTGTATAAATTCAATAGTTCCATAAATTCTTGGGAAATGGTTGGCACTCAATTTTACGGAGACGATATTGATGATTCTTTTGGCTCTTCTGTTAGTATCAATGCCTACGGCGACGTTTTTACTGCGTCTTCAACAACTAACAATGGTTATGTGAATATTTTTTCATATGATCCAAATACTGACACAGCGGCCCTAGAATACAAAATTTCTGGAGAATCAAACGAAAGCTTTGGGTCCATGACAAAACTAAACGAAACGGGGTCAAGATTATTTGTTTCTTCTGGTAATAATTCTATCAAATCTTTTGATTTTAGTGGAGTTCTTGGGTGGGTACAGTCTGGAGATTCGTTAGTCTTACCCACATCTGCTGCATATTCACAAATTTCTGTTAGCCAATCTGGAAAAACATTGATTGTAGGAAGTTTAGCCGAAGATAACTTACGTGGCACAGTGAGAATTTATAGATTCGAAAATAATAACTGGTCTCTCGTTGGTGATCCAATTTATGGTGTTAATGATAATGATAGATTTGGTTTTAAAGTTTCTTGCAATGGCGATGGAACTTTATTTAATGTTTGTGTAAATCCTTACTATAGCTCTACTGCAAATCGTATCGAAACTTTTACTTACGGCAATCCAGAGGTTTAAAATGTACGAACCAGTAAATCAACTGCAACTTGGATATGCTACTGTTAACAGCATTATAACTTCTAAAAAAGATTCGGTTATTTACGCTCTTTCAGAGGCGAATGAAATACTTACTATAGACCCGATTGAAAACGAAATAATAGATCGTTTTTTTGTACAGAATGGAGACTCTTTTGTATTTGATCAAGACAATGAAATTTTCTACGTAGCGTCTTCTTCTAGCAATTCTTTTTCAGCTTATAGTCAAGATTCTAGCGGTAATTTTCAACAGCTTTTCACTGACCTATCAACGTCTCCTGTAAACTCCTTACTTCTTAGTTCGGATGGTAGTATATTAATGCTTTTTACTACAGAGTCTGTTGACGTTTACGATACTAACTCTCAAACAATGCTACCCAGCGGTCGTGTTGCTGGCTCTGTGGACGGTTTTCAGCTTGATCCAAGCTTAATTTCAACAACTACAACTTCCGCTCCTTTGCCAAACACTTTTATTTACTTTACTTCTAAGACTGAAGACAAGGTTTATAGATACAACATACCCTCTGGTGTTATAGACGCTGAGATTAATGTTGGTTTTAGGCCGGAAAAAATCATAGAAAGCTCAGGAAATATTTATGTTGCTAATTACTTATCGGACCACATAAGCGTTATAGATCACGCCACACTAAGCGTTACTGAGATCCCAGCAAGCAAAGGAATAATAGATTTTGCATTAGACAAAAAGCATAATTCCTTATACGTCTTAAACAACCTTGACAATAAGTGTTATATTTTAGACATGTCAAACAATCAGATTGTTAATTCTTTCATTACTACGGAACTTTGCACTTCTATTGTTTTAGACTCAGATCTCAATATGGCCATAATATCTTCAGAAAATCCATATGCCCTTTTGCTTGTGGACACAAACGACCTAAGCATAACTAACAAATCTCTAGTTTTTAGGCCTTCTAGCATTTCTTTAGATCCTATATCTAAAAACATTTTTATTTCTGATTTTAATTTTTACAATCTCTTCCGCATGAGCTTAATGGATAAAACTATTGTTCAAGTTAATAGCAATAATAGGCTGCCAATCAACCATACCCTAATAGATAACTCAAACGGTTGGGTAATTGCTACTAGTCAGCTTCTCGATATCATTTCTTTAATTGATATCAAAAATGGAGAACCCTTATCAGTAATTGGCGTTGACAATAGCCCATCTTCAGTAGCGATTGATTATAACACTCAAATAATGTATATCTCACATCCTCTTAATGACAAAATTTCCACATACAATTACAAGACTTTCAAAAGGCTTGAAAACATTACCACTTCAGATTCTCCAGACAGCCTTTTATTAGTAGATGCCAACCCTACCACTACTACCACGACAACAACGCAAGCTCCCTTTTCTACTACTCTTGAAATACTGGAAAATTCAAGCACATCTATAGAAAGTCATTTAATTTTTTATGGAAATTCCGGGGATAGCATTTCTTACAATTATATCGACACAAGCTCTTTAGTTCAACCAATTACATTTAAAGAAATACTTTTATTCTACAATGGAACTCTTATTAACAGATTAACCGTTCCCTCAGACTATATAGACAACAATATTTCTTTCACCCTTAATTCTGGCGGTAACACATATTCTAGCTCCTTCGGTTCTGGAGTTGAAGAGTTAGATAGCTACAGGAGAATAGAATTCACATGATTACTCAACAAGTTCAGCTCATTGAATACAGGGGCGAATCTGCCGCCGATATTTACAATCTATCAAACATTAACTATGTCGATAAAATTTATTTTATTGATTCTAATGGTAATTATATTGGATGGTTTTCTCAAATAACACAGTCTTATAGCCACCTTCAGGGCATTACTACTCTTGAACCAAACGGAGCCTACCTTGTATACTCTAAGCCCAATGCTGTGTATCCTTACAACCTTTTCGTCAACGCCTTAGATGACAGGGTTATTACCAATTCTGGAAATATTGAAGTTTTAAGAGATCTTATCGCAGACAACAGAAATTTTTCAGAGGCTTCTTATTCAGATTTATTAAATAATCACAGTGCCTTGTCCGGTGTTGTAGAAGCAAATAGAGTTTTTAGTCGTCAAATTGACACACTTACATTAGAAGAATTAATTCAAGTTTCTGGAGATCTGACAGAAGAAATCACGATGGGTGATTATCAAAGTCGTTCTATAATCTATTTAACTTCTGGCATTTTAAATTCTGCAATACTTTCCGTTTCAGGAACTTGGACAAATGACCTCAACAATGCAAACAACGAAATATCTGCCGTTAGTGGAAATTTCGTTTTTGATTCTGGTAGAATAGATGACCTTTATCAAACAAGCGATGTACTTTCCGCTAATTTTGTTTCAGTCTCTGGAGATTTAGTAGCAACCTCTGGCTTGTTAGACGGTAAAATCACAGAAGTTTCTGGAGTTTTAGACAATAGAATTAGTACAGAATTCTCCAACCTGCTTGGGTCAGTTCCTGACTCATTAGACACACTATCTGAGATTGCGGAAGCTTTAAATAACAACCCAGATCTTGGAGATTTTGTAAACAACATTAACGTCGCTACTCAAGATAATTCACAGCTAATATCAGCAACTTCTGGATACCTAGAGTTCCATAATGATTCTTCAAATTCTGCTCTTGAAACCTCTATCTTGAGCCATGTAAACAGCACTTCTGGCGTTCTAAATTCTAAGATTACCGCCGCATCCAATACTGCCCACGAAGAGCTAGTCGCAGCTTCTGGCAAGCTATTCAACGATTTAATTGCAGCTTCTGGTACTTTATTCGATTACATATTAGATAGACCTCGATATGAATTCGACGTTATTCCCAACAACGAAAGCCCCGGATCAACATCCGCTTTTAGGTTTTCTGGGGTTGGAATCAATGAGTCAAATCAAGATAATCCCACCATATATCTTCGTCGCGGCGAAACTTACCATTTTAATATTAACGCACGATATCATCCTTTTTACATAAAAACAGAACGAACTACAGGCACTTCCAATATGTACAATTTTGGGGTAACTAACAATGGTTACACTGACAGAACTATTGTTTTCGAAGTTCCTTATAATGCTCCAGATATATTGTACTACCAGTGTTCCAACCATGCCGCTATGGGTGGCATCCTTTACACTACGCAGCCCACAGATTTTACAGGTTCTATTGATGGCGGTTTAGCTAATAGTTTTTCTGACACAGTGGGTACAACAACGACCATAACACCTTCCACCACTCAATCTCCAGAGACTTATGACACTACAGCGAACACACCGTACAGTCAACCCGGAGGTGGTCTATCGTTTAATTCTGGTGATTCTCAAGATTCTATAGAATTCAGCATAATAACAACGATCAATAACCCATTAGCAACAACCACTTTAGTTTTATATTTGAACAATGCTCAAAGAAGCTCTATTAACATTACTGATGAATACAGAAATAGCGGCAATACGTTTAGAGTTACACTGGACGGCAATGCTTATGTTGTTGGCTTTGGCGATGGCGTAGCTGAAAACAGCTGGTACAGGATAGACTTATGAACATAAACACGCCCCTACAATTATTTACATACACTGTAGATAATCCTGTGGAAATTAAAGATCTTTCTAGCATTGCTAATGTTAGTAAGGTTATAGGCATTGATGAAAATGGCGGCTTCCAATTTTACATAGACGGGCTTCCAGATTTTCTTCAGGGGCTTACTTCTTTATCAAATAACCAAGGCTATGCTATTATTAGCAAGGCAGAAGCTTCTTTTCCATACGAACTTTACGTTTCAACAGACGATATTCCAGAAAGCGTTACTATTACAAAACTTGCACAAATTGCAACTTATTGCGGCACTGGTTTTAATTTAGTTGGCATCACTATCACTTCACAACCTAGTAACGCTGAATTGTCTGGAGATACGGCTTCTTTTTCCGTTGAGGCGACGGTTGTTGGGGGCGTTTCTTTAACCTATCAGTGGCAGATATCTACTGATGACGGCGCTAATTGGAATGATATAAGCGGCGAAACTAATGCTACGCTTAACTTGACCGGTTTGAGTTCTAATGATGTTGGAAATCAGTACAGAGTTATCGTTGGGGCGACGGACGAAGATAGTGTTACGAGTGATGCTGCGTCTTTAACAGCAACATCTTCATTTACGGATACTGAAATAACGATTACGCAACAGCTGGGAGACATAACAACAGACACAACTTCGCCAGTCGTGCTGACTGTCGCTGCAAGCACAAACAACGGAGCGCCACTTTCTTATCAATGGTTTTTCAGTAAATATTATAGTCACGAAATGGACAACGATGATTACATTAACGCGTGGTATCCTTCAGACGATAACTTTAATTCCCACTATGAAGACTACGGCTTTGTGTCAAACGGCATGGAAACTTCGCAGGTTATTCTTCAAAAGGCGGGAACACCAAATGAGTTTCTTGCAGCCCAGTGTCGGATTTCTGCTCCCAGTACGTCCGAGATTACTGGGGAGCCGAATGTAATCACTGTCGTAAGCCCAAAAATTAAGATTATGTCAGTAGGTGGAGTAAGGAACCAAATAATCGTGGCAAACGCTGGAACTTCTTCTGCAAACGGCTTGTATTGTTTTGCTGGTTATAGTGAAGTGCCGCTTGTCAATGGTTCTGGGAGCTTTACATCGCCTGTGTGGAAAGGGGGCGGGAATACCATTTGTCTGGTTTTGTCCTCAGACCAAACAACGTACCATTGGGCAATAGTAAATGGCTCTTCTCCTACAACCAACATTTCCCTTGCGTATTATACTCAAGAAAAGCTAAGTTATGCAGAACCGAGAACCTCTGCAAGCTGGGAATTGGGAAGCTTAGGTTCTTTTCCTCCTCCCTCTATAACTAAAAGCACATGCGCTTATGGGCCTGCTACATACGACGAATTCCTCTAGTGTAATCATAAATATGCCAATAAACGTACCACAATCTGTTTTCGATAAATACTTCGACGTTATCGACTCCACTTTTGATATATTTGGAGTTACATGTCAACTTGTGTCTATAGAGAAGCGCGAAGTCATCGTCAATAATCCAAACAACAACATCCCCAACCGCAACACTATTAATAATCGTAATCGTGGCGGTGGTGAATATGATGTTGGCACAAAGACAATTCGTGAAATAGAAACTCTAACAGATATTAAACTTAAAGTCTACTGGGATACCAAGAATTTCATTGGCATTACCGACCAACTTAAAATCCCTGATGGTTCCATACAAACAATAGGCTTTATGTCTGATCTACCCAAGATACTACAAGCCAAACAATTGTTAGTTCATAAGGGGATTAAAGACATTAAAGAACTTAGGTTTGAACGTATGGGCGAACACATACCAATGGGGCTTAAGCAGGACAGATACTTTGGTTGTTTTTGGAAAAGAGTATGATAAGTCTTAAGTTAATAACACCCGTCAGTCAAATAAAAGACAAAATTAATGAGTCTTTGTCTATTCAGATGAACAAAATTTTACGATCAAAACAATCCTTTATAACTAAAGAGCTTCAAGATTCTATTAACGGCTGGATATTAGAACAGCCAGAAATAATTTCTTTATTAAGCTCAAATCCAAATTCTTTAGCTGGCCAGTTTGGAATACCTTCAGGAATGGTTAACTCGGCGGTTGAGTCCATTATATATTCTATCAAAAACAGCATACGAATTGATTTTCAGCCTTTTGACAAAAAGCTTAAGGGTAGCTTTAATATCAATGTTCAGCCCGATGATTTTCAAGACATTCTTTCTCTAGGAACTGGCCACGTTAACTATAAAGACGGTGATTTACATTGGCTAGATTGGCTCATAACTTTAGGATCTTCCATTATCGTTGCAAACTATCACTACCAACCTTCTGGCGGCAGAGGTCGATCAGGACTTGGCTTCATGTCTGTGGGTCAATCTTTTAGAGTATCTCCATCTTTTTCTGGAACAATAGACAATAATTTTATCACTAGAGCGTTGCGGGGTAGAGAAAGTTATATATCTTCTATACTACATAAGGTGTTTTCTTAAATGTCTCCTCTCAAACATATAAATACTGTTTTCGATTCTACCGACTACAACGAGTTTCAAGACAATGTGGTAGAGTGGCTGGACTGGTCTCTTTTAGAAAAAGGTAATTATTTTAATGTAACGCTTAATGAGCTATCTCCCAATAATACAGATTATAGCTTGTTACAGCTTTCTAATAATAGCAATTTTTCCACCGGTCGAGCTTGGGATGGCTTTCGCCCCAACTGGGTTTGGCAAAGTGGAGTAGTTCCACCAACAGGTTTTTCAGATCCAATCGTTGGCGACAATGATTTAATCCCCGGAATTAGCGGTGTTTATGTTGATGATATTTTTTACGCTTCAGACACAACTGGAGATTACGCACATTACGTAGATTACTATAACGGCAGAATTATATTCGACACTCCTATTCCAACAGGCTCTAAAGTTCAGGCTGAATATAGCTACAAATATATCAACATAATTTATGCAAACACACTTCCTTGGATCAAGGAGGTGAGCTATAATAGCCTTGTAAATGGCCCAGACAAAATTTTACCGCCAGAAATGGTTATAAATCTGCCCTGCATAGCCGTAGAAGTTGCAAGCAAAAAATCCATACCATTCTCCTTGGCGGGAGGTCAACAGGTTTTAACGGACTTAATTTTTCACTGCGTGGCAGAAGATGAATATACTAGAAATACAATGCTTGATATTTTAGTAAACCAAAGTGATACGATGTTGCCTATTTTTGACTCTAATGCAATTATTAGTAGTAATAATGCCCCATTAGACTACAAAGGCTCCCCAGTATCCAGCGCCCTAAGATATCCAGACCTAATATCTCAATACTCATCTTGCTCCGTTTTTCTAAGGGATATTCGTGTCGATATGGCTAAAACGTTAAACTCCAATATACATCTTGGGCTTGCTAAATGCTCAGTAGAAATTTACAAATAGGTGTTTTTTGGTTTTTTTTCTTATTTTACCAAAATGTGTATCTAATAATAGATAATTATCAACGAGGCGTATGGTAACGCCCAACCAAAGGGAGAATCAAATGTCAAACATTTCTAGAATTAATTACGCCTTACAAAGCTTTAAAGTCGGAGGTTCCTTAATAGGCGGCGTACAAAGCGTTGGGGCAAGCTCTACAACAAACATCGAAACATTTAGTGCTTTTGGTAGCACTGCGGCTGTTCCAATTGTACAAGATATAGATCTTGAGATCACCGTAGAAGCCGCAATGGGCGGCTGGGCTTCTCCAGCTATAATTTGGGATTCGCCCGTGGATGTTGAAATAATTTACTCATTATCGACTGGGGGTTTTAGTGTTATAAAATTAAATGCTGTTGCCTCATCTTACTCTTTACAGATGGGCGTAGATGGCCCAGCTACTGAATCTGTAACCTTCCAAAATACTGGCACTTCAGTATTTGGAGCTGGTAGCGCTAGCGCATTACATGCTGGTGCAAACTGCTCTGTTATTACTCGTCCAGATTTTACAAGCTTTTCAGCAACTAATACAGGCGATTGCGAAGGGACTGGAGCTGCCGGAGCTATTAGTTATGGTAATGTTTTATCTGTTGGCATGAGCTGGGACGCTGGAGTAGAAAAGGTTAGCATATTAGGACAAAGCTTACCAGCTGGTAAGTTTGCTACTTTCCCAGTCGAGGTCACGACCGAAGTTGAAACTCACGCTGCTGGCGCTCCCGGATTACCAAATAGTCAAGTAATTACCAACAATAAGGCTGCTGGCTATCTTTATGACCTAGCAATAGGACTAGGTTCCAAATCTCGCGGCACTACCGGTGCTGTAATGGCGAGTAGTAGCATACAGGGAGGCGATGTGGGTGGCGGTAACGTCTCGACAAGCACTAGCTGGACGAGTTACAGTTCTTTTTCGTACAGTTAATTACGTACACTTCATGGTATTAATGGTAGGATTTTTGCTTGAGGACAGACGAACAGGAAAAACTGATTAATTCAATTCGTTCTGGCACTGTTGTTTCTAAAAATATAACAATAGTGCCAGCAACGTTAGATCAAATCTCTTTAGCTAGCAATGTTTATTCTGAGAGTTTTTCAAATTGCTTAGATGAAGGTTTAATGACAGAGGAATCTTTGGAGAGATGGATGCTAGAAAATCATATTCTGCCAAGCAGCTTCTATAGCATTAAAAAAATATTAATTGAGAAAATAGACTCTCTCAAAAAAGACTTGTTTTTCAACAGAAAATCAAAATCGTCTATTAAATTGCTGAAGCAAGATTTACAAAAGACTAGATCTAGTTTATCTGATTTAATTAAACCTAAATCTGATTTCATAACAAACACTTGCGAATTTATTGCCCAGACTAAAAAAATAATATTTCTCCTAAAGAACACCACATACAAATCTGGTAAGCTCTATAGACCTGCCAACTTTCAATATATTATTGATTTGTGGCAAAACTCTTTGCTATCTGAATCTACTATTAGGTTTCTTTGTCGCACCGCTATCTGGAGTTCTATTTGGAGCAACAGAGGTTTTGGTTTTGATTTATTTTGCGTCAGAAAAAATACGGACCTAACTATCAATCAAAGAAACATGTTAACTTGGTCTAGAGTATATGACAACATAAACGAGTCTTTAGATTGCCCACTTGATTTCGTAATTGAAGATGACGATATGCTAGACGGCTGGCTATTGATACAAAAAAACAAAAGAGAAAAAGAAGCTAAAGAACGAGACAAAGACGATACGGGAGCTAGTTCTAAATTTAGTAAAAACCATCAACACGTATTTACTTACAAAGACACTGAAGATTCAAACGATGAGTTTACATCAAATACGCTTGAGCAGAATTTAGGAATAAAAAATGAGTAACTATGAAAGAAAGAGAAATTCTTTACAGGATATTAGATCTAAGAAAATACTTTCGGATAACATAAAGAAAAAAATAAAGACCACAATGATTGGTTCCATAAGTAGTATAGAAAAACATTTTACTTTTTTATGGGAAGAAAATATATTAAACGAGGATCAGAAACACTCTGTTTTAGAACAATTTGAAAGCCTAAGATCAGAAATATTAGACAAAGGAAATCATCAGATTAGAAATGTTGATATAGAATTACAAAATTATTATGTTCAATACGTGGAACCAGAAGGAAACCACATTAACTTTTTTATAGATAGAGGAGATTCAAGATGAGTAAGGAAAAAAGAAAGAATTTTGAAGTAAAGCAAGAAAATGGCGAAACAATAAAAATGTTTGTAGTTTCTCCACCAAGCAGTGTTCTTTCTGGCGCTCAAAGAGTTGCCGCAAAGGTTTGGACTGATTGTGTTAGGGACAAAATCATGACAAAGCAAGAGTTGAAAAACTTTATGTACGAAAACAATTTATGGGACTCGTCTAAAGACGTTCAGCAGGTTGCTTTAAGTAATGAAATTCAGCAGCTAGAAAAAGAATTATATATTGGAAAAAATGGCCAAAAAACAATGAAAACTTCCGAGGCTAAAGAAATTGCA
>Ga0255774_10000432_pt1 | contig 38155 bp, 53 predicted proteins | sample 101ome_17_FD_179972 | JGI IMG/M metagenome (GOLD analysis project Ga0255774, IMG submission 179972) | Coastal salt marsh microbial communities from the Groves Creek Marsh, Skidaway Island, Georgia - 101407AT metaG (version 2) | ecosystem: Environmental > Aquatic > Marine > Intertidal zone >... | reverse complement strand
ACAACCCCCCCCTCGTGGCCTTGTACAAGCAGGTGCAAAGGGACCCCGAACTCCTTCACCTCGCGGTGGAGCGCCTCTTCAGTCTGTATGACCAGAGCGCCAGTGCCACGGAGAAGGAGGCTTTCTATTACGAACAAAGGGAACGGTTTCGCACCCTCCCCCCATGCATAGAGAAGTGTGCCCTCCTCATCTTTCTCAACAAGACGTGTTTCCGTGGACTCTACCGCGAGGGACCCAATGGGTTCAACGTCCCCTATGGCCACTACAAGACCACACCGAAACCACCGACCCTTGAGGAGTTGAGAGCTGTCCAAGCACTCATCAAAGACGTCGAGTTCACCGCATGTGATTTCAAAGAAGCCCTGGAACACGTGAAAACCACGGGGAAGGACTTTGTCTACGCGGACCCCCCGTACGCACAGGAGACGAAGACCTCATTCAAGGAGTACACCAAGGGTGGGTTTGACCAGGAACTTTTATTTAAAGAACTTTCAAAAACGATGTTTGTCATGAGTAACGCGAATGTTCCATGCGTCACGGAGTTTTTTAAAGGCTTCAGGATATTATACATCAAGGCTCGTCGTGCCATTCATAGTAAGAGACCAGATGCAACCACGACAGAAGTCCTCGTCGTCAAATCGAGGGACGGGTGCGGGAGGGGCACAGACGAATAGAAACGGACTCGAGTTTGAAAAATGTATCTACCCCAGCGTGTACGTGAAAGGGAAGGGTGGGTACGTGGATTCGTACTGGTTCTTAAAACAGCACGACTTTGCGAAACACATGAAACCTGTGGACCCTTCGGTGCGATTGTTCCACCCCGATGGGGCGTACATCAAAGACGACTGGGTGCTCCTCCTCGAGTGTAAATACCAAGGTGGGTCCGGGAGCGTGGACGAGAAAATCCTGAACTCTCCGGTAAAGTTAGAATTGTATAAACAGGCTTACCCACACGTGAAATACTGGCGATACGTCCTCGTACTCTCGGAGTGGTTTAGACAACCGTCCTACAAGACGTGGATAGACACACTCCTCCGCAACCCGGAGATTGACGTGTGGTGGGCGGTGAAGCGTGAGGAGGTCGCGGTGAAATTAGAAATAGATGATGGTGGCAGGGTGAAGGTGCACCTATCGAACTACCAACTCGATTAAAGTTAGCATTGCGTATAACTAGTAAGAAAAGAATGACGAGCTGCCACACCAAAAGTGCCGAACTCATCAAAGTGCTTTCAAGCTCTATATCAGCCTTGTCGAAAAACCTACTCGACGGTGATGAAGACAAGTACAACAAAATCGTGAATAATTTGATGAAACACTTAACCCCCACGGCCCCCCGAAAAAAAAGAAAACGCACCGTGGAGGCCCCTGAACAGCATCAGGACACGAGTGTGGGCACGAGTGTGGTCGAGATGACCCACAGAGACTCGTGCGCCGCCGTCGGGTTGCAACCCACACCACGAGGAATCAATATTCTACCGGGTGGGAAAGAACTTTTCATTCAATGCCAAACTCGAGAGCCGACGGTGTACGATGACATTTTGCAGAAAGACTTTTTTTATGATTTCGCAGCATCACGCGGTGGAAAACGTATGAAAACAATAGATGACTTGAAACCCGGAACGGTGAATCGCGTCGTCTACGAACTGTTCAATAAACAGGGAGGTGTTCAAGTCATCGCGGCGTTTGGTGGCCGAAACAAATGGCACCATGAGTCATTCTATGTTTCGGGATTCAAGATGGTCGATGGCTTTCTTAAAATTGTGTGTTCTGGTTTGAAAGTACCCCGTCCACTGGCATTATGTAATGAATAACTCTCGCCATGAATTGATACTAATCCCATTCTTATCGGTGCACCACGGATACACCGGGTCCCCCACAAAGTTAATGACGTCCACTCCCTCCCTGAAACACTCCTTGCATATCTCGTAGTTGTCATCGATGATGACGTCGAGGTTGAGTGCGCGGCACACCGACGCCTTGGGGATTTCATTTTCGGTGTAGCTGTTCGTGAGCACCAAGTCGTGAAACACCCCTGGGTAGTGCATGTTGAGCCACACCTCGGTCTTACGTCGGACCCAATCCTGTCTCCCCGTGACGGCGTATATGACGTTGTTCATGGAAAGTTTCGCGAGGGCGTACTGGGAATCCCTGATGGGTCGAAGTTCCATGAACTCCCTTGAATCGTAAAATTCTCGAATCATCTTTTGTGATTCAGCTTCGCTGCACTTAAAGACTTCTCGAAACACGTACGGATACTTCACACCCTGAGGCAACTTTCGTCGGTGGTAGCGCGCGAGTGGGTCGAGGAGGGGTACGAGGACTTCATCGATGTCGACGGCGATTCTGTTCATACTATATTATTAAACTCAGACATTTGTATGTCCTCCTTTATGTTCACCAAAGTTCTATAAAAGGTTCGTCTACTGTTCGGGTGGCTCTTGTCCGTCCTCCTTTTGATGGGTCGCCACCACATGGGTGTGTCCTCTGTCATGTACTGACACTCCACGATGGCGTCTTCCTCGAACCACGGTTCCTCGTAGTTGTGCAACTCCGTCTCGAACACGAGTTGCCCTTTGTCCTGCACGTACAGTCGCCACACCCCGGGTCGATAGGGGTCCCTCTTCATCTGGAAATCTATGGTGTTGTGGTCCCTCGGTTTCCATTTGAACATCGTCTCGTGGGTGCCCTTCTTCACCGGTTCGTACACCGGGGTGAACACGAGGCCGTCGACCCGTTGTTCCACCCGTGGGAGGTGCTCTCTCTGAAACGTCTCGAAATCGTTGAGGGCGTGGAATATTTTGAGACGAACCCTGTAGGGGTCAGATTTCATGGCGATGATCCTCTTGATGCACTGCTCGACGCTTCCGTACCGGTCGAGAAAGTGCATGTGTCCCACGGGTTGTCCACAGACGACGATGCCGTCGTACACCATGAAGACGCCACCGTCGCAGAGTTCGCCGTCGAGGATGGTCCCTTCGTACGCGTTCTTCGGGAGGTTCAGTCGCGTTTCGAACATGTGGAACGAACGGTTCACGAACACGGATACGTTTCGACCTTGCCACCGGGTGGCGACGAGCATGTACCGCTCCCCGTCGGTCTTCTCGCACACGACGTACACGTTCCGCTGAAGGGTCGGGAAATGTCTGCGTTCTATGGAGACGGGTTGGGGCCCTGGGAACCGGTCCCTCGAGTCCCACACCTGATGTATGTAGGAGATGACGTGTTGTTCCATATTACACGATTAACGCGGCGTCGCTTTATGCCGCGCGAACCCCCGCGGCATTCATGATGTTAGATACGCACTCGTGGGCGTAGGTGGCCACCACTTGTGCCGCGGTCCACGCATATATTTTAACCCCATAGTCCTTTAATTTTTCAAACATCTTATCATAATTCGTCAACTTTGTGTCCCCCAGCTTCTTCTTCACCGTCTTGCACACCATCATCCAGCATCGGGGTTGGGTGGATTTCACGTGGTATAGGTCATCCTTAATTTTTTGACCCACCTCCGTGTCGAAGTGTAGGCCCATCTGGTGCACGGGCTCCTTGGAATCACTGAGCACTTTCTGTTTGAACATGTTCCAGTCGATGCCCTCCTTGGCGGCGGGGAACACGAGGCAGCCACACCCCTCGTGCGTTTCGAACACTTGTTCGATAGACTTTTCGTCCAAGTTGATTCCGAAATCGATGAACACTACGCGGTCGTACAGTTTCAGCAACTTTTGCACCGCCTCAGCCTTCTTGAAAGGGTCGTCGTTGCAGAACATGATTTCATTGGCCCACCCACGGCGAACGCAGTGAAGGTTCAACTTCATCACAGTGTGTAAAGTCTTGACATGGCACGCTTTTGAACGGGACACGAGAAGGGTGACGAGTTTCATTTATTAAAAAAACTAGTCTAAGCCTTAAGCCTATCTGCCATGCACGCACCGAAGGGGAGGTTGCCCACGTGCCCGAGGGTGGTTTGAATGTCGGCGTAGATTTTACCACCCATCTGTTGCCATCGTCGACAGAACGCGTAATCTTCGGACAAGTAGCGTCGGTTGTCGGGGTCAATCATGCAGTCGAACAGGGCGCAGTACGTGTCGAAGTCTCTGTTTTGGTGGTCGTTCATGCAGTCGAGTTCCTTGGCATAGTGTTCGTGCATCTTTTCGAAAGCCTCCCTCTTGATCATCATGAATCCCGTGGGTCCATCGAGGATTTCGATCATCCCATCTTCGACCGAACGACGTTGGGCGCCAAAATTGATGACGAGTGAACTGCTCAACATGGCCATGTCCCGGTCGTCGCCCTGTTTGATGGCTTCCTTGGCCTGGTCCCACATGACGACCTTCTTCGGGTAGCACGCGACGCTGATGTCCCTGTTCGCCTTGAGAAGGCGCACGACGGATTTGGGGTCGAAGTCGATGTCCGCGTCGATGAACAAGAAAAAGTCGCAATCCGTCTTTTGCATGAACCTGCCGACGGCGACGTTTCGGGCGCGGTGGACCAACGATTCGTTCTCGGTGGTGTCGAAATACATCTGCACCCCCTCGCGAATGAGTTCCATCTGGAGTTTAATCATCGACGCCATGTAGCGTTCGAGGCAGAGACCACCATAGCATGGAGTGGCAACAAAAAGTTTCATTACAATTTAAACGGCTTTCGCCTCTAAGTATTTTCGCACAATGGTTTCTATTTTATTGAGGGTGGGTACAGACACTGAACACTGTTTGCACACTTCCGTTTTTGGAATACTAGTGACAATCCATATAATAGCCGATGCAATGCTATTCGGTGTCTTGCTCATCAGCTCCGGACACGCCTCGATGTCTCTGCACATCTTGTTACACGCAATCCTGTGTTCCCTGGACACCTCGAACCCGTTGATGAGTCGGTTCATGACGTCCACGGGGCGCGTGGTGCCGCTATCTTCGTTCGTGGTGAGGAGCACCTCCTTGAACATCTCCGCCGTCCGACTGATGTCTTTCGATTGGACGTTGAACATGTCGGCGATTTCCTTGGTCGTCCGGGGAAAGTTTGCGAGGCGACACGCGTACAACACGCAGTTCGCCTTGATGCCCAAACGAACGGCACCCCTGGTCAATTTTCGTTCACTGAAGGTTTTGTAGATCATCTTTGCGTCGCGGATCACGGTCTCCGGGAGGTTCGCGCACGCCTCTTCGATTTCTTTGTACGCGTGGTAGAGTCCCCTATCTTTGTGATTCATCGCCATGTGAAAGTTGATGGTGGCCATGCGTCGGTTCTTGTACGTCGACGAACCCCTGGACGTGCTTATCACGGTGCTCTTCCCCCACTGAGACGAGTACAGGTTGGGGTTCCCGTGGGCGTCCGCACCGCACCGCGCTGGGTCGGAGACTTTCCCATCCTCGGAGATGCCAGAGGTCCACTCCGCGACGTCGGAGATGTACTTGTCGTCCACGAGACCGCACTCGGTGCACACCGGAAGACCCTCCGGGGCGATCACCTTGGTGCCCTTGCACTCCGCGCATTCATAGTTGTTCGTTGTGGTTTGTTCATCTTCTTTATTTTCGGGTTTTTCGAGTAGAGTATTTAAATCTTCCCATATAGCTGCCAACATTTGAAATCAAGGCAACTTTTAAAACGTCGCAGAATGACGCTCTCTCGCGCGCATCTCGATCATGTCCACCGTGTCTTTAAAACTTCTCGCCCCGGGGCTCCTGGGTTCCCAATCGTCCCACGCCCGGTCAATCTCTTTGTGCCCCTCTGGGGGTGCGTCGTCCACGTCCTCGCTGTCGGACACGATGAAGTCGTCGAGGTCGCTCCCGTCGTCTTCCCATATCTCACTGTCGTCGTCTTCGATGTCGACCTCGGCATAAAAGACGTAGTACGGCGCACCTAAACATTTTATCTCGAGATCGTCGAACGTGGTCCCCGCTGGGTGGTGTTCACACAAACTAGTGTAGGGGGTCGCGGTCATCTCCTGGTCCAACTCGTACACGCACGCGCTCTTGTAAATCTTTTCCGTAGGCGTCAGGAATCGCACGCCGAGGACGTGGCCTGTGTTCATCTGCACCAACCCGTAGGTGGCTTCTTCGAGTTCGCTGTCGTGGTCTTTAACCATGGCTTGCACTATATCACCGACTTGTATATCTGAGGGAACGATCATGTATTTTACTATCAGGTCAATTAAAAATATTTAACTATTGTACTTCAGGTGTGAGATGAGAATTCAAATTTATTCGAAAGAGGGATGTACGTATTGCGACCGCGCGGTCGACCTGTGTGAGTCAGAGGGGCTGACCCACGAAAAGATTATGATTGAAAAGGGGGACTTAGAGAAGCTGTGTGGGGGGAAGTTTGACGCGTACCCGCAGATATTCAAGGATGGGGTGCGCCTGGGGAACTTTTTCGACCTCGAGGAATTCATTCAAGAGCAATACGAACCCATGTTGGACGACGAGGGGTCGTTCACGTTGTTCCCTCTGAAGTATGAACACCTGTGGGCGCTGTACAAGAAGGCACAGATGTCCAACTGGACCGCCGAGGAAATCGATTTCTCGAGGGACATGGAGGACTGGAAGGGGTTGTCTGAAAATGAACAGAGATTTGTCAAGTACGTCCTGGCGTTCTTCGCCGGGTCGGATGGCATCGTGTTCGAGAACATCAACAACAACTTCGCCGACGAGGTTCGCTCATCGGAGGCCAAGTCGTTCTACGCCTACCAGTGTCACAACGAGATGGTGCACTCGGAGACGTACAGCAAACTCATCGATAAGTACATCACCGATGGGAAGGAGAAAGCCCAACTGTTCGACGCCATCAACACCATTCCGTGCATAGAGAAGAAGGCGAAGTGGGCGCTGAAATGGTTCGACCGCACGCGCACGTTCGCCGAACGCCTCTTCGCGTTCGCCTGTGTGGAAGGCATCTTCTTCTCCGGGTCGTTCTGCGCCATCTACTGGCTGAAGAAGAGGGGTCTCATGCCCGGTCTCACGTTTTCCAACGAACTCATCTCACGCGATGAGGGGTTGCACCAAGAGTTCGCCGTGGAATTGTTTAAAATGTTGAGACACAAACCCTCGGGACACGTGCTCCAAGCCATCGTGAGGGAGGCGGTGGCCATCGAGAAGGAGTTCATCATCGACGCCCTCCCGTGTTCCCTCATAGGGATGAACGCCCAAAAGATGTCCGAGTACATCGAGTACGTGTCGGACCGACTGCTGAAACAGATTGGTCAGCAGCCCATATTCAATTCTAAAAATCCCTTTGATTTCATGGAACTCATTTCTCTAGAAGGAAAGACTAACTTCTTCGAGAAAAGAGTCGGAGACTACGGGAAAATAGACGTCGCAGAGGACGAAATTAATTTTGACGAGGAGTTCTAGACTCACGCTTGATATTCATCATACCCCACGTGACCAACAAGAACACGAGGGTATGAATGAACAAGCCCAACATGGTCGGGCACCCGTTCGGGCTCGCCAAGCCTTGGCCCAACAACCCACGGGTCAACATGTACGTCTGAGGGTTGGAGATGATGAAAAACGTCAACGCGGAGATGAGGCTGATGACAAACTTTTGTTGTTGCTTTTCGCCGTTGCAGCCGCAGCCGCAGTCTTTAAACAATCCCATATTTTAATATACGTCTAGAAAAATTATTTCCACGACGTCGACCCTGCGTCGTACGTGTAGGCGCTGGACACGTAGTCGATGGTGGGAGACTCATCGAGCTCTGCACTGGTGGAATCACTGGCCTCACCTTGGTATAACGGTCGTCGAAGGGTGATTTTCGTCCCACACACGTCCGCCTGCCTGGAACTGTCCGAGGTGTTCGTGAGCGTCACTGAAAGCACCTGACGCACATCTCCGAGGTCCAAGGTGAAAGAGGTGAGTCCCTCTTCCAATGTTTCTGCTCCCTCTTCCTCGGTGTCAATGAGTTGCGAGTTGCTGACACCAACAACGGACGCTGGGGGAGTCATGTTCTGCACGAGATTGGTGAGCCCAGTCTCACCGCCCACAACTTTAATGTCAGACAGTGAGAAGGTGTTCGAAGTCGTCTGCTTCACGTCGATGTACCGACAAAGCACGGGCACTGGGTCGGGTGTGCACGGTGCGCACTCGGGGACGCACTCCGTGCCTAGAAAGGAAAAACATGCATTGGGGTTAATTTTAGACACGTCGAAATTACCCTCAGTACACGTGTACAGGAGACCACCCGCTGATGATGCGGCGCATCCCATCAATCCGAATACGAGTACGGCGGACATATACTACTGTATGAGATTATTTCCACTTATCGAGGTCGCTCGTGATTGCGTAGGTGTACGCACTCGCGACGAAGTCGATGGTGGGGGTTTCCTCGATGACCTTTTTCGTCGCGGCACCCGCCGCGTTCACTTCGTTTGCACTGAAAACAACCTTCGCACCGGCGATTTTGCCTTGGTCCGCCGTCGTATCGGTGTTCGTCAACACCACTTTGTGCACCTTCTTGAGACCACCGAGGTCGACGACGACCTTCGCCTTTGCCGCCTCCGTGCCCGGTGCCGTACCGAGAGTGGCCGTATCGGTGCCTTCGTCATCGATGAAACTCGCGAGACCATTCTCCTCCGTGGCGCCTTCGACGGTCGACGCGGCGACGGTGTCGGTGGCCGCGTGCACGATGAGACTGGCGCCCGCCAAGTCGTATACCTCGATGTCAGAGAGCATGATCGCGTTGGAGGTGGTTTGTTCGACCGTGATGTACTGACAGTTGATGCCCATGTCCACGGTCTCGGCGACAGCCGGCGTCGTGTTAGACGAGAGGAACGAGAAGCACGTGTTGGCGTTGAGGTTCGACATGTTTAAGGTCCCGTCCGTGCACGTGTAGAAGAGCCCCGCTGCCGAGGAGCAGGAACATCCGAGCATTGCCATAATCACCGCGGCAGACATGATTTCTATGTATACATTAAAGAGAGATAATTTTTCCCCTGGGTTAAAGTTAATCCGCGGTACTTAGGTATACCAAACAACAACAACAATGTCGCTCGCAATCACTCAAGCTTCCGAATTCAAGGCCTCCGACGTCGATTTCTCTAAGATGAGAAAGAACAAGAACGGCGGAAAGGCGGTCTACCTGAACAAGGGCGGCAATAACAAACTCTTCATCCAGTTTCCGAAACTTCGATGCCCGTACGGCCTCTCCGCGTTCACCGACGAAGGCACGGGAAAGACGTCGTACAGCCTCGACTTGGCGTTCGACCCGGACGTCCCCGAAGCGGTCGAGTTGCGCAAGACTTTCGAGGAGCTCGATGAACTCATCGTCAACAAAGTTGCGGAAAACTCCGTGGAGTGGCTTGGGAAGGAATTCAACGTCGAGGTGCTCAAACAAGCGCTCTACAAGCCCCTCGTGCGCGTGGGTAAGCCGGAGTACCCGGCGACGATCAAGTTGAAGATTCTCACCAAACCCGATGGTACGTTCGTCCCGGAGAGCTACAACATGAACCGCGAGTCCATCCCCTTGGACAGCATCGAGAAAGGTGCGAAGGTGCACACCATCGTCGACCTCAACCAAATCTGGTTCATCGACAATAAGTTTGGCGTGACTATCAGGCTCTCCCAAGCCCTCGTGGAACAGACGGCCAAGTTGCCATCGTTCGCGTTCCAGGGCATCGACCTCCCGGAACCGTCCGAAGACGTCGACATGAACGACGATGAAGACGATGAAATCGTAGACGAAGAATAAATTAATTTTCTACATGTAATACAAACAATGATTGCTCTCATTATCCTGCTCCTCATCGATGCGTACATTCTCTGCGCCATGTCTAAGACCGCCGCCGTGGGTGCGGGTGCGGCCGCTCCTGGGGACTACGTCGTTTACGGGACCATGGGTTGTGGATGGACTCGTAAGCAACTCGACGTCATGAAGGAAAAGAACATTTCCTATGAGTTTGTGGATTGCTCTAAAAAGGGCACGTGTCCGCCGGGTGTGAAGGCCTATCCGACCATCAAGCACCCCGACGGGAAGATGACCACTGGATTTAACACCCTCTAAGAATCATGAGGGACACGGACAACAGGAACGCGTCCAACATGGAGTCGATGGGCTTCAACACGCTGATGTGCTTCACGAGGGAACGATTCCACAACACGCGAAGGAGGAAGGTGCTGATGAGAATGACCAGCGTGTAGAGGAGGACCTCCGTGAGCATGTCGGACTTCGTTTCAGTCTTGGAGATTTCTCTGAGCATTTTATTATGTACACAGATAATAAAATGGTCACCAAAGAACTACCATTGAGTGGTTCTGAAAAAAAGTTCACCACGCGCCTTTGGAACAAGTACAAGCAGTCAAACAATTGCTACGCCTACGCCGTGAACGACCCCGAGACGTACCGTTGGCAAAAGAGCATCCCTGGCGATAGGAGTGGAATGTCGAACATGTATCACACCTACACGCACTGCAAGGGTTTGCCAGAGCGCGTCATCTCTGACAACCCGAAGAAAGTGTACAAAGTCAACCCAGTCCTGCGATGTAAGAAGGGTTTTTTCAAAATCATGATGTTCACCAGCCCACAAGGGGATTTCCACTTTTACAAACAGCACGGTGTGTGTGAATACAAGGTGCAGCCCGGGAACACGATTAAAGGGGTCGCCGCGTTTTTCAAGGTTCCCGAATCTCGCATCGCCACCGCGGCCAGGAAGGCTGGTGGGTTCAAGGCCGGGAAGCGCATCGTCTTCAAAGTCAACCTCTGGTCGCACAAGAGGGGGTGGAGCGACGGTGGTGCCCTCCTGACCGACGCGAAGGGGAAGATGATTAAGGACCCACGGATGGCGGCGCGCAACTATGCCGGTCTCAACTACTCAAACTTCTGTTCCGCCTTCTGCGTCAAGGATCGCGGCATCAAGGTCGGAAAGACTCACCCCAAAGTCTCGAAGAAGTGAGTCCAGGTCGTTCGGGGTCTCCGCCTCGAAGGAGACATCGAATATGTCCAAGACGTTGAACATCTGTTCGTCGTCGAGATGAACCAAGTTGGACGTGGTGCTCGTGAAATTATTGGTCACCTGCAATGTTATGCTAAACTGGGAGACGTCGAACACTTTCCGACACACCGGACACGTGTGTTTCCCCTGTGACTTCCACCGCTCTATGCACGATTTGTGAAATATATGTCCACAACGGATGGCGTTGTTCCTCGTGGGTTTGACCTCGTTGAGACATATAGAACAGGTCATCCTACATGTACGTACCTAAACTTTTTTTAATAAATATCCGCGACGTTCAAGAGCGGTTTGTTGCACTGGTTGCACTGTTGCGTGCCTTGCAAATCTTGCACCTTGGCGAGGATTTCCGGACCACTCTTTTGCAACAACTGTCGGTACGAGTAGTTGTCTTCGAGAGCGATGCCGTTTTGTTTCATGATGTAGTTGTTCACGAGTTGGGCTGAGGAGTGAATCGTGAAGCACCGGCCGTCGGCCATTCCGAGGCGCTGAGACATTTTACTTTATTATTACAACAGAAAATTTATACGGTTGTTGCGAGCTGTTTGAAGCCACGAGTGAAAGCCCATGGTGCGAAGCTTTTGTACAAGTGATTCACATTCGTACCCGAGGAAGGTGTTGAAGACGTCCCGCACCTCAGTCGGCGACACGCGAATCTGACCATCGCATCGGTCGATGTGGCGACAGACGACGTTGTAGGCGTAGGCCACTTCCTTCAGGGTCTCCGCCCCTGTGATGATTATTTTACCCGTGGAGAAAATGGATGTCGTGATTTGCTTCATTTCCTCCGCGGGTTTGAATTTTATTTTCACCGCCGAATACCTGTCCGGTTGGAAACTCACGGAGAACGTGTTTCCGTAGTTTTGAAAATGTTTAGCCACGAGCATGAGGTTGACGTTGTAGTTGAGGCTGTAGTTGCTGTTTATCATGACCACTCTGAAATCTTCGTCTTGTATCATGTTCTCCATGTCCAGGTACGTGCTGAAAATGTGTTTGAGCTGGGCGATGACGCGCTGACAATCGAACAGGTCGCAACACCCCGCCACCTGAATGGACCCATTGGGGAAAATTTTCACACTCTTCCTGCTATATGCGTCTTTATATACCAAAGTGATTTGATTGTAAAAAGTAGTGTTCTTTATGGACCACTGAAAATCAGATCCGGAGGCACCCCCCCTCTGAAGGGACAGGTGGTCGACCCTCGCGAAAACCTCGCGGAGCTTCTCGAGGTCGACGGGTTGGCCGAACTTGGCGACCATCGTGATCGTCGTGATTTTCAACCACGACGGTCGCGTCTCCTCGGGAAACATGTTCCTGAACTCATCGACCGTCAGGACGAAGCTGAACGACTGGTTCGCGATCGAGGAGTAGACCATGATCACGCGCGTCGAAGAGTGGAGAAGATTCTTTCGATTCGCTCCCTCTCCTTCCCCATAAAAATAGTTAATTGGGTAGTTTCACCATCTAAATATACCTGTCCCGATGCGCGACCCATACCCAAATCTTCCACCCTGCACAGGTCAACCTTGACCATCTTAGAGGGGGGTGCCTTGCTGTGGTGCACCGCGAGCACGGCGGCGTCGCGCTTCGTCTCCCGTGGGACGACGTCGTCCTCGCACGCGATGACCACGTGGGACCCAGGATGACCGGACACGTGCATCCACCACTCCCTGGGATAGGACGATTCGGTCAAACGGTCGTTGTCCTTCGCGTTCTCCCCGACGTAGATTTTCACACCGTCCAAAGACGTGAAGGTCTTCATGTGTAGTACTGCTCGTAAACATTTAAATAACTTGCAAAAGTCAACCACATGGCGAGAGGGAGGGTGTAGTCTCTGGCCGTACCCTTCAGCTGCGACACCGTGTACCACGTGGTCAACGCCGCGCTCACGATCACCAAGGGGGCCTTGTCCTTATTTTTAGTGCACGAGTACGCGATGAGCCAGAGGCAGCACAGGGCGACGATGGCGGTGAAGAGGACGTCCTGTTTACTCAAGTACCACGCGTACCCCGTGGTCGCGTAGAGGATGGGCCACACCACCCCGAACACCCACCCAGGGGGGCGGAAGGGCACCCCCTCCCCTGAACTCTTTAAGTTGGGGCACAAAAGGCTGGTGCCCGTGATGGCGAGGGCGGGGATGAAAGCACGGGTTGTCATTTTATATTTTGTACTACATTTTTATTTATACGTCTGTCTACACCACCATTCATTCATCCCCGCGAATTCGAACACGAGGTGGATGAGGGCACCCGTGAGGAACAGGAGCCACGGGGTCGTGAGACCAGTGTTCAGTTGGGTGAGGGCAAAGTACGTGGCCGAGGTCACGACACCCACGACCACCGCTTCGAGGAGCAGAGAGTTTCTCATGTTACTGTATAATGTCCCGAGATTATAAAGTCGTGCGATTTCTGAAGTCCACGGGGGGTGTGCTTCCCAGGAACGTCCAGGAAATCGTGCTCCGAAAGATGAACAAAGAAAACAAGGAACGTCGAGCGTATTACAAAGAGTTGGACGACCTCCTCGTGCGGGGGGAGAAGATGAAAAACTTGTACATGATGAACCAAGGCTTTCGCTTTGGACCATCAAACTTGGAGTACTATCGCACCATGGCTCGCAGGAACGACGGGTACAAACGCAGCTTGCGAAATTATTACAACAAACGAAGGAAGTTCGTGGACTACGTGATGAACGACACGACGACGATGTCTCGCCCAGAGAAGAAACGTTTGGTGGAACGCATCCTCACTGACCGGAAGTTTAACCCTACGGCAAATGAACTTAAAAAATATGGTTTCTTATAAATCAATGAGTTTCCTTAAATCAGCCAAGTTCGTGAACGACGTCGAACTCGGCGTCGACTTCGTGGAGGTCGAGTACACCAAGTACGTCGTGGGCGAGAATCGGTACGATACCTTCGTCGATTACTTCAACACCAAACCAAGGGGAGATTGGGTGGAATTGACGTCCCTGAAGCAGAACATCCCACTGGAAAAGTTCTTGGACAGCATGGTGGAGAAGACGACGGAGGTATTGCAGAAGATGTGTGAGGTGGCGCTCGACGAGGTCGAGTGTTCGACCCGTCTCATGAATGCTTCAAAAATCCTGGACTCCACGTTCACCCCTCCGTACGTGAACATGCGCCGCAGCTGGCAACGCACTCTCGTCAACGATTTTTGTATGGAAGTCCTCCCTGAAATCATCTATCACTGCACGGACGACCAGAGATTGGAAAAGTTTTTCCACATCTGCAAACTCATCTCCGCAGAACAATGAGTAAGATGAGGACGAGGAGGACGCCCGCAGTGAGCATCCCATAGGAGGTGCCAGTGGGAGTGGTGGCCTCGGCCTCGGCCTTGGCCTCGCGCTTCACCTTCGGGGCGCACGTGTCCACCCGTATACGTGGATAGACCGGGCGCTCAAGGGGGCACGGGGGTTGGCGACCCCCCTTACAAAAGTCAATAGTACGGTCTCCGGAGGTTGACGCCACAGCGCAGATGGGACTTCTACGTTCCACGTCGCGCGTGGCGTGAACTTCCTTCCCGTGGTCTGTGAACTCTGGGGTTTGACGAACGCTTCCTGGAAGGGAAAAGTCAAACACGACGTAGGGGTTCAGTTTATTCATGGCATCTTCTTCAGACAGCAGCATTGCTCTTTACATATTACAATATTTTTTATACCACGTGGGTCCCGGACGCCTGGCTATGGGCCGGAAGAGCACCGGCTTAGCGTCGAAGATACTTTTACGTCGTCGACCCATGAGTGCCAGGCGCGCGAAATACTTTTGTGCGTGGGACGCGACCTGCGCGGGCGTTCGTGTACGCACGTAATCTTTCGAGATATTCGCCCATTTCCCCTTTCCGTGCACCCTGAGACCTAAAAGAAATAGGTCGTGTTCTTCAGTCGTCCACCCGTTTTTGTTCATGCGTCGAGTTGTGACGACAGGATGTTTGCATAATTTTTCTTCTTTCCATAAAGAGATGTGTTCACCGGGCGGTCCATGGGAATCGTGGTCGAGTCGATGTCCCTCAGATACGACAGGTACTGGGCCACGCCGGTCTTCACCTGCCCGACCGCGGTGTCGATGACGATGGAGTTCATCGCGCGCACCTGGCCGTTCACGTCGCCGTAGTGATCGGCGGCGTTGTTGATGAACACGTAACGCATGAGCGTCTTCAGGTCGTCGTCGTTCTGGTAATCAATCTTGATGCCCGTTTCTTGCTTGAACTTTTCCCGAATCCCGCGTTGGAGGAGGTCCCGGTTAAAGTCGCTGAAGTACAGGGTGTTCAAGGGTGTGGCGCACTGCTTGATTGTGTTCAGCTGGACGTTGTCACACATCATTTAGTATATCCCACGAAAATAATATTTCCTTCTAGTAAGTAAAGATGGAGCTCGCCGACTTCGACGAGACCTACGCCAGCAAGCCGCAGAACGTCGAGGCCAAGCCGCCGTGCCAGCCCCCGGCCTGTTTCGTGAACTCGTACGCACCGGTGGCCAAACCCGGACAGGACGGCCCGTTCTTCGTGAACACGTACCTCACGCAACCGAATCGTAAGAAGGAAGTGGCCGGTGCTGTCACGGTTCGCGCGAGCGACTTGAAATGCAATTAAAAATTTCCACCCCTATTTATACAAATAATAAGATGAGAGTCACCAAGAGAGATGGTCGCGTTGAAGACATGAAATTTGACAAAGTCACCACCCGTATCTCCAACCTGATTCATGGACTCTCACCCGAAGTCGACCCCACCAAGGTGGCGCAGCAGGTGTTCAGCAGCATGTACGACGGCATCAAGACCCAGGAGTTGGACACGCTCTCGGCCGAGATTTGTATCGGCATGATCACGAGCGACCCCGACTACGAGGTCTTGGCCACGCGCATCGTCGCCTCGAACATCCAAAAGCAAGCACCGAAGACCTTCGTCGACGCGATGAAGGCGTTGCACGAGGGGGGTGTGGTCACCGACGAGGTGGTTCGAATGGCCGACCTCGTCAGTGAGTACATCAAGCCCGAGCGGGACTTCGACTACGGGTACTTTGGCCTGAAGACCCTGGAAAAGTCGTACCTCCAGAAGGTGAAGGGTAAAATATGTGAAACCCCCTCGTACATGTTCATGCGCGTCGCCATCGGGATTCACGGCGATGACTTCGCGTCCATCCTGGAGACGTACAACTTCATGAGCCAAGGGTATTTCATCCACGCCACCCCGACCCTCTTCAACGCGGGCACGCACCGACCACAGATGAGTTCGTGCTTCTTGGTGGCGAACAAAGATGACGCCATCGATGGGATTTACGACACCCTTCACGAGTGCGCCGCCATCAGTAAGTGGGCCGGGGGCATCGGTCTGCACATCCACGACATTCGCGCGAGGGGGTCGCACATTCGAGGCACCAATGGACAGAGTGATGGCATCATTCCCATGCTTCGCGTGTACAACGCCACCGCGAGGTACGTGAACCAGGCTGGGAAGAGGAAAGGGTCCTTCGCGATATACCTCGAGCCATGGCACGCCGACGTCATGGAATTTTTGGAGTTGCGCTTGAACCAGGGCGATGAGGAAGCGCGGTGTCGCGACCTGTTCACGGCGATGTGGATTCCCGACCTCTTCATGAAACGCGTGGAGGAAGGTGGTCAATGGTCCTTGTTCTGCCCGGACACGGCCAAGGGGTTGTCCGACTGCTACGGGGAAGAGTTTGAAAAGTTGTACACAAAGTACGAAGAGGAGGGATTGGCCAAGCGCACCGTCGATGCCGCGGACGTGTGGAAAGCCATCTTGAAGAGTCAGACGGAGACGGGGACGCCGTACATGCTCTACAAAGATGCGTGCAACTCCAAGTCCAACCAGAAAAATTTAGGCGTCATTAAGAGTTCAAATCTTTGTACTGAAATTCTCGAGTACACCGACAAGGATGAGACGGCGGTGTGCAACTTGGGGTCCATCGCCCTCCCAAAGTTTGTCAACATGGAGAAGCGTACCTTTGACTACGAGGCGTTGCACAAGGTCACCAAGGTGCTCACGAAGAATTTGAACAAGGTCATCGACCGAAACTACTACCCAACCATCAATGCCCGACAGAGCAACGTGCGCCATAGGCCCATCGGCATCGGGGTGCAGGGGTTGGCGGATGCTTTCAACCTGTGTAAGTTGCCCTTCGACTGCGACGCGTCCAGGGCGATGAACAGCTACATCTTCGAGACGATGTACCACGCCGCGCTCGAGGCGAGTTGTGAGTTGGCGAAGGCGTCGCACCCCTACCCCACGTTCAAGGGAAGCCCTGCGAGTGAGGGCATCCTCCAGTTTGACATGTGGGAAGGGGAGACCAAGTTGAGTGGGATGTACGATTGGGACGCGATGCGTCAGCGCATCAAGCTCGATGGTCTCAGAAACTCCCTACTCCTCGCGCCCATGCCTACGGCGAGCACGGCGCAAATTTTAGGGAACAATGAGTGTTTCGAGCCGTACACGACGAACATCTACTTGAGACGCACCTTGGCCGGGGAGTTCGTCGTCGTCAATAAACACCTGGTGGATGACCTCAAGCAGTTGGGTCTCTGGTCCAAGGCGATGAAAGACCTCCTCATCAAGGCGGATGGTTCCGTGCAAAACATCACGAACATCCCCGATGACATCAAGGATAGGTACAAGACGGTGTGGGAGATTTCACAAAAGTGCATCATCGACATGGCCGCGGACCGTGGGCGTTTCGTGTGTCAGAGCCAGAGCATGAACCTGTTCATGCAGAGTCCGACGTTCAGTAAGTTGTCCTCGATGCACATGTACGCGTGGAAGAAGGGTCTCAAGACGGGGATGTACTACCTCCGTTCGAAGGCCAAGGCGAAGCCCATTCAATTCTCACTGGACATCGAACCCGAGTGCGTCGCGTGTTCTGCTTAAAGTTATACATCCATTTATTTAATATGAAGTTCACAGAGTTGTGTTCTAACATCGACATCGGCAGCTATAAAAACAAGAAGATTGTCATCACCAACAAAGATGGTGGACATCTTCGCGTCCAAGCCCCGCGACTGTACATGCCCTTCGGCATCTGTGGATTCACCCCGGAGGTAGGTCCCACGAAGTACACCTTGGACCTGTCCCTGACCGGATGGGACGAGGACGGTGGGTACGTCCAAAAGTTTTATCAAACCCTTCGAGAGGTGGAGAACATGGTCATCGACGCCGTGGTCGCGCAGAGTGAGGAGATTTTTCAAAAACCGATGACCAAGGAGGAACTCCTTCCCATGTTCAACTCGAACATCAAGGAGAACCCCGGCCACGCCCCGAAGTTTCGCGTGAAAGTGGACACGGACATGAACGACCTCATGAAGGCGGACGTGTTCGACGCGAACAAGGAGCGCATGCCGAAAGATGCGATGACCCACGGTCTGTATTCAAGAAATTCAGGGAGACCCATCGTCGAGATGTGTTCTGTGTATTTCTTGAACCGGAAGTTCGGGGTGACTTGGAAGTTGCACCAGTTGCAAGTGTTCGAGCCGGAGCGTCTCAAGGGTTTCCAATTCACGATTTAGTGCCCGCCACGAGGGCGGTGTAGATGACCTGACACTTTTTTAATAACTTACCTTCGATGCGAGTGAACGTATCTTTCACACCCATTTGTTTTTTAGCTTCCTTCACGGCTTCGTCCCACAGAGCGAGCGTCATTTACTATGTGCTCAGAGTTTTTTTTGCAAGCGCTTGAATTGCTTCAACTTGCGCTCGTACTCCTTCGAACCCTCCTTCGCTTGCAACTTGACGTCGCCGTCCTTCTTGACACCCTTCGGCTTCCACACCTTGACGAAGTGGGCCTTACCTTCGGCCTTCATGCGCGCCATGGCGGCGTCGTGGGCCTTGCGGCTCTTGATGCGTCCATCCTTCGGGTCGAGGTACAAATCCTTCTTCGTGAGACCGCCTTCGGTCATCGTCGCGGTGCCGTGCATGACTTCGGCGCGGGAACCAATACGTTTCATCATTTTATTTTATTATAAGGGCTAGAAAAAAAAGTCATCCTCGTCGTCGGAGGAGTCCGATGCGATTTCACACTCGGCTGGGGGTTTCGGTTTACGCGGGCGGGTCTTCTTCGGTGGCGGTGGTTCTATGCCGTGTTCCCTGTGATAGAGCACCTTATCCCAGAACGCGCGCATGATGGGGAGGTTCGTGGCGAACCACTCCCTGTCCCTGTCGACGTGGACGACCACGAACTCCTCTGGATTCGGCCAGTTGAAATCCGCGGGTTTATATTGGATGAAATCACACGATTCCAGGTCCAATATCTCCATGCACAACTGCAACTGGGGCATGTAGTGTTCAGGGACCTCTGGTTTAATTTCACGCATCATGGGACACTTGATTTCCACGAGTTTCCCGGATTCAGTCACCCCATCGGGGGACCCCCCGAGCCAGAGGTGTTCTGGGTGGGGGCACAGGCCAATCTCGTGCACCACCTCTCCGTAGCGCTCTTCGTACAGGATGCGCGCTTCGTCTTCATATTTCTCACCGTGTCTCGTCGCTTCATTACCCGTGAACTTCTCCCCGACGCCACACTTCTTTAAGAGTAGGTCGTACGGTGTCTGGTACTTGTTGCACCCTATCGCGGTGGCGGCGTCCGAGGCGGTGAGCATGTTCCCACGGAGGGAGAGCCATTCCTCGGATTTTTGCGCGGCGTACTCTCTCTCTATGAGGGCTTTCACATTGGGGTGCATCGAGCGTACTTATTGAAATAATAATGAATGCTACTTTTAACTCAACTAAAGAATGCCCTCGCGGCGTTCTGCTCCGCCTGTTTTTTCGACTTGGCCCACCCTCTTCCCAAGAATTTTTCGTTGACGTAGGCGTCGATGACGAACACCCCGTCGGTGTGGTCCGCTATTCTATACTCGGGGAGGGGGAAGTTGTGCTGCTGGCAGTACCGCATGAGGTGGTCCTTGAAGTTGTCGTCCACGAGGAGACACTGCATGTCCACGAACGACGGGTCCTCGTAGATGCGCAAGATGAACTCCTTCGTGTGCAAGAGACCGAGGTCCATGTATATCGCACCACACAGGGCCTCGAACACGTCTTCGAGAATTTTCGTGTTGTTGTTCCACTTGTTTCGCATCCCTTTCTCATCCATCAAGATGACATCTTGCAGTTGGAGTTTTCGCGCGATGGCGGCGAGGGTTTCCCCGCGAACCAACTTCGTGCGCGCCTTCGTGAGGAACCCCTCTTGTTGGGACTCATAGCGGTCGAACAGCCACTTCGTGACGACGAAGCCGAGGACGCTGTCGCCGATGAATTCGAGGGTTTCGTACGAGTGTTCGATGTCGTCGTATTGTTTCAACGCAGACTTGTGGGTGAAGGCTTTTTGGTACAGAGATAGATCACCAATCTTTGTACCAACAAGTTTTTCGATATAACATCTGTCAACGTTGGACATTACATTACAATATTATTTTATTTTTAAGCCGACTTGATGTAGTGCGGGGAAAGGTACTTTTGCAAGTTCAAGTACGTGACTTGGACGTCCGCCGGCGGCTTCAAGAGCGTGCGGAGGGTGTCGTCCAAAACCAATTGGCGACCGTTCTCCGGATGCTTGAGACCTTTTTCCGTGATGTACTTGGTGACGAACTTGGTGACTTCGCTTCGAGACGCCTGTTCGCCAGCACCCAAGCCCATGAACGCGCGAAGCTCATCGGAGATGTTTTGCTTGCGGTTGAACCCGTTGTTGGCGACGCGAGCCTTCGCCTTCTCCCCATCCGGGTCGTCGAGCTTGGCCTTAATCTTACGAACGAGCTTGGTGAGGCTCTTGATGTCGTTGCGGAGGGCTTCGATTTCTTCTTGCATCTTTTCTTACTCAATTGTCGTCTGGTTTCTTTAAGCCAGTGTAAGCGTGGAAATGATGACCAAAATGACAAGGAATGCGAACACGAGGGGGAACGAGCCAGTGGTGAGCCGGTCCTGTGAGTGAATCACGGCGAACGGTTCGGGACCATCGCACCCACCAGCACAGCACGCCGGGGGGCATGGGTCGACCTTCGGCCCGTGGCGGGCGCCGCAGAACTGCGGGCTCGAGGGGTACTCCGCGTAGCACCGACAGTTGTCTATGATGTCGCACGCCAGCTGCATTTTAATTTATGTACACATAATAATATGGATAAGAGGTTGTACACCGAGGACACCATCAGGAAATATTTATTGAAGAACCTGTGTAAAGGGGACAAGGTTCTGTTAAAATATTACGATGAAGGGAAGGTGCGTGAATTCCGTAAGCGTTTGTCGACGCGACACAAAGATGCCAACCTGAAAGATATCTTGTACGTCTACGTCACGGACACCGTGCGAGACATCGTGTACAAAATCATAGGCGAACTCTCCGAACACATGAAACCCATGGGGGACTTGGTCATCTCCGGTGGGGACGCGTTTAACATGCAACTTCCCAGGGCGGACCGCATCGTGACCTCCGACATCGACACCAAGTTCGCACCCAGGATGAAGTACGACGCGCGATTTTTCGGGAAACTCCAAGGCATCAAACTCATCATGTGGGACAAGTTGGGTCAGATTTGCGTGCGCTTCAATAAAGTCATCAAGGAGAGAATTCAAAAGGACCGGTCCAAGTTGAAAAAGTTTTTGGGCGTGTCGTTCACAGAGAAAGGGCCGTGGCTCACCAGGAGGTACACCCTCATGAAAAAGAAGAAACTCTCCGCGGGGTCCAACGTCAGCAAGGGCAACGTCTTGACCGACGTCGAACTCTTCGCCCTCGACCTCAACGTCGGGTGGTACGACGTCGCCGCGGGGAAAGTGGTGCAGCAGCGCATGGGTGGCATCTTGGACGTCCCTTTCATGCGCCCAGGGGAGTTCGGTTTCGACGTCATCTTTAAGAAGCAAACAACGGGCATAACCTACGTGAACCGAGACAGTGGGGCCATCGTCCACGACAAGCGGGTGGCCATCGCCAGTAAGGCGTTCCTCATTCACGACGTGGTCATCATGCAGGAGTTGAACTTGCGCCCGGAGAAGAAAGCCAAGGACCGCGCGCGACTCATCAGACTCGCCCAGGCCATCTCGAAAGGCATGAAGTTTACGACGTCCGATAGTATCTTTGACATTTACTTTAAAGTCATCAAAAAGCTCCCCTCCAGGACGAAGACGGTCGTCATGAACGGGAAGGTGAACATGCGCGTTGCTGAACAGAAAGACCCGTACAAGTACGAGAAGTACACGATTCAACCCGACGGGGAAAAACTCAAGAGACAGTTGGTGTACGGGATGAACACCTTGGTGCCCCTCAAGATTAAAGGGTTCGTGAAGACCGACGGTCGTCAGAGGTTCGACGTGCGAAAGAAAAAGTGGGTGCAGAACAACTCCCCGAGGTACATTGGGAACGAGTGGAACTACAAACCCGCACTGAACTTGAACAAGCTCAACTTCGTCGACGAGTCCGTGTGGAACAAAATCAACATCACGAACACGCTCTACGGGTACAGGGAAAACAGAGACGCCTGGATTCCAGAGGGTGTCCTGTTGGGTGCCGCCATGATTCCTTTCGTGGGTGCTACGAGTCTATTTATTTAAAGATTACCCTCGTGATTTAGGTATACAATGCTGTACAGTGCCCCCGCCAAAGGAGATGATGGATGCTACTTCGTCCGAGCCACCACGGACGACAAGAAGAAGCATTTCATCCAGCTGAACAAGGCTCGCATCAGCGCGACGACCGAGACGGACATCACCATCGACCCAGTGTCCGCGGGGAATAAGCGGAAGATTACCACCATCAACAAGGCAAATCTTCAGGCTGCGAAGGAACACGCCAAGGAGTGGTTCGGCAAGGACAAGTCCGTCGAATCCCTCAAGGCGGCGTACAGCGACGCCGAACTCGTGGCTGAACGCATCCCACCGACCAAGGTTTTCTCAGCGGAACAGGAGGTCGTGGATTTCACCACCCTCCGAGAGGACATGGAGTGCTCACTGATCCTCGAGTACGCGGGGATGTGGTTCGCCAAGACCGCCTTCGGCCCAGCCTACAACGTCGTCCAGGTCAAGCTCCACCCAGAGCCCATCAAGTCCGAGTACCCAGAGGAGTACGCCTTCGTCGACGAAGACGATGAGCCCGAGCCCGAGCCCGAGGCCGAGGCTGAGCCAGTGGCCGAGCCAGTGGCCGAGCCGGAGCCAGAGGCAGTGGCCGAGCCACAGCCAGAGGCCCCCTCAGTAGACGATGAGACGGCAGCATAAAAAAAATTATGTAATAGTAATATAAAGCAGGATGGTGAAAGTCAACAACCGCACCAGAAATTTATTGATGTTGTTGAGCATTGCGGTGCTCGTCTACTTGTTGTTCAACATGAACAACGGCAAGTCCGAATACACGCTCAAGGAGCGCGAACTCGCGTCCGTGGGCCCGACGGCGGTCGGTCCGTCCGGCGATGCCATGAAGGCTGCCGGTGGGTGCCAGATGAACGCGGGCACGGGCTTGGCGTCCTCCCTCTTGCCGCGCGAAGTCGCCCAGGGCGAGTTCGGTGAGTTCAGCCCGGAAGACATCCTCAAGGGCCAAAACTTCCTCGAACCGCGTCAGCAAATCGGATTCCCGGAGACCGTCGGCGGTGCCCTTCGCAACGCCAACCAGCAAATCCGCTCCGACCCGGCCACGCCGAAGCAGCAGTACGTGTGGAACAATAGCACCATCGTCGCGGACACCATGCAACGCGACTTGTGCTAATTAAAGAATTGTAGACTTTTAGTAATAAACGAATGTCATCAGACGAACTCTCAGAAACCGTGGCACGCCTCGTTGAGTTGAACAAACAAATCACCGAGGCGAAGTCAGACATTAAGATTTTAACACAGGCGGAGAAAGCCCTGAAAGTGCGCGTACAGAGCGCCATGGTGAACCAGGGCATCGACACCATCAACCTGCGAAAGGGCAAGATTGCCCTCAAGAAGACGACCCGCAAGAAGGTTATGTCGAAGAAACACCTTCTCGAAGGCTTGGTCGAGTACTTCGACGGCGACCAGGCGAGGGTGGACAAAATCGTCCAAGGGATTCAGGAGAAACTGGGCACCACAGAGAGCACTTCGATTTCACTGACAGGTTTAAAAGATAAAGCCGCTCAATAATTATCATCATGGTCTGGTCTCAATACGTCTATGAAGCCTCCACAGGGGCTGAGGTGGACCCCGATAGTGGGGGAGACGATGACTTAAACTCAGAACACGACGTTGCTCTGAATATCTTGGACTGGGAACTCCAATATTCAGATGAACTATGGGACCTATGGGACCTTCTACGCATGCTCCTCAGAGACGCGTTTCTCGAGCACGTGCTTCTCACGGACTGCTCGTACAACGATTTCGTTGTATTTTGCTTCACGGATTACAGCGAATGTGAGGAATACTCAGGAGACGTCCCTTACGAGGAGAACGTGGCGTACATATGGCGCGTCCTTTGGAATGAGATGAAATACCTCGATTTCGCCCGAGGAGCGACGTTTCACGACTTCGCCTTCTTCGTCATCGAGCACTCCGACATAAATAATCTCACCATATAACAAATGCTCCCAGACGTTACGTCTCCCAAAGTTGCCATTCCCGCGGCCCTTTTTCTCGCCCTCAGCCCGGGCGTGTTGCTCACCACCACGGGCAAAAACGTCAAGTTCATGAACCGTTCCACCAGCCAAATGGCCGTCTTGTTCCACGCCTTGGTGTTCTTCCTCGTGTTCTCCCTCGTGGCGCGAGCGATGAACCTGGTGCTCACCCAGACGGACCTCATCGTCACGACCGCTCTCTTCGTCATCCTCAGCCCGGGTCTCTTGTTGACCCTCCCACCGGGCTCCAAGGGTGTGTTGATGTCTGGCGAAACCAGTGTCGCGTCGGCCTTGGTCCACGCGATCGTCTTCGCTTTGGTCTTTGCGTCGCTTCGCAAGCAATTTCCTCAATTCTATTAAGTAAGGGGATGAAGTACCTATGCATCGGTCCGGCATCGATGGGCATATACTCGATGATAGGCACCCTGAAAGCGCTGGAACCGGCGCTCAAAGGGGTTCGTGAGATTTCAGGAGCCTCCGCGGGGTCCATTTTAGCACTCTTTCTTGCTCTCGGGATGTCCACGGATGAGATTTTAGAAAAATGTTTAGATGTGGACATCCCCAAATTTGTTAAGTTGAGTTTGACGAGTTTCATTAACAAATTTGGTTTCGTGGCCATGGAGCCCATACGAGAACTCCTCGTGGAGTTGTGCGACGGGAGAGACCCCACGTTTGAGGAGTTGGAGACTAAAGTGTACGTGTCCGCGTACTGTTTGAACACAGCACGCACGGAATACTTTTCGAGGGACACGCATCCACAGATGAAAGTCATAGACGCCGTGATCATGAGCATAGCCATTCCCATGATTTTCAGTGCGGGCAAGTTCGAGGGAAGGACCTACGTCGACGGTGGCACCGTCGAAAAGTACCCGATGGCACCATTTTTAGGAAAGAAACCACACGAAGTCACCGTGATAGTATTGAAGATGGAAGATGTCTATCACGATTCCATAGACACACCCAGGCAGTTCGTCGAAGCCCTCGTGCGTTCGACACTGACACACAGAGCGGCGAGCCCGGGATGCAACCTCATGGAAATCAACGTGGGTGGGGCGAACGTGTTTGATTTTAACATGGAGTACGAGGAGAAGGTTAGATTGTTTAACATAGGATACGATGTCATAAAAAATGTAAAGTAATATTATAATCATGGATGTTTGCGACCCGAACATCAGCTATGAAGACCTAAAAAAACGCGTAGAACAAGATGTTGGTCGAACCCTGAACCTGTCCAGGAAACAGATTTGCAACCTGTACGCCAACATCAGACAGGATAAACTCCTGCTGCCTCCCATGGTGTTGTCCAAGGACCGGACGTACCTGACGGACAAAAAGTCCCCCTTGACACAGGCGGACTACGAGCGTCTCTTCGATAAGAGCACTTTGAAAGCTCAAATCAAGCGACTCGCCACCAAGGTGGGGGCACTCGTCGACGAGAAGAACACTAAAGATGAACTTCGAGAAGCCATCTTTGCGCGGTTGCGCACCACGGGTGTGCGTGAACCTGTCAGACTGGCCACTGGCAGACCGAAACCGAGACAGACCGTCTCCGCACCCGCGAACTTTGGTATGAACCGCGTGAACAACGCCATGAACAACAACGTGAACCGTGTGAACAACACCGTGAACAACAACGTGAACAACGCTAACCGCGTGAACAACAACGTGAACAACGTGAACCGCGCGAACAACAACGTGAACCGCGCGAACAACAACGTGAACCGTGTGAACAACAACGTGAACCGTGTGAACAACAACGTGAACCGTGTGAACCTCACCAACAACACCAACGCGAACCGCGTGAAAAATCGTCAAACGGTGTTCAGACAGGGCTTTGTTCCCGACTTCATTAAGAAGCGACAAGAAGCTCCAGCCCCGCGACCGACACTGGCGGCGCCCACCGTGCAAGTGGTCAATCGCCCGGCACCCACAGCTCCCGTGCTTCGTCTGCGAAGAAATGCAGCAGAGAACAACAACAATAACAACAATAACAACAACAACAGGAGACGTCCTGTTTTGAAACCAATGAGTTTCTTTGGTAGGCGCGAATCGGGGTCGGAAAAGCGAAAGGAATTGCAACGCCATCTCGAAGCCCTGAAGGAGTTGTCCACGGAGGATGTCAATGCTTATTTCAACAACCTGACGTCCAACCGAATGTCCCTCAAGGAAATCAAAGCCAGGTCCGAGAAACAGAATGAGTTGTACAAGAAAAAGAAAAAGGAAATCTTGGAAAAGATGAAGTCGGCCAACTTCACCGCGACACAAAAGAACATCTACCGCGCCCGACTCAATGCGATTCCTCGAGGTCGTCGTCGTACCTATCTCGATGACATTCTACAGGAACTCTTGAAAGACGTCGAGCGCATGGACACCGTGAAAAGGCGCGCCGAGCTGCGTAAAAAGTTGGGTGGTAAGACTGGAGATGAACTCGAAGCGGAGTACAAGAAGACGTACAACGTCATGAAAAATCTCAAAGACCGAAAACTGCTGAATGAAATCTACAACTCCATGAAGCGTCGACCACCGAGAGTGAACACGAATGAAAACGTTCGACGCATGAAGGAGGTCGTGAGCCGACTGAACCAAAACAAAAGGGAACAGGAGATTCGTCAGTTGTCTCAGCAGCTGCAGGCGGCCACCGCGTCTTTAGCCTCGGCCGCGCGCTCGGGGAACACCGCACAAGTGTCCCAAGTGCAATCTAAAATCAACACCCTCCACAGCGAACGCATTCGGCTCGCGGAGAACACCGCACAAAGCCTCGCGAACGCCGCGCAGAGCACCAATGACTCCAGTTTGATAAGCAGAGCCGAAAAGGCTGAGGCGGAGCTGGAGGCCCTGAAGAAGGCCAAGGAACGCGCACCGGCCGAAAGAGTGCAGATTGTTGAGAGCGCGAACGCCGCGACGACGCGCACTGGCGCTGACAACACACCACAAAACGTAGCTCGAGAGTTCGGGGTTGACGTGTCATACATCCGTCAGTACATGGTGGGTAAGTCCATGAAGAATTTGAACAGGAACGCCCTCGCACTGAAGATTGCCGCGGACAAGGAAGTCGCCAACCTCACCCGAACCCGATTGCGCTTCATCCCACCGAGCATGTACGACGCGACCCTTAACAACGCTAAAAAGGCGCAATCGAGCAAACGCAACGCGACACTCCGAAAAGAAACCATCTCCCGTGAACGCCAAGAACGTCAGCAACTCGCAAGGGCGTCGGGGGTTTCCATGGATTACCTGAACAAGTACCTCGCCGGTGCATCCCTCAACAGCCTGAACAAAAATGCGTTCCGCGCTAAAATCGAAGCCGATAAGAAGGTGTCCAATCTCCTCGGTTCGAAGACCATCACGTACATCGTACCGGTGGTGTACGACGACACCCTGAAACGCGCCGAAAAGGCGAAGGACGACAAAGACATCAAGGCGTTGGCCAAGAATGCGGGCGTGAGCGCGGCCTACGTCGTGTCCTACTTGCAGGATAAGAACGTGGCGGAGGCCAAAAACATCAACAAACCAGACTTCATGAGTAAAGTCAAGAAGGACAAGGCCTTGGCCGAGGCCGAACGAAGACGCACGGGGTTGACGAAGAGGGTGCTCGGAAACAACGTGAGATACGTCCCTCAAAACGAGTTCAACGTTAGAAGCCTCCTTGCGAAGAACAAGGACATCCCCGCACCGTTCACCAACGCGTTCTTGAAGAACACCGGACGCAACGTGAAGAGTTTGCAAGAGAACAACTCTGCCCTCGTGAGTGCGTTCACCAAGGCGAAGGAGATTCAAAAGTACCGCGGAGGCTCTTTGGTGTACCTGAACTCCGATGAAAAGTACGCCAAGGCCATCGTCGACGCGAAGAAAAAGGCGATGGCCAGGGAGGCCAGAGTCAGTTCGAAGTACGTCGAGGCATTCCTCGCTGCACAAAACAAAAACTTTTTGAACCAAAACGGATTCATGAACACGTTCAAGTCCTCGGTCGAGGAAGACGTGAAAACGCGCGCCGCCGAGGTGGCTGCCATCGGTGGTGGTAAAATCGCGCAAAAGCTCAACCGATTGACGATGGTGTACACGCCTGTCAACAACAAGAGAAAGGCCGCGCTCAAGTCGCAAGAGGCCACGGTGGCGTTCATCAAGAACCTCAGCAACACGGCCGAAGTGAGCGAGGCCGTCGTGCGAGACTACATGCAGAAGAATCCAGACATCTCGAACGTGGAACAGTATAAAAAGAAGTTCTTCAAAAACACCGCCGTGAACAAAGTGAAAAAGATTGTCAGCGCAAACATGGTTGACAAGTTCCTCACGAACAATAAAACGGAGGTTCGCCCACCTTTCTTGTTGATGAACGGTCGTCGATTGAACGTACCGGAAGTCAAGAAGGTGCAGGAAACCATGAAGGCGCAGGCGAAAGAACTTCAGGCTTCTGACGCGCGCAGGAAAAAACAAGAAAACATTCGAGTGAGAAACTTGGCGCAAAAGTACCAGGTGAGTGAGAACTTCGTTCGAAGTGTCGACATGAATGAAAACAAAGTGCGCGACGAACGGAAAAGAATGAACACAAACAGACGCCAGGGACTCATTAAAAATTATTTGAAGATTCAAACCACACCGACGAGTGCGCAGGAACGCACCGCGTTGAATAAGCTGGAAGAGGAACAGGTACAGAAATACGCGAAAATGTATGGAAAAAATACAAAAGAAATAAGAAAATATATTGACACCATTCTGCAAAAACTGAGAACGGATGAAATCTTTTTCATCGACCCGAAGACGAATAAGAACATCATTCGTAGAACGTTGGACGAAACGTATGGAATCAAAAGAAATGGAATCGCCAAAGACTTGAAAAAACTGCAAACCCTGAGCGAGGACGAAAAGAAAACGGTGCAGACCAACATCGTGAGGGGTGTTCCGGGTGCGTTGAACAAGGCGAGAAAGGTGGACGCACTGCGAAGACAAATACGCGCAATCAAGGGCCTCAGCACGAAGAACGTCGACGATTACATCAAACTCGCGGGTTCCGAACCTGCAGAACTGGAGAAGGTGTACATCATCGCTCGCGCTGCGGGGGAACTCCTCCAGAGCGGTGATAAAGCAATCGTGAGCAAACTTGGATTCACCGAAGGACAGGTGGGTCGGTCGATTCGTAATAAGAGTTTGAACCAGGTGCGACAGTACGTGAACAGTGTCAAAGAAGTTGTGACAAAGAAGGCACAAGAAGAGGCCAACAGGAAGGCTGCAGAGGCAGAGGCCAGGAAGAAGAAGGCGAAGGAGGAAGCCAACAGGAAGGCTGCAGAGGCAGAGGCCAGGAAGAAGAAGGCGAAGGAGGAAGCCAACAGGAAGGCTGCAGAGGCAGAGGCCAACAGAAAGGCTGCGAAGGAGGAAGCCAACAGGAAGGCTGCAGAGGCAGAGGCCAGGAAGAAGAAGGCGAAGGAGGAACCCAACAGAAAGGCTGCGAAGGCTGAGGCCAACAGAAAGGCTGCGGCGGCGGCTGCAGACACGAACAACGAGGACTTCAACAATGCGAGACCAGCGTTCAGTACGAGTAGTAGTATGGCCAGTGAAACGTCTGTACCGTCTGTACGGGAGCGAGCACGAAACTGGAACGCGAAGGCGAAGGCGGCAGTGAATAAAGCAAACCGCCGATAATTTTCACAGAATAGACTATAGTAATGAACTCCCCCGTCGTAGGTGTTCGCATCCCACTGCGTCAAAACGTGTCCCTCGCCGTGTTCGGGTACAAGGACGTGGCCACAAAGTCTAAGTATGCGCGCCACAGGGCGTTGTCGCGCGCCATCAAGGCGGGTGAACCTGCCCTTGGTCTCTTCCGCCGTCTCAACGCGTTGATGATTTTTTTCAAAAATAGTAAACCCCGTCTCTCGAAGATTTTCAAATCCGACCGGGACTGGGTTCGTTTAAAGTTTTTAGTTAATAAATAGGTAAATGTGTGATGTCTGTTGTGAATCATGGAACAAAACAAATCACAAAAAGGTTTCGTGTTCTTTTTGTGATTTCGAATGTTGTCGTAGTTGCTGTCAGAAGTACTTGTTGAGCGTGGTCGAGGACGCGCACTGCATGGGGTGTAAGACTCGGTGGACCCGCGACTTCGTGGACAGTTGGTGTACGTTAAAGTTCAGGAACACCGACTTTAGGAAACACAGGGAGTTGGTGTTGTTCGAGCGAGAGAAGGCGTTGTTCCCGGACACGCAGCCCCAGGTCGAACGCATCCTTCGCATGCGCGACGTGCGAGAAATCATACGGGACCTGCGTTCGGAAGTCATCCGTCTGTTGCACGCCTACAACATCCCCATCCCCGTAGTAGATGACGAACACTTCGACGCTCACCCTGACCTTAGAGAGATGCACACGGCGTACACGGATGCCCTCATAGAGTACGAAGAGTTGCGCACCGGTGGATTGGTGGTGAACCCCGAGGAGCGGAGATTCATACGAAAGTGTCCCAACGGGGAGTGTCGTGGGTTCATGGACGAGGACTGGTATTGTGGGTTGTGTCGTCAGAACTACTGCGATAGGTGCAACGGGACGATGTCTGGGAGTGAGCACGTGTGCGACCCCGACGCGGTGCGTACGATGGAACTCATCAACAAAGATACGAAACCGTGTCCCAAGTGTGGGGAGATGATTCAGAAAACATCGGGGTGTTCACAGATGTGGTGCACGTTGTGCGAGACCGCCTTTGATTGGCGCACGGGCATCATATGTGTGGGCAAAATCCACAATCCCCACTACTTGGAGTTCAAGAGGAAGACGAGCACGCTGAACCGCGAGCACGGGGACATTCCGTGCGGTGGTTTGCCCACGTATCAGGAGATTAGAGACCACGAGGAACCGTCGTGCACGGAACTGCTCAGTGTGCGTCTGAGCCTGTTGCGCGTAGAGGGTGAACTCCGCTGGCGGTGGCTCGTGCGTGAAGACAACATGTATCTGAGGGTGCAGTACATGCTTCACGAGATTGACGAGCTCGAGTTTAAAAAAGAGTTGCAGCGTCGAGACAAACAAAACGCCAAGGCGAGGGACGTGTCCCAACTCTTCCAGATGTTTTTGGACACGTCGAGTGATGAACTGCGCCAGTACGTCCTCGGAAAGCCGAGGGGTGAGGTCTTGGAAAACATCCGAGCACTCACGGAGTACACGAACGATGTCATACGAACCATACACGACAGGTACAAGTGTGTGACTCCCTATTTTATAGAAAAATTCTGAGTGTAATGTAAGATGCTCCTCCTGTTGGCACTCATCATCATCGTGTGGTTTCTCATACCCACGTACCAGCGACCCGTGAAAATACCGGGAGTCCTCACCGAAGAGGAGTGCGCGCACATCAAACGCGCCGCCTTACCCAGGCTGCATCCGTCCACCGTCGGGGGGAAACACCAGGTGAACACGCACATCAGACAGAGCGAGACGGCGTGGCTCGGAAGGCAGGACCCGGTGGTGCGTAAACTGATGGACCGGTGTCTCCAATACGTGGACCGACCCGCGGAAAACTGCGAACAACTCCAGGTCCTCCGCTACAGACCCGGTGGGTTCTATAAGCCCCATTACGACTGCTTTAAAGATGGGGACAACCCACGCATGTACACATTCATCATCGCCCTGAACGAGGAGTACGAGGGCGGGGCCACGGCGTTCCCAAACATCAAGCAGGAGTACCGACTGCGCACGGGCGACTGTCTCCTGTTCGAGAACCTCGACAACTACGAGTTCATGACGAGCAAGGCGTGGCACGGGGGCAAACCAGTGACCAAGGGGGAGAAGTGGGTGTGCAACCTCTGGGTCCACAAATACCCTTTTAAGGGGTAGGCGCGTTCATTTAATGAAATGTGAGATGGAAGAAATTAGAAAAGCCCACAATCTCTTTAAAAGGGAAATAATACAGGCTGTGTGTCAGGCTGATGGTTTACAAGTCCTCGACGTCGGGTGTGGGTACGGCGGGGACTTGCAAAAGTGGAAACACGTGGGCGCGCACGTGAGCATGTGCGACCCGAGCGAGGAGGCCCTCGAGGAGGCGAAGACCAGGGCGAAGGGTTTGAAGATGCACGTCAATTTCTACTCAGGGGACATCGCGGCGTGTCCAAACAGGAAGTACGACGTCCTCTGTTATAACTTTAGCCTCCACTATATCTTTGCTTCTTCGGACCTGTTCTACCGAAGCATCAAAGAGATACGGAAACGCATGAAACCCGGGGGCACCCTGGCGGGGATCATCCCAGACAGTGAGTCCATCATCATGCGCACGCCCATGCAAGATGCGTTGGGGAACTTTTTCATCATGAAGGAGTCCCCTCAAGGTGGGTTCGGGGAGAAGCTGTTCGTGAACCTGGTGGACACTCCGTACTACGAGGACGGGGCGAAGAGTGAACCGGTGGCGTACAAAGACCGTTTGGTGACGGTGCTCGAACAGCACGGGTTCCACCTCGTGTACTGGGGCCCACTCACAGGGCACAGGGTTTCTCAGATGTACTCTAAATTTATCTTTGCATATAGAAAATGAGGGTCTGGCCGTGGCTCCTCCTCATCCTCGTGAACGTGTACCTGTACCTGAACACACGTGAACCCGAAAAAGTCAAAAAGGTGCGTGAGAAGTACACGACCCTTCGCGAAGCCTTGGTGCGCGAGTCAAAGTTCCCAGAGTTGCACGAACCCATGCCCTTGACCGCGTACTACCGCACGTGGGATGGGGCCCTGGGGTACAACGTGAACAAAGGGTTCGAGTTGGGGTTGTGCATCGACGGCGAGGTCAACGAGGTGTTTCACATCCTCCTCCACGAGCTGGCCCACTGCACGGTGCGGGAGTACGACCACAGCGAGGCGTACTGGAAAAATTACATCGAACTCAGAGACTTGGCGGTGTCCCTCGGGATTTATGAGAAGATTCCGGAAAAGACACCGTTCTGTGGTAAAGAAGTCCAGGACAAATAATAATAAAATGTAATTCTATAGTAAGTTAAACATGTCTACGCCTCCGAACGATTTGTACATGGCGGTGGCCTACTGGCTGGCCGTGTTCTACACGACCCTCCTCCCCGTCGTGGTCGAGAACTACCCCGCGCGACTCATCCTCATCACGCTCATCGTCCCGAACCTGATGCGTCTGGTCGTCAACCGCCTGCCACGTCTCGCAGTGGACAGGAGCTTCTTCTTCACGTCGACCGCCCTCGCGTTGATTCTCACCTACGCGTTGCACTCGTCGTTCAAGAACTTGAAGGAGGATTTCAATAAGTTTGGAAAGGACGTCAAGAAGACACTTGAAGTGAGTGGCTTATTGACGGCTACTTTCGTCGCCGGGGCGTTGCTGACCTATTACATCGGTCTCGACCGTTCCATCTACAGCAACTTGAACTGGGAGTGAATGACTTAAATGTAGTTCTTCCCAAAGTAGAAAAGAACCGCGGCAACCGCGCCCGTGGCCGCGAGGCCCACAGCGCTTCTGCTCCCTTGTTCGTTAAGGAACTTGGGAACAGAGGTCACCAACTTGTCTTGCACCGGCTTGCTCACGGCAGCGGCCGCGCACGCCGCCACCAAGAGAGCGGTCATTTGGTCGTCAGAGAGACCCATCGGGTTTTGCTTCTCCGGAACCTGTTGCTGCTGCTGTTGCTGCTGCATGGCGAAGGAGGCGGCCGTGGGCGCCCCCGGTTGCGGGGCCACCATCTGCGGCATGACACCTTGCATCCTGGGGTCAGCGGGTTGAACCATTTCCGGTTCCATGATTTCGGAGATGGGCGTCGAGTCCATATGTTGTTGACGGACATTTTTTTCACCCATGACGAACGCCGTGCTCACGGGCTCGCGCGCGTCTGATTGAGGCTGCAGCTGTGGCTGCGGCTGCGGCTGTGGCTGCGGCTGCGGCTGCGGCTGCGCCGGTGGGTGCAGGGGAACCATGCCATCACCGGAATCACTCAGATTGTACGTCACCACGTCGTCTGACATATTACTGTATCAGCTCATTTCTTTTTAGTCACTGTGAGCGCAGTCTTCTTCGTCATCTTCTTCGGGTCCCCCTGGCGGTCTTGCATGTGTTTGGGGTTGTACATCTTCTTGTGCGCCGCCCACAGTTCAGGGGCTCCGACTCTAAAATTCTTCCTGATGTTCGCTTTGTACCAGAAGACACAATCCGTAATCTTGTTGGATTTCACCGTGTTGTCCAATACCAGACACTCGTAGTTCTCTGTACACGCGTCCATGACCTTGTTGAACATGTCGAAAGATGGGAAGATTCCAAAGAATGATTTATAGAGCTTTTCCCTGTTCTGTATGATGTTCTCTCTCAAAATAAAAACATAGTCTACGTTTGCTCTCAATGCAGGGGGTAGGTCCATACAATATTGCATCGTCAACATGAAGAAGATTTTCCAGTGTCTTCCATTCATGAAACACTGTCTGATGCACGTGTCCTTGAGAAACTTGTTGTCGTACATGCAATCGTCCAAGAGGAGGAAACATCCGCAGTTTTGTTTCCCTGCGCTCACCAACTTTCGTTGACGTTCGATGGCCCGCTCGATGGCTTCTTTATCGTAGTCTCCGTATATGAAAAGGTCTGGGACGTGTTTGCTGTAGTAGTGGTTCCCCTCCTCCGTCCCGGAGAGGACGATGCCCGCTGGGAGGTGTTTCTTGTAGTACAAAATGTCCGCGACGAGGGTCGACTTCCCCGTGCCTCTCTTACCCACGAAGACGCACACTTTGTCGTCGCCCATCGTTTCGGGTTTGAACTTCCGCAACTGGAGATTCATATCTACTACTGTGCACATTTTTTGTTTCTCAAATTTTTACTCACCTTATAATAGAGATGTCATTGAAACTCGCGGCGACGGGGTTGGCGGACACGTGGTGCACAGGACAGCCCACGTTTTCGCATTTCCTGATGAATTTCAAGAGACACACAAAGTTCGCCCAAGAACGCCTGGAGACCCCGTTCGATGGGAAAGCCAACTTCGGGGAAGAGGTGTCCTGTCGAATTCCCAGAAACAAAGGAGACCTCATACGAAACATGACCCTGAAGATTACACTGAGCGACCCCTTACCCGACGGCGTCGCCGGGAACGACGTGTACTACCCACCCTCCGTGTGCACGCACTTGGTGGAGTGGGCCGACCTCATCATCGGTGGACAGACCATCCAACGCATCACCGGTGAGTACATATACATGCGCCAGCAGTTGTACAACAACGACGACGACGTGAAACAAGGCGTGTACTTCCTCACGGGACACGGGGATTTCTTGAGGTACCAAGGAAATAACACATATTTCCTCGACCTCCCTTTTTATAATTACAGAAACCCAGCGTTGGCCATTCCAGTGTGTGCCCTGTTGAAACAGGACGTCGAGGTGCGTGTGAAGTTTCGTCCGTTGTCCCAGATGGTGTTCCTCGGCGCCCCCACGGGAACGACCGCGAACATCGTCAACCTGTCTTTGGACACGGATTTCGTGTTCATCACCCAAGACGAACGGAGTTTCTTACAGACGCGTCCCGTGGAGTACGTGATAACACAACTCCAGCTCTCCCAGTTCGAGATGAAGGAGGGGGAAACCAAAAAATCCGTCATGGTGAACTTTAAACACCCCGTGAAGACGATGTACTTTGTGTCCCAGAATGAAAACGCGGTGGCGCAAAACATCCCAACAAACTTTAACAACCTCTCCCAGGTCGAACTCCGGTTCAACGATAAGGTTGTCTTCAAACAAGGCACGAAGTTTCTCCAATACGAACAACCACTCAAGGGCCACGTGAACTCCCCGGTGCCGCAAGACACGACGACCAAGTATTTCGACAGGGGCACGGGGACCCTCCAAGACTACGTCGTGCGCTCACCGTTCGGGATGTACTCGTGGTCCCTCTACCCAGAGCGGTACTATCCCACAGGACAGGTGAACATGTCCCGCATCATTCACAAACTCCTCACGGTGGAAATATCCCCACTGTACGTCTCCGGCAAGAACGCGGTACGCGTGTACGCCGAGAATTACAACGTCTTGCGCATCGAACATGGGTTGGCAGGCCTAAGGTTTTAATCTACCCATACTAATAGGAATGGCTGGACGAATTCAATTGGCCACCACAGGGCCTCAGGACCGGTTTTTCACGATGAATCCAGAGTACACCCACTTTAAAGAAAACTTCCGGAAACATTCCAATTTCAGCACGGAGTTCGTGGACGTCGAGGCGGACCAGGTGGTGGACTTCGGGAAAACCTTTCGGTTCAGCATCCCGAACAACGCCGGAGACCTCATACGCACCGTGAGTTTCAAGATGACCCTCCCTGGTTTAAATGAGACCAACGTGGGGTACATAGAATCCGTGGGCCACGCCATCATCGACCACGTCGACCTTCTCGTCGGGGGGCAGATGGTGCAGAGAGTGTCCTCCGACTGGTTGGAAATCCACGGCGAACACTACTACACGCAGACCAAACAGAACGCCCTGTTCCAACTCACGGGTAAGTACCCCGTGCGCTCGGCGGGGATACGCTCGAACAGCGCCAGTGTGTTGGGCTACCTCGGGACGTCCACCAACGACGTCGACTTCTACGTCGACATCCCGTTCTATTTTCACAGAGAACCCACTCTGGCGTTCCCCCTCTGTGCCGTGTGCGACCAGCAGGAGGTGGAGGTGGAGGTGACACTGCGCGACGTGGCCGACCTCGTGGTCGACGTCACCGATGGAAGTCTCCCCGTGTTGTCTGGAACACACAGTATAACATCTTTCGTGATGCAGTGCGAAATGGTGTTTTTGGACCCCATTGAAAAAATAAAATTCAAAAACACCCCCAAAGACTATCTCATCACCCAGAATCAGCTCAATAGTTTTTTAGTTCCCAAAGGGCAGGACACGTTCAAGTGTAAACTCTCCTTTACCAATCTCGTGAAAGAGCTGTACTTTGTCATTCAGAGTGAGGGTGCCCGCGTGTTCGACTTTGACAACTATCGTCAGACCGACCTGGACGGGAGATTGGTCCAGTACGAACACTTGAAACACCTCACGCTCACCTTAGACGGAAGCGAAGTGCTCACGGAAAAGACTGGGAAGGTCGTGTTCCTCAAGGCGGTGCAGGCGGCCATCCACCACGCGAAGACCCAACTCATTCGAAGGTTCTACAGCTACAGCTTCGCCCTCGAACCGGAAAAGGCACAGCCCACGGGTCAGCTCAACTTCACGGTCATCAAGGACCAGAATCTGGGGCTCACCCTCAACAGGAACGCCCTCCAGGACAGGCAGGTGCGCGTGTACGCCAGGTCGTACAACGTGCTACGCGTGGCTGGGGGAAAGGCCAGGGTAATTTTTAACGTACAATACTAAACGATGATGAAAACGGGTTTCGGAGAATCTTCAGGGGCCTACGAGATGCGACAAGCCGAGGCCCTCGTGAACATCATAACCCCCGTCTTGGAAAAGAGTTTACTCCTCGCGTGCAAGTACTGCCACGCGTGTGGGAGGAACACAGTCCTTGCCCAAGACGTGGAATACGCCGCCAAGTACTGTGCCATGCACACCGTCGGAGAAGACATTGGGAGTGTCTTGGAACTCGAAGACAGTGGGAGCGAAGACGACGACGAACAGGTGGAGACCGTGGACGATTGCGAACACGAGTTCACCAGGTACGAGGGGGGAGACCCCCTTTTCCAGGCCATGAACGCCGCCTAC
>Ga0255774_10000429_pt1 | contig 38250 bp, 33 predicted proteins | sample 101ome_17_FD_179972 | JGI IMG/M metagenome (GOLD analysis project Ga0255774, IMG submission 179972) | Coastal salt marsh microbial communities from the Groves Creek Marsh, Skidaway Island, Georgia - 101407AT metaG (version 2) | ecosystem: Environmental > Aquatic > Marine > Intertidal zone >... | reverse complement strand
AATCTGATGTGGCTCGCCCTCGCGTTTTTGGTTGGCCCCGCGGTGCTTTTTCGTCGCTTTGTCCGTCCCGCCCTGGCAGCGGCAACGCTTCTGCTGTTCGGCAGCGTGATCCTTGATATCGCTCTTGGCGCATCCGCAATAAAGCCTCGCGTCTCCGATGGGTTTTCCTGGGACATGCTCACCCGTGCCTTAGCAGGCCTGGGAAGCCTGCTGGCCCTCCTCACCTATGAGGGAGAGCCCAATCGCTTCCTGACCTGGCGAAATGGCACCCGGGGCTTGCCGCCAATCGATGCAAGGATGCTGGTCCTCCTGGGATGCTCTGCGATTTATATGATCGCCCTCATTGCGAAGGGTAATTTTCTCATTCCGGCCCTTGCGCAGCAGGTTCCTAGCCACGATCTTGCCTTCATCGACAGTGCCCTCAGTTGGCGAGCCCTCTTCGTCCTAGGCCTGACGATCCTTGGGCTCTTCAGCTGGGCTCGAGACTGGCATTTCCGCACCGTGATGGCGGGCCTAGCATTCGTGTCCCTCGCCAACCTCGGCTTCGACATTCCCCTCTATCTCATGGCCACCGCGAGCAGCGCGCCAACGCTCTTTGCGCTGATGCTGCTCCTTCGCCTAAGCGTGGTGGGCCTTCTCTTTGACTTTGCACTGCGAGGGGCCGTGCCCGCCGAGGGGACGCCAGCATGACTATCGACCGCGACCTTCCCCCGTTATCCCGGGAGGAACTGGAGGCCCTGGGCGCCATTGCACAGCAAAGGGCTCCCAAGGCGTCCATCGCCCTCCGCTTTCTTCTCGGCACCTGGGCCCTAAGCCTTTTCATTGTCGCGACCTCCCTCCCAGCGCTAGCCCTAGGGGCCGCGCGAGTCCTGGGGCTTGAGGGTCTCATCGCAACCCTTGAAGGCATCGACACGCTAAGGGCCGGCACCTACCTCTTCGGCGACGCTCACGAGCTGCTCTGGCGAAGCCTTCTGGTCATCGTATTAGCCCTTAACTTCGCCTTTACGCACTCCTTAAACCGAGGAGCGCGGGGGGGTGCCTTTCTCTTAACGGGCTACCTCACCGCAACCCTAGCCCTTGATTTATTCGCCGTGGGCGCGAGCAGCCTCACGCTGATTCCCCAGGCCGCTCTCTTTGCCGCGATGGGAAAGCTTTCCCTCATCGGCATTCTGACGCTCTTTACCCGGCGCTACGAAGCCCTATTCAACAACGCCCTGCGCCCGGCACAGCGCTGGCGCCTCCGAGCCTTTCTCCAGGCAGCCTGGGGAAGACGCCCCATCGACGAGCTGTTCCTCGGGCGCATGCATCTGACTTTGCTCATTGGCCTGTTTTACTTCTTTCGCCTGGGCTTTCCCGAGGCGAGCTTCTATGAGAACTCGGGCTTAGACCCCAACCGCACCGCGGGCATCACCACCGCGCGAGCCCTCTGGGTGCCGTTATGGATTGGGCTGCTGTCCTTTTGCTGGCGTAAGCGGCGCTGGGAACGAGAGGCCTTTACGGCCTTCGCCTTGGTCACCACCCTCAACATGTTTTTTGATATCCCCTTCTTCTTTCTGGCTCAAAGCGCCAGCGTTCCTGCGGTGCTCATTCCTGCCCTCCTAGGCCGTAGCCTCGTAGTGCTCCTCGCTTGGAACATGGTCCGCAACGTTGGCCACTTACCCCTCGACAGGGCCTTCTTCAGCCTTGCCTACCTAAGGCGGGGAAAAATCCTGAGCGCGCGGAGCTTCCTCGCTCAGGAACGCCAAGGATGACCACCGGGGCGGACGCCGTGGGCCTGCAGTGCACCGGAACAACGCGCCTCTTCCCAATTGTGGGAGACCCACTTGACCATGTGCGGGCACCGAGCTGGTTCAGCGCCCATTTTCAAGAGCGGGGCATGGCCACGCTGTGCGTCCCCATGACCGTCGCCCCGCAAGATCTCGGCACGACCATGGCGGGACTCGAGGCTGCGAAAAACGTGGATGGGGTTTGTATCACCATGCCTCACAAGACCCGTGCCATGGCGTTCTGCAAAACCCTTTCCCCAACCTCGCAGCGGACCGGGATTGTCAGCGCGCTTCGCCGAAACCCCGACGGCAGCTGGCATGGCCATAGCACCGATGGAGAGGCTTTCCTAAAGGCGCTGACGGACCACGGCGCCACGATCGCGGGTGCCGACATCCTCCTCCTGGGCGCCGGAGGCGCTGGCAGCTCGATCGCCGTCGCCCTCCTCGAAGCGGGGGCTGCTCGCCTCGCGATTTTTGATCCGGAAAAGGCCCGGACTCTCGACCTAATGCAGCGCCTTGACGGTCTACCGGGGAGGGTAGAAGCCGCTGAAACCCCCGATCCCTCCGCGTTCCAGGTGCTCTGCAATGCGTCGCCCCTCGGCCTGGCGGCCGATGACGAGCCACCGCTGCCGTTGGACCTTCTCCGCGGTGACCTCTTCGTCGGGGACGTAATCGCCGGCGTAGGGGAAACGCTGCTAATGGCAGCAGCCCGAGCTCAAGGCTGTGGCACTGCAGACGGCGACGCCATGGTGCGGGCGGTGCTCGATATCATGACCGATTTTCTGGCCGAGGCCTGGCGTTCATAGGATGGTGGGCCCACCAGGACTTGAACCTGGAACCAACGGATTATGAGTCCGCTGCTCTAACCAATTGAGCTATAGGCCCGGAGTGACCGATTATACCCGTCATCGGAGCATGAGATAGTTTCGCTGCTCGCCTACCTTCGGATTCCACCATGACCCCAGATCGCCTCATCGCCATTCCCGGCGCCGTCAACCTGCGCGACTTCGGCGGCTACCCAGGTCACCGCCAACGCGCGATCCATCGCGGAAAGCTCTTTCGCTCCGGCGCCATGGATCGCCTAGGGGAGGATGGGATTGCCCAGTTCAATGCCCTGGGCATTCAAACGATCTGCGACCTTAGGCGCCCCGAGGAGCGAGAGCAGGAACCCACTCCCGAGGGCATTCGTGCCGAGCGGGTGGAGATCCCCATGGATCCAGGCAGCGCCATCGCCATGCGGACGGCCCTCGCCAATGAGGACCTGGACGCCCAGGCGCGCATCGACTTTATGGTGGCTATCAACCACGAACTCGCGACGAACCATCAAGACGATTACGCCCGGCTCTTCGAAGCCCTACTCGAGACAGAGGACGGGGGCTTTTTGGTGCACTGCGCCGCGGGGAAGGACCGCACGGGGTTCGCAGCGGCGCTGATTCTCCACGCCTTGGGCGTGGATGAGTCGGTGATCTTATCGGACTACCTATTTACGAATATGGCTATCGATCTAGAGGGCCACGTGCTTCCGCGCATGCGCCGCTACTACGGGGACCGCCCCCTGCCGGAGCTCGAGGCCATCATGGCCATCGCCGGCGTGCGCCCCGAATATCTCCAGGCCGCCTACGGCGCCATTGCCGCCGACTTCGCGTCCGTGGAACGCTACCTTGAGGACGCGCTGGGCTTAGACCAGACTCGCCGACACCGCCTCGGGCAGCGTTACCTCGCGGCCTAGAGACAAAAAAAAGCGCCCCAGGGGGCGCTTTTACTTAATCGTCGAGGAAGCTTCGTAGGTGATCGGAGCGCGTGGGGTGGCGGAGCTTGCGAAGCGCCTTGGCTTCGATTTGCCGGATCCGCTCCCGAGTCACGTCAAATTGCTTACCCACCTCTTCTAGGGTGTGGTCCGTGTTCATGTCGATACCAAAGCGCATGCGGAGCACCTTGGCCTCCCGGGCCGTAAGGCCCCCAAGCACGGAGCGGGTCGCTTCCCGAAGCCCTTCGTCCGTCGCCATATCTATGGGGGACCCGGCGGTGACGTCTTCGATGAAATCTCCCAGATGGGAATCTTCATCATCCCCGATGGGCGTCTCCATGGAGATGGGCTCCTTGGCGATCTTAAGCACCCGGCGGACCTTATCCTCAGGCATCTCCATGCGCTCCCCGAGCTCCTCGGGGGTCGGCTCACGGCCCATCTCCTGCAGCATTTGCCGGGAAATGCGGTTGAGCTTGTTAATCGTTTCGATCATGTGCACGGGAATACGAATGGTGCGGGCCTGATCGGCAATGGAGCGAGTAATGGCCTGACGAATCCACCAGGTGGCGTAGGTAGAAAACTTATAGCCGCGGCGGTACTCGAACTTGTCCACGGCCTTCATGAGGCCGATGTTGCCTTCCTGGATCAGATCGAGGAACTGTAGACCCCGGTTGGTGTACTTCTTCGCAATGGAAATGACGAGGCGGAGGTTGGCCTCCACCATGTCCTTCTTGGCCCGCCGCGCCTTGGCTTCCCCGAGGGACATGGCGCGGTTGATTTCCTTGATCTGGGCGACCGTTAGGCCCGTCTCCTCCACCACAGCGCGCAAACGACGTTGGGCCCGGCGGAGCTCATCGGCGTGAGCCGCTAGGCGCGAGGACCAGTCCTGCTTGCCCGTAATTTGCTTCTCGAGCCACTTCTCGTCGATTTCCTTACCAGGAAATTCGGCTAGGAAGACCTTTTTCGGCATGCGGCCGCGGCGGATAAGGGTCTGGCTGATGACCTTTTCCTGCTCCCGAACCGCGTCAAGGTTGGTACGGACCTGGCGTACGATTTCATCGAAGTGCTTGGGCGTCAGCTTGAGCGGCGCAAAGCATTCCGCAAGCGCTTCTAAATCCTTGACCGCGGCATTTCCATCCCGGCCGTAGCGCTTAATATTCCGCTCGGTCTTCTTTAGCTGCTTACGAATGACCTCGAAGCGCGCCCGCGCCTCTTCCGGATCGGGCCCCGTGTTGGTTTCCGTCTCTTCCTCATCGTCGTTATCGCTATCGTTGCGATTTTGGACCTGGGCCGCCGGGGGCACATCATCGGTAGGATCGAGGTAACCGATGAGCACGTCTGTTAGCTTATCGTCCTCCACCGCCTGGTCATAAGCGTTGACGATATATTCCACCGTTCCCGGGAACTGGCTCACGGCCGCCATCACATCGCGAAGCCCTTCCTCGATGCGCTTCGCAATCTCAATTTCGCCTTCCCGGGTGAGCAGTTCCACCGTGCCCATCTCCCGCATGTACATGCGGACCGGATCGGTGGTGCGCCCCACTTCGGTCTCCACCGCAGCCAGAGCGGCGGCAGCTTCTTCTGCGGCAAGCTCATCGGCAGAGGAATCCCCAGCGGTCAGCAATTCGTCGGCATCGGGGGCCTGTTCAAAGACCTTGATGCCCATCTCCGTGATCATCCGAATGATGTCTTCGATCTGATCGGGATCGGAGATATCCGCAGGTAAGTGATCATTCACTTCCGCGTAAGTCAGGTAGCCCTGCTCCTTACCTTTGGCGATAAGTTCCTTGAGCTGGGATTGCTGTTGCTGCGTTGCACTCTGAGCGGCCATGGTGCTCCTTCGCGTCAGGGCGTTCGATATCGGCGGGCGAGCCGGCCATTATACGACCAAACGGGCCTGAGCCCAACTCCCCAGAGCCTCTAAGATGCCTGGGGGTCGACCCCCGCGGCAGCCCGCTTGAGGGCCATAAAGGCCTCGAGATCCCCATCCTGGGCCTGCCCGGTACGGATCCGTTCTAAGAGCGCCCGGCGCTTTTCCGTCTCCCCTTCGACCTGCAGATGCCCGAGCAGTTCCTCAAACTCCGTGGTGAGGGCGCCGCCCTCAAAGGGGAGGGGCGCCGAGGCCAGGCTTAGGAGGCGCTCGTGGGCGTCTGTGCCCACGTAGCGCCCGAGCAGCGCTGAGGCCGAGAGACCCGGACTCTGCTGAAGAATGGTAAGGAGCTCGGCGAGCAGCTGCCCCGCCTCGGAGCGATGCTCAGAAAGGGCCACCAGCGCGCTTTCGGGCACCGCATCGGCAAGATCGGGGCGCTTGAGCAAGAGCGCCAGGGCCCGTTCCGCCCGCTCCCGGCGGACCCGGCCCCGGACCGGGGCGGGCTGGGGACGTCGGACCTCTAGCGGCGCCTCCCCACCTTGAGGATCCTCAGGGAACGGCCCGTCCGCGTAGGCATCCACTGGAGCGGCTTGCTCCGGCGCTGCTTCAAGGGCGCCCTGGGGCAGCGCGGTTAGCTCTGCAAGCCTCTGATACATCAATGTTTTTACGAGCTGCCCGGGGATTCTTTCCAACAGTGGGCGGGCCCGGTGGGCCAACCGGGAACGATCGTCGAGAAGGGCGAGATCAAGGCCCTCCCCTAGGGTGCGAAACAGGTAGCTCGACAGCGCTTCCGCCTGGGCCACCCGAGCCCGAAAGGCTTCCGCACCCTCCTTCGCGATAAGGGAGTCCGGATCCTCGCCATCGGGCAGAAACAGCACGCGCACGGAAACGCCGTCGTTCAGGGCATCGAGCGCCAGCTGCGCCGCTTTCCAAGCAGCCCGGCGCCCCGCGGCATCGCCGTCAAAACACAGCACCACCTCCGGAGCGAGGCGGAAGAGCTTCTCCAAATGATCGGCCGTGGCGGCCGTACCCAGAGCCGCACAGGCTTCTGGCACCCCCGCTTGGGAAAGGCCCACCACATCCATATAGCCCTCCACCAAGAGGACCCGCTCCGGATCCCGCAGGGCCTGGCGACACTCCCATAGACCGTAGAGCTCGCGCCCCTTGTGAAACACGGGGGTTTCCGGGGAATTCAAATACTTAGGCTGACCGTCGCCAAGCACCCGTCCCCCGAAGCCAATGGTGCGCCCCCGCCCATCGCGAATGGGGAAGGTGATGCGATCTCGGAAGCGATCATAGCTTCCGCCGCTCTCCCGGCTGGCCAGGAGCCCGGCTTCAATCAGCTGCTGCTCGAGGGCCTGCCCACCCCCGAGCGCCTTCAAAAGGTTTTCATAGCCCGGCGGGGCGTAGCCGATGCCGAAGCGCTTCGCCGTGGCACCGGTGAGCCCGCGCCCCTTGAGATAGGCCACTGCTCGCGCACGATCGGGGTGCTGGCGAAGCTGGAGCTGAAACCACCGATCGGCCCGCTCAAGCACCGCAAAGAGGGCACTTCGTCGATCGTTTTTCCGCACTACCCCCGCTTCCCGGGGGACCTCAACCCCCGCCATGGCCGCTAGGGTCTCCACGGCCTGCACGAATTCAAGGCGGTCATGCTCAAGAAGGAAGGTGAGGGCCGTGCCATGCACGCCACAGCCAAAGCAGTGGTAGAAGCCCTTCTCCGGCACCACATGAAAGGAGGGGGTCTTTTCCCCGTGGAAGGGGCATAAGCCCTTGAATTCCTTGCCCGCCCGCTTCAGTTCAAGGCGTGCGCCGATCACCTCGGAGACGTCAATGCGGTCCAGGAGATCGTTAATGAATTCTTGAGGAATGCGACCAGCCATTCGGCTCACTCGTGCCCGCGGGGAAAAAGCATAGCATGGGGTTTGAGCTGCGCTGCGCGCCTGAAGCGCCAGCGCACGGCGGCCAGAGCGCTAGGGGGACAGCTGCGACTTCACCTTAGCGCTGAGCACGCCCATGTCGGCGCGCCCCGCCACCTGAGGCTTCAACCGCCCCATAACCGCGCCCATTTGCGCCATAGAGGATGCACCCAAAGCAGCGATCACCTCGGCCACGAGGGCGTCGAGGGCCTCGTCGGTGAGGGGTTCGGGCAGGTATTCACGAATAACGGTGATTTCGAAGGCTTCGACTTCGGCAAGCTCATCCCGTCCCGCCGCGCGATACTGAGCTTCCGAATCCAGGCGCTGCTTGACCATCTTGTCGAGCACAGAGAGCGCCCGCGCGTCGTCGATTTCGATGCGTTCGTCCACCTCAATGCGCTTGAACTCGGCGGTAATCAGACGCAAAGCCGCAAGGCGCGCCTTAGCTCGGGCACGCATAGCGTCTTTAACCGCGTCTTTAATTCGCTCCACCAGGGCGGGCACAGGCCGACCCTTAGTAGCTCTTTTCGAGCTTCTTGGACTCGCGCTGGAGTTTCTTGGCGTGGCGCTTTACGGCAGCAGCTTGCTTGCGCTTGCGCTCCGCCGTGGGCTTCTCGTAGTGCTCGCGACGACGCACTTCCGACAACACACCGGCCTTCTCGCAGGACCGCTTGAAACGACGCAAAGCCACATCAAAGGGCTCGTTTTCTTTTACCTTAACGCTCGGCATAGGACCTAGGGGCCTTCCTGATTAAAGGGCGCGCGATTATAGGAAGGAGAAGGGCTCCCGTCTAGCGCTGTGTGCCCCCGCGCGCGACGGGCGCCGGGCTCTGCTAGCATGCCGCTTTTTTCCGTGGGTATATCCGCTCATGCGCGTGCTTGGCATCGAAAGCTCCTGCGACGAGACGGGTCTCGCGCTCTTCGATACGGAACGCGGACTCGTCGCCGATGCGCTTCATAGCCAGGTCGACCTCCACGCCACCTATGGCGGCGTGGTGCCGGAGCTCGCCAGCCGGGACCACAGCCGTCGCCTTCTGCCGCTCCTCGAAAGCGTGCTGGCCGAGGCGGGCTGGCAGCTCGACGATCTCGATGGCGTAGCCTATACCGCCGGGCCCGGGCTTATGGGCGCCTTGCTGGTGGGGGCCACCTTTGGTCGCAGTCTGGCCTTCTCCCTGGGCATTCCCGCGTTGGCGGTTCATCACATGGAAGGACACCTCCTCGCGCCGCTCCTGGAACCGGACCCGCCGGCCTTTCCCTTTGTGGCACTCCTCGTGTCCGGCGGCCATACGCTCCTTGTCGATGTAGAGGGGCTCGGGCGCTACACCCTGCTCGGGGAATCCATCGACGATGCCGCGGGGGAAGCCTTCGATAAGACCGCAAAGCTATTGGGCCTGCCCTACCCCGGCGGCCCCCACCTGGCGGCCCTCGCCCAAAGGGCGGATCCCGAGCGGGCCGCTTGCTATCGCTTCCCTCGCCCCATGCTTGACCGCCCGGGCCTCGACTTTTCCTTCTCGGGGCTGAAAACGGCGGTGCTGACCGCCACGCGCCGCGCCGAAGCGGAGGGCACCCTCGATGGGGAAGAGCGGGCAGCTATCGCTGCTGCCTTTGAGGAAGCGGTGGTCGATACGCTGGTGAGGAAAGCGGAGCGGGCCCTGGTTCAGCAGGGGCGCGACCGCCTGGTGATCGCCGGAGGCGTGTCCGCGAACCAGCGGCTTCGGGAAGCGCTGGACGCCCGCCTCTCCCCCCGAGGCGCCCGGGCCTACCTGGCGCGCCCGGCCCTCTGTACGGACAACGGCGCCATGATTGCCTATGCCGGCGCTTGCCGCTTAGAAAGCGGCCAACGCACGGGACTAGAGATTGGGGCGCGGCCCCGCTGGCCCCTAGCCGAGCTGGAGCCCGCCACCCATGAATGATCGCTTAAGCCTCAGCGGCTTGGCCGTGGAAACCCTCATTGGCGTATACGACTGGGAGAAAACCGTCCCCCAGCGCCTCACCTTCGACCTGACCTTACCTACGGACGCCGCCCGCGGCGCGGAGGAAGATGCCCTGTCCGACGCTCTCGACTACGGCGCGCTCGCCGAGCAGATTCGAGCCTTCTGCGACGAGGAACACTTCCAGCTCATCGAGACCCTAGCGGAACGGCTGTGCGCCCGACTGCTCGCCGACTTCGATCTACCCTGGCTGGAACTCACGGTGCACAAGCCCGGGGCCATCGCCGCCTGCGATGACATCGCCCTGACCCTTCGGCGCAGCCGTGACGACGCTTAGCCCCTAGCCCCCGGTGGCACTGGATGCTCCGCGAGCCAGCGCTCCAAAGCTTCCCGGCGAAGGCGCTCCTGCTCGGCCCCCCGCTCCGTGGGGGACAGAGCCTGAAGCGCAGCCCCCGGCACGTCCATGCAGGCCGGCGCCGCCTGCAGCAGATTCCCTAGCCAGCGCTCGCGCTCCGGGCCCCGGAACGCCGCCCAGGCTTGAAGGCTGGCGGCAGCTAGAACGTACTGCGCCTGCTCTGCGGCGGAGCCCTGACGGTGCGCCCCCAGGGCAAGGGCTCCAGCAACCAGCGCAGCACCCGACGGCACCCCTGGGGCCAGCCAGGACGCCGCCACGATCAGGCTCTGGGCCAGCTGAATCATTCGCTTGGGGGCCCCCTGGGCCCTCAGGGCCGCTGCCACGGCCTGCCCTTCAAGGCCCAGGCGAAGCCCCGCTTCACTCCAAAGCACGGCGACCCGGGCAGCCCCCATGCTCGGCGGCACCGAGGCCAGCACCGCAACGGACTCCGGAGTCTCCGCCAGCATCGGAAAACACGGGGCAAGGGCTTCACAACGCTGCAAAACCGAAAAGAAAGCCGGCGCCCCACGCACCGCCAGAGCCTTCTCAAGCTCGCGCCAGCACCGCTCCCGGGACAGGCTTTCCAGCTCTCCGCTCCGGGCCATGGTGGTCATGAGGGCCCGGGTTTCTGGCGCCAGGGTGAAGCCAAAGGGCGCCAGCTGGGCGGCGAAGCGGGCCACGCGCAGGACCCGCAGGGGATCCTCCTGGAAGGCCGGGGAAACATGGCGCAGCACCCGGCGGTGGAGATCTTCAAGCCCCCCATAGGGATCGACCAGGACCCCCGCCTCATCAACCGCCATGGCATTGATGGTGAGATCCCGACGGGCGAGATCCGCCTCGAGGGTCACGTCAGGGGCGGTATGGAAGGTAAATCCCTGATGCCCTTCCCGCACCTTGCGCTCGGTGCGGGCGAGGGCGTATTCCTCCCCCGTTTCCGGGTGAAGAAAGACCGGGAAGTCTCGTCCTACGGGGCGATAGCCCAGGGCCTGAAGGGCTTCCGGAGACCCGCCCAGCACGACCCAATCCCGCTCCCGAATAGGTCGCCCCAGGAGCGCATCCCGCACCGCTCCCCCCACCTTGAGAATCCTCATGGGCAGGCCTCTTCCCGGTGAAAAGTGCCGTCATCTAAGCAGTAAAAGGTCAGGGCGCCCCCCCACACGCACCCCGTGTCGAGGGCCAAGCAGGGCGCTGGGGGCCCCTCCCCATCCAGCGCAGCCCAATGCCCGAAGAGCACCCGGCGCGTCGCAAAGTCGCGGTGGAGCCCGTCGAACCAGGGACGACGCCCCGGCGGCAGGGCCGTAAGGGGGCCCTTGAAGGTCAAATCGAGACCGCCATCAGCGCCGAGCACCCGCATGCGGGTGAAGGCGTTGACCAGCCAGCGTAGCCGGGGCATCCCGTCGAGACTCTCGGCCCAGCATCGCGGTTCGTTGCCATACATGGCGGAAAGAAACGCAGGACCCTCTGGCCCCTGAAGCGCTGCCGCCACCTCCGCCGCGCCCGCCTGAGCTGCGGGAAGATCAAAGCCCGGAGGAATGCCCGCGTGCACCATCACCGCGTCATGAGCGGGGTCGTAGTGCAGCAAGGGCCAAGCCCGGAGCCAGGCCGTCAACCCCTCTCGATCCTCGGCCTCCAGAATCTCCGTCAGCGTGTCTTTCTTGGACGGGCTACGCCCCCCTAGCAGCAGCGCCAGGAGATGCAGATCATGGTTTCCCAGCACGGCCTGCACGGCGCCCCCTAAGGCACGGAGAAAGCGCAGGGTCCCGAGGGAATCGGGGCCCCGATTCACGAGATCACCCACTAGCCAGAGCCGGTCCCGGGCGGGGTCAAAGGCCAGCGCGTCGAGGCCCCGCTGCAGGGGCTCAAGGCAGCCCTGGAGATCCCCCACGACGTAGCTAGCCATCGCCCTGGCTCTTGAGCGCTGCAAGATCGTTAGCAAGACGAACAAAATCACCCAGGGTGAGCTGCTCCGGTCGAAGGGACAGATCCCACTGGGTGGCCAAAGCCTCTCGCTCGGCATAGGACTTGAGCGTGTTACGGAGCGTCTTCCTGCGCTGCGCAAACACCGCGCGCACCACCTCGGCGAAGAGTGAGGGGTCCGTCGGCAGGCCCGCGGGGCCGGGGCGCGGCTGAAGACGCACAATGCGGGAATTGACCTTCGGCTCGGGGGTGAAGGCGCTCGGGGGCACGGCAAATAGCGCCTGCACGTCGCAATGAAGCTGAACCATCACCCCAAGGCGCCCCCAGGCTTTGCTGCCGGGCGCAGCCGCGAGGCGCTGCACCACCTCGTCCTGAAGCATGAAGTGAGCGTCTTGAATCGCCGCGGCATGCTCCAGGGCGTGAAAGATCAAGGGCGAAGAAATGTTGTAGGGCAGGTTCCCCACCAGGCGGAGCCGGGACGCACCCAGGCGCGCCGCCAGCGCCGTAAAGTCCTGCTTCAGGGCGTCCCCCTCGATGAGATCCAGCTCCGGAAAGCGCACGCGAAGCCCCGCGGCCAGATCCCGATCAAGCTCGATGGCCGTAAGGGCAACACCCCGCGCCAGGAGCGCCGAGGTCAGGGCCCCCTGCCCCGGGCCAATTTCCACGAGCGCATCCCCCGGCTGGGGGCGGATCGCCTCTACAAGACGATCGATCACCACGGGATCGCGCAGAAAGTTCTGGGAGAAGCGCTTGCGCGCGCGATGACCTGCGAAGGGGGGGGCGCCGCTCACGAGGCGCGTACCGCCAGCATGCGCTCGGCCTCAGCAATGGCGGCGGCCAGGCTGCCGGCATCCGCCTGGCCCGTGCCCGCGAGGGTTAGGGCGGTGCCGTGATCCACGGAGGTCCGGATGAAGGGCAGGCCAAAGGTGGTGTTAATGGCTTCGCCGAAGCCCTGGGCCTTCAGCACCGGCAAACCCTGATCGTGATACATCGCCAGCACCCCATGGACCCCATGAAGTGCGCTGGGGGTAAAAGCCGTATCCGCTGACACCGGCCCCGTCACCGCCCAGCCCCGGGCCCGATAGGCCGCGCAGACCGGCTCAAGCACCTCAAGCTCCTCCCGCCCCAGATGCCCCCCTTCCCCCGCATGAGGGTTCAGGCCAAGAACGACCACGTGAGGGTCGGCGATTCCGTAGCGCTGCTGAAGACCACCATAAAAGCGCTCCAGCTGAGCGCCGAGGCGCGCCGGGGTGATGGCATCGGGCACCGCGCGCAGGGGTAGGTGGGTCGTCACCAGGGCCACCCGAAGCGTGCCCGCCACGAGCACCATGAGGACCCCGTCGACCCCGGAACGCTCGGCAAAAAATTCCGTGTGGCCGGAAAAGGCGATGCCCGAGTCGGCGATGACCCCCTTGTGTACGGGCCCCGTCACCAGCGCATCGGCGGCGCCCGCCAGCATCAGGTCCGTCGCCTGCGCCAAGGTTTCGAGCACGTAGGGCGCGTTCTCCACGTTGAGCACCCCTGGCACTACGGGAGCCCGAAGAGCGACGGGATGCACCTCCAGCACCCCCGGGGGCGCTGGCGGGGCCGCTGGATCGAAGCGTTCAATAGAAACGGCTAGGCCAAGCTGCTCAGCGCGGGCGCACAGCAGTTCGGGATCGGCGAGGACGGCCCAGCGCGACCGCCGGGGCTTCCCCGACAAGGCGAGGAGCACGTCAGGCCCAATGCCCGCGGGCTCCCCTGGGGTGATCAGAAGGCAAGCCATGGGGGCCTCCTAGATCTTCAGCTCCACGTAGGCTTCTTCGCGAATTTCCGTGAGCCAAGCTTCGAGCTCTTCGTCAAAGCGACGATCGCGAAGAATGCGCATGGCCTGCCGGCGCTTCACCTCCTCCGACATATCCTGCTCCCGGCGCTCTAGCACCTCGAGGATGTGCCAGCCGAACTGGCTCCGGAAAGGCTCGGATAGGGCGCCAATTTCCGACGCGTCCATCACCGCCTCGAAGGCCGGGACCATCTGCCCGGGCATGCTCCAGCCGAGATCTCCGCCGGAGAGCGCGCTGCCGGGATCGTCGGAGAAGTCCCGGGCCACCTGGGCGAAGTCTTCCCCCGCCAGCAGGCGCTCGTGCAGGTCGCGGATGATCATCTCCGCCTCGTCGTCACTGCGAATTTCCGTGGGTCGAATGAGGATGTGCCGGGCCTGGGTTTGCTGAACCCGCTGCTGGCTGGCCCCGCGCTTGTCTAAGATTTTGACGATATGAAAGCCGCTCGCGGAACGGATTGGATTAAGCACTTCCCCAAGATCGGCCTTAAGCACGTCTTCCGCAAAGAGGCTCGGGAGCTGGCCAGGCTTTCGCCAGCCCAAATCGCCCCCTTCCAGGGCGCGCTGCCCCGCGGAATTGGCCACGGCGGCCTGGGAGAAGTCTTCCCCGTCCCGCAGGGAAGCCACGAGCGCCTGGGCCCGCGCCTCGGCCTCGGCCATGGCTTCGGCAGTCGCATCACTGGCGACAGCCAGCAGAATATGGCCCACCCGAAACTCATCTTCCGTAGCCGCCCGCCCCACGGGAGAGGCCAGGAAGTTTTCGAGTTCCTGAGGCGAGATGTAAATGCGGTCGTTCACGCGATTCTGCTGCACCCGGGCAATGATCATTTCCTGCCGAATCTGCTCCCGGAACTCCCGGTAGGTCATCCCGTCCCGAGCCAGAAGGGCCTGAAAGCCCTCGATGTCGAGGCCGTTCTGCCCGGCAATGGCCTCAATGGCGCGGGTCACTTCCTCTTCGGAAATCCGCACCCCAGCACGCCGACCCATCTGCATCTGCAGGCTATCGAGCACTAGGCGCTCCATGACCTGATTGATAATCACGTCGCGAGGCGGCGATGCCATACCACTGCTTTCAAGCTGGCGCTCCACAAAGCGCATTCGACTGACCAACTCCGTCGCTGTCACAACGTCGTCGTTCACGATGGCCACGATGCGGTCGAGCTGCTGCGGCGCCGCAACCGGAAGCCCGGGGACCAGCAAGAGCCACGCCCAGAGCAGAGCCTTAATAGGACGATTAAAGGGAAACAGCGCCATTGACCGGCTCCTCGTATCCGCGAATCCCATTGGAGAGGATGGAGTCGACCCCGGAATCGAAGCCCGCCAGGCCCTTCATGAGCACATCGAAGAAGACTCCGGACTCCCGGTCCGTATCGTTAGGATTGATAACGTCGAAGGGACGCTCGAAGCTCCGCGCAACCACCCGCAAGCGCCAACAGCAATCGTCGTACTGGAAGCCGCCGAAGGCCTCGATAAGGGAGGTCTCTTCAAGGTCATAGTAGTAGCGGCCAATAAGGGCCAGGTGATTAGAAACGGGCCAGGTGAAGGCGGCATCCGCTTGTTTGATGCCGCCCCCCCGGGTCCGATAGCTCAAGTTGAACACTCGGCGACCGTCGGGACGATAGCGCAGCTGCACCATGCTTTGATCCCGGACACTGCTCGGGCTATCCCACACCCAAAGGGCCCGCGCATCTAAGCCGCTACCCAAGCGCAGGACCAGATCGCTCACCCATCCCGAAGCTGAGTCGTCTACCGGAACCTCTTCCCCCAGGGTCACGTTCTGGTCGTCGAAGTAAGCGATGCGCCCCACGGTGGCGGTCAGAAGCTCGGCACCATTGTTAAGGGACAGGAGCCGGGACGTTAGGGCTGCGGTTACCTGATTCGCGTCACCGATGCGGTCGATTCCGGCAAAGCGGTTTTCCCTAAAGAGCTGCTCGTGCCCAAAGGTCAAGGCTGTGCTGTCGAAAATCGGAAGGGCGCTTTGGTCCTCATCCTCGATGTAGAGGTAATAAAGCCGGGGCTCGAGGGTTTGGAGGAAGCGGTTGCCCCCGAAGCCCAGATCCCGCTCAAAGCGCAGCCCCGCGTCTACGCTTGCCGTGGGCAGGCCTCGATGAGGGGTCTCTTCCTGCCCCGCAAGGCGATTAGAGAGCTTGTAGCTCGTAAGCTGGTAGGCCACTTCGCTGCGCAGAAAGCCCCAGCTCCGATCGAAGGGCAGCACGAGTCGGGGGGCGATGTGGGTTCGCGAGCCCGTGATCGTTTCCGCGGCCTGGGCATCGCTGCGATCGAAGGCGGCGTATTGGAGATCGTAGCCAAAGACCAGCGGGGTCTTGAGCACCCGGCTACGGAAGGCCGCATCGAGCTGCGGGAGGCGACGGTAGGCTTCCGGGAGCCCTTCTTCAAGCAGCTGGATATCTTCGGCCCAAAGGCGCATGCGCGTTCCGCCGGCCTGCAGCTTGATCTCCGCCATGCGATCGAGCTGGACCTTGGAGGTGACGCCCAAGTCCGTGCCCAGATCGCGGAAGTAGTCCCGGTCGCTGACGGCGGCGAAATCCACCGCCGTGCTTAAGCCCGGAAGCCACACGCCCTCGTGCTTGGCCTGGAGCAGCCAGCGATCCGTGGTTTGGAAGAGGCTAGGGCCCGCTTCGGCAGAAAGAATCTGCTCCTCAAACTCGTCGAAGGACAGCTGGCCGTCGTACTGGTTGTCCTCAGGCATAAAGGCAGCCCCGAGCACGTTCTCCGACTTCGCGGAGCGGTAGCGAAACTCTCCCTCCCCGAGCACGCCCCGCTCACTCATGTAGCGCGGGGTGAAGGTGGCATCCATATTGGGTGCGAGGTTGAAATAGTAGGGCGCGGACACGTCAAAACCGTTGGACCCGGTAGCCCCGGCCCGAGGGAAAAGCCAGCCGGACTGGCGCTCATTACTTACGGGAACCTTGAGATAGGGGGCCCAGAACACTGGTACATTCCGAACCTTCAGTCGAGCGTTGCGCGCCTTGGCAAAGCTTGCCCCCTCGGGGATCTCAATGTGCCCCGCCGCCAGCGCCCAGGCGTTGTCGCCGGGCGCGCAGCGCGTGAACTGAGCCTGTTGTATTTCAAGCTTACCGTCACTGCGGCGGAAGGTTTCCGCGCTGCCCCGATAGCCCCCGTCATACAGCACGAAACGGGCCTTGGTGAGCTCGGCGTCTCCGCTTTCGAGATCCACCTTCGCTTCCGCTCCCCGGACCAAGAGGCCAGGCTCTTCTAGGCTCACCCCTTCTTCCAAGGCGAGGCGCCGAGCCACCGCATCGTAATGTGCCGCTCCGGCGAAGACACGGCGGGCACCCTGCTCGAGCTGGACAGCACCCGATAGCTCCGCGGCATCGCCTAGGGTGTAGCTGGCGTCGTCCGCCGTAAGCCCAATGACCGCAGTTTTGGGGTCCAGGGCGAGCACGTCCTCGGGCCATTCATAGGGCTGATAGGCGCCACCGCACCAGGGCTCGAGGCTCTCGGCGACCTCCGTGGGAAGCGCCCGCCGGGGCACCCAATTCAGCTCCGCCTGAGCGTAGCTCTGCCCTCCCTGGGGAATCACCTGTCCGCGCTTGGCCTCCTCTCGCCGTTGGGAAGGAGGCTTCTTATAAACAGGTGCTCGAGCCATAGCGGGGAAGGGCCCCGGGGCGAGCTCTGCCGCTTCGCAGGACCAGCTACCATCCTCTGCCTTTCCGCAGCGCCACTGGCTTTTACTCGTATCCACGGCCCAGGCGGCACCATTCCCTAGGAAAGCTAGGGCCGCAAGAGCCAGGGCAGAGCGGTGCGCACGTTTCATCATGAGGACAGCGTTCTCGTCAGCCTATTACCAGTCGGGGTGAATCATACGGGACCCACCGGGGGGCTGCTATGATGCGGGCCTGTCTATTTCGGGAGCCTTGCCGTGCCCCCTGGCGTCCCCATCGCAAGCGCGTGGATCGAAGAGGTCTTACCCTTGCTCGGCCAGCGGTGCTCGGGCGCCCTAGTTAGCCTAGGGCTCGAGGCCAGCGGCCGCGCGTTCCATCGCCTTCCTGGGACCCGGCCAGGGCTCTTGCTCATGGAAACCCCCGCAAGCGATACCAGTCTCCCCGCTTTTATTCACCTCAGCACCTGGGGCAAGGCTCAGGGGGTGCCCCTGCCTGAGGTGTTCCTCGCCGATCTGAAGACCCACCGCTTGCTGGTAGAGGATCTGGGCGCGGACACCCTCCATTCGGCGATGGTGAAGGATCCTACGACCCCCTGGGGAATGCGCGCCTTCGAAACGCTCCTCCAATGGCAGGCCGCTGCCCGGCGGGCGCCGCCGGAGGGAGCACCGCACTATGACGACGAGCGTCTAAGCCTAGAGCGCTCCCTTTTCGGCCCGTGGTTCTGCGAGGCCCTCCTCGAGCTCACGCCGCCCGCCGGGCTCGTGGAAGAGAGCGCAGCCCTCCTCGAGACCTCCTTCCGGGAGGCGCCGCGAACGCTGGTGCATCTTGATTGGCACGGGCGAAACCTGATCCCCCGGGGGGGCGGCACCGTAGCCATCGTGGACTTCCAGGATGCCCGTTGGGGCCCTCTGCCCTACGACCTTGTGTCCTTTTGCTGGGATGCCTACGCCGCTTGGACGCCCCAGGACTATGCTCCTTGGGTGGCCTTTTATCGGGCGCGAGCGAAGGCCCTAGGGCTATGGCCCGAGGACTACGACACCGCGTTCGAGCGGGACTTCTTTGCCTGCGGCCTACAACGGTGTCTCAAGGTGCTCGGGATCTTCGCCCGCCTTTGGCTGCGCGACGGGCGTCCCACCCACCTGCCCTACCTCGCGCCCGTGCTCCAACGTCTTGAATGGGCCCTGGGCGAAAGTGGCCTTGCTCCGGTCCTCTCCACTTGGGTGACGCAAACCGTGAGGCCTCGCTTTGAAGCCTGGCGCCAGGCCCAGTCCTTAGGGACTGGGAACCCATGAGCGCGCCCCAAAGCGCCATGGTCCTCGCCGCTGGCCTTGGTAGCCGGCTGGCGCCGCTGACGGACCATTGCCCTAAGCCCCTCCTCGAGGTGGGCGGGCGAAGCCTCCTAGCGCGTGCGCTAGATGAGCTGGCTAAAACCGACGTCACCCAAGTGGTCATTAATCTTCATCATTTGGGAGCGCAAATTGAGGCCTACCTCGATGCCCAGGCCCCCTGGCCCTTTTCCATCACCTTCAGCCGGGAGCCGGTGCGGCTCGAGACCGCCGGCGGCATCCTCCAGGCCCTGCCCCAGCTGACCTCCCCCTTTTACGTCCTGGCCGGGGATGTGCTGTGCGACCTGCCCCTGAACACCCTAAGCCTCCCCCCTGGCGCCACGGCGCAGCTGGCCATGGTTCCAAACCCCCTTTGGCACCCCGTAGGAGATTTCTGCCTAGATGCCGCTGGGCGGCTGAACCGGACCCAGGGTCCACGCCTCACCTACAGCGGCACAGGCCTATTCGCTAAGGCGTTCTTTGACGGCATCGATCCGGGCCCCCGCCCTCTGCGCCCCCTCTTCGAACGGGCCTTGGACGCGGGCACGCTTCAGGGCCTGCGCCACGATGGGTTATGGGACAACGTGGGCACCCCGGAGACCTTAGCGGCCGCCCGCGCCCGCTTTCCCTAGCTCTCCGCTCCATAAGGCGCGCTGTCCCCCCCGGGGGCCCGTCAGTTAAACTGCCCCCCTTCGAGATGGGAGCGTCTTCATGGCCGATTTTCGCATTGCACCGTCTATCCTATCGGCGGATTTCGCTCGCCTCGGCGAAGAAGTCGAAGCAGTCCTGGAAGCTGGCGCCGATTGGGTGCACTTCGACGTCATGGATAACCACTACGTCCCCAACCTGACCGTGGGTCCCATGGTCTGCAAGGCTCTGCGCAATTACGGCATTACCGCGGAGATCGACGTCCACCTCATGGTGTCCCCGGTGGATCGCCTCATTGGGGATTTTCTCGAGGCCGGGGCCAGCTGGATCACCTTCCACCCGGAAGCGAGCCAACATCCCCACCGCACCCTTGAAATGATCAAGGCCGGCGGTGCGAAGGCAGGACTCGTCCTGAACCCTGGCACGCCCCTAAGCGCCCTCGACTGGCTGCTCGAAAGCTGCGACATGGTGCTGCTGATGAGCGTGAACCCGGGCTTTGGAGGGCAGAGCTTCATTCCAAGCACCCTCGAAAAGGTCCGGGCGCTCCGGGCCCTCATGGACCAAAGCGATCGCCCCCTGCGCCTTGAAGTCGACGGCGGCGTGGGGCCGGGAAACATTGCCGAAATTGCCGCCGCTGGCGCCGACACCTTTGTCGCGGGCTCTGCCATCTTTGGCGGTGACGACTACCGACAAACCATTGGCGCCCTGCGCCAGGCCCTCTCCTCGGTGTCATGAGCCTTTACCGGGCCTACCTTTTTGACCTTGATGGGACGCTCGTGGACAGCGCCCCGGACCTTCACGCAACCCTCAACGTGATTCTGCAGGAAGAGGGCTGCGCCCCCGTAACCCTAGACGCTGTGCGCGCCTTTATCGGCGAAGGGGCCCGGCGCCTCCTGGAGCGCAGCCTCGAGGCCCAGGGCGAGCGCGCAGACCCGGCGCGCCTCGACCGGCTCCTCGACCGCTACCTCGCCTACTATGGCAGCCACATCGCGGATCACTCCCAGGTCTACCCGGGCGTCCGCCAAACCTTGGCAGCGCTCCAAGCTGCAGGAGCGGGCCTGGCGGTGGTCACCAACAAGTTCGAACACCTCGCCCGCAAGGTCCTTGATGCACTGGAGCTCAGCGCTTTCTTCCCCGTGGTACTTGGGGGCGACACCCTCCCCGAGCGCAAACCCAGCGCCGCACCTCTTTTGGAGGCCTGTGCCCGCCTCGCCGCGGCTCCGGAAGCCACGCTCATGGTGGGCGATTCCCGCACCGATATTGCCGCGGCCCGCGCCGCAAAAATTTCCGTGCTCTGCGTCCCATATGGGTACAATCACGGCGAGCCTATTGAAGCGGCGGGAGCCGACGGGATCATTCCCGACCTTTCCGCTCTTTTGGAACGTTCATGAACACACAAGGATCACACACCGTGGCACTGCACCGAGGGCGATGGCGAAGCTGAGGAAACCCCTTGCTTTCCCATTCCATCGTTAAGGAATAGCCGCGCATGAACGTTGAAGAATTTCGCCGCTTGGCCAGCCAGGGCTACAACCGCATCCCCCTTACGCTAGAGGTCCCCGCGGACCTCGAAACCCCCCTCTCGGTCTATCTCAAGCTGGCCCGGGGGCCCTATTCCTACCTGCTGGAATCCTCTCAAGGCGGGGAGAAGTGGGGACGCTATTCCATCATCGGCCTACCTGCGACCACCCGCCTAGTGGTTCGTCGAGAGAAGATCGAGGTATGGCAGCGCGACGAGATCATCGAAACCGCGGAGAGCGACGATCCCCTCGGATTTGTTGAACGCTTCAAGGACCGCCACCGCGTACCCCGGCTCCCCGAGCTGCCCCGCTTTAGCGGTGGCCTTGTGGGCTACTTCGGCTACGACACGGTCCGCTACAGCGAACGCAAGCTGAAGCACAGCGCGCCGCCGGACCACCTCGAAACCCCCGACGTACTCCTCATGGTGTCCAACGACGTTATCGTCTTCGACAATCTGAAGGGGCGCATGACGCTCATTAGCCATGCGAATCCCCACGAGGCGGACAGCTTCGAAGCTACCCGCAGTCGGCTCAGGGGCCTAGCCGCTAAGCTCAGCAATCCCCTCCCCGCCGAGGCCACCGCCCCACCGGTAGGCGGAGTCGCCCCGGACGAAAGCGATTTCGCCTCGAGCTTTGGACAGGACGCCTTCAAGGCCGCGGTAGAGAAAATTAAGGACTACACCGCTGCCGGAGACGTGATGCAGGTGGTGTTGGCTCAGCGCATGTCCGTGCCCTTCGAGGCCCCGCCCATTAATCTCTATCGGGCCCTGCGCAGCCTGAACCCCTCGCCCTACATGGTGTTTATGGATCTGGGCGACTTCCAGCTGGTATCCAGTTCGCCGGAAATCTTGGCGCGGGTTGAAGACCGGGTCATTACCAATCGCCCCCTCGCGGGTACTCGCCCCCGGGGGGCTACGGCGGAGCAAGATGAAGCCCTCGAGCGGGAGCTCCTCGCCGACCCCAAGGAGATCGCCGAACACCTCATGCTCATCGACCTAGGTCGCAACGACGTAGGTCGGGTGGCAGAGACCGGCTCCGTAACCCTTACGGAGCAAATGGTCGTGGAGCGCTACTCCCATGTGATGCATATCTCCTCCAACGTGCAAGGACGCTTGAGGGCCGAGTTCAGCGCCCTTGATGTGCTGCGGGCAACGCTTCCCGTCGGCACTCTGTCTGGCGCTCCGAAAATCCGCGCTATGGAAATCATCGATGAACTCGAGCCTACGCGCCGCGGGGTGTACGGGGGTGCCCTGGGTTACATCGCCTGGAACGGGAACATGGACACGGCCATCGCCATTCGAACTGCCGTACTCAAGGACAACACCCTCTTCATCCAGGCCGGAGGGGGCATCGTTGCCGATTCCGTACCGGAAAACGAATGGCAGGAAAGCCTCAACAAGGGCCGGGCAATGTTCCGGGCCGCGGCCTTGGCTGCCAAGGGCCTTCACCTCGGCGAAGGGGAGGCGAGCGCATGATCCTGCTCATCGATAACTACGACTCCTTCACCTACAACGTCTACCAGTACCTCGGGGAGCTCGGGGCAGAGGTTTCCGTGGTGCGCAACGACGAGATTACGGTGGCGCAAATCGAGCGCCTGGCGCCGGAGAAAATGGTCATCTCCCCCGGGCCCTGCACGCCCAACGAGGCAGGCATTTCCCTGGAGGTGATCAAGCGCTTCGCCGGCGAAATTCCCCTTCTGGGCATTTGCCTTGGGCATCAGGCGATCGGTCAAGCCTTCGGCGGAGAGGTCCGCCGTGCACGCACAGTCATGCACGGCAAAACCTCCCCCATCCATCACGGAGGCAAGGGCGTCTTCCGAGGCCTACCCCAACCCATGACGGCGACCCGCTACCACTCCTTGATCGTCGGCTGGGATAGCCTACCCGATTGCCTCGAGGTCACGGCCTGGACCGAAACCCCCGAGGGCGAGAAGGATGAGATCATGGGGCTGCGCCACCGCACGCTGCCCGTGGAGGGGGTGCAATTTCATCCCGAATCGATCTTCTCTCCCCAGGGTAAATCGCTCCTGGAGAACTTCCTGGAAGGGAGGCTAGGTTCATGAGCCACCCCATCACGGAAGACCTGGACCGCCTAGCCCGGGGGGAAACGCTCACCCAGGAAGGCGCCCGGGACCTCATGCTGGCCATCATGGGTGGCGAGGCCAGCGAGGCCCAGATCGCGGCGGTGCTGATGGCGCTACGTCTGCGCGGAGAAACGGTCGCGGAAATTTCCGGCGCTGCCGAGGCCATGCGGTCCCTCGCCACGGCCGTACCGACGCCCTTCGAGGACCTTATTGATACCTGCGGCACCGGCGGCACGGGGCACAAGCTTTTCAACGTCTCCACCGCTTCGGCCTTCGTCGCCGCGGAAGGCGGTGCGCGGGTGGCCAAGCACGGCAATCGGGGCATGACCAGCGCGAGCGGCTCGGCGGACGTGCTGGAAGCGGCCGGGGTTCGCCTCGACCTAACCCCCGAGGCCGTGGCCCGGTGCATCGAGGAACTGGGCGTCGGATTTATGTTCGCCCAGCGTCACCACAGTGCCATGCGCTTCGTGGGTCCGGTGCGCCAGAGTCTTAAGATCCGCACCGTTTTCAACATCCTCGGTCCCTTGACGAATCCTGCGGGGGCCAAGCGCCAAGTGCTCGGGGTCTTCGACCACCAGTGGCGTGCCCCCCTGGCGGAAGTACTTCAGCGCCTGGGCAGCCAGCACGTGCTGGTGGTTCACGCGGATAACGGCCTCGACGAATTTAGCCCGGCGGGCCCCACGGCCTACACGGAGCTGAAGAACGGAAACATCACGGAGCACCGCGTCAACCCTGCGGCTTTTGCCTTGCCGGAGACGTCGCTTTCCGAACTCCGCGCCGCCGGCCCAGTGGAGAGCCTCGCCCTGATTCGCCAAGCCCTTACGGGGACGGGCCCCGGGGCGCCCATGGTGGCCATGAACGCCGGTGCAGCGCTTTACGTGGCCGGGAAAGCCAGTTCCCTCGGCGACGGCATCGAAGAGGCCCGAGCTATCCTCACCTCGGGCCGCGCCCTCGCCCGCCTCGAGGCCTTTGCGAAGCGCACGCAAGCGCTGGCTGGGAGCCCCTCATGAGCGATGTGCTATCGAAAATCCTTGCGCGCAAGCGGGAAGAGGTTCAGGCGCGGCGTGAGGCGATATCCCTGACCACGCTGGAAAAGCGCTGTGCCGACGCCCCGGCGCCCCGGGGGTTCTACAACGCCTTGGCCGCCGCCCGCGACGCTGGGCAAGCCGGGGTGATTGCGGAGATCAAAAAGGCCTCCCCCAGCAAAGGCATCATTCGCGAGGACTTTGACCCCGCTGCCCACGCGCAGAGTTATGCCCAGGGGGGCGCCACTTGCCTGTCCGTGCTTACGGACCGAGACTTTTTCCAGGGCCAGGAGGGGGATCTTCTCGCTGCCCGGAGCGCCTGCTCGCTGCCCGTGCTAAGGAAAGACTTCACCATCGATCCTTGGCAGCTCTATGAAGCGCGGGATTTGGGCGCGGATTGCGTCCTCCTCATCGTTGCGGCGCTCGCTCAACCCACGCTAAAAGCCCTCCACGAGGAGGCGCGGTCCCTCGCCCTGGATGTGCTGGTGGAAGTGCACGACGCCGAGGAGCTTGATCGAGCCCTAGAGCTTAATCCCAAGCTATTAGGCATCAACAACCGAAACCTTCATACCTTCGAGACGCGGCTGGAGACCAGCCTCACGCTTCGGGCGCGCATCCCCGCGAGCAGCGATGCCATCCTGGTGACGGAAAGCGGCATCCAAACGCGGGAAGACGTGCAGCGCATGCTCGCGGCAGACCTTCACGCTTTCCTCATCGGGGAAACCTTTATGCGGGCGCCAGACCCTGGCGCCGCGCTGCACGATCTTTTCCGCCCCTAGGGCGAACACGACAGGAGCCTGCGCATGGAAGGAACGGTCACCTGGGTCGACGGCGTCCGCTTCGTTGGAACGGCCAGCAGCGGTCATTCCGTAGTGATGGATGGTCCGGAAAGCGCCGGCGGCCAGAATGCAGGCCTCCGCCCCATGGAGCTCATGCTGCTGGGGGTTGGAGGCTGCTCTAGCTTCGATGTGGTGCAGATCCTCCGCAAGGCGCGAGCTCAGGTGGAAAGCTGCGTCGCCGAACTCTCAGCCCAGCGTGCCGACGCCGTCCCCGCAGTCTTCGAAAGCGTGCACCTGCACTTCAAGGTCCGAGGCCAGGGCCTCAAGGACGGACAGGTCGCCCGGGCCGTGGCCCTGTCGGCAGAGAAGTACTGTTCTGCGTCCCTCATGCTGGCGGCCGGGGGCGTGAAGATCACCCACAGCCATGAAATCGTTGAAGCGGGCACCGAAGAGGAGCGTTCTTCATGACCCTACCGCCCCGACCTGCCCACGCCGGCCTACGGCACGTGGCCCTCTACATCGAGCCCTTCGAAGCCTGCCTACATTTCTACTGCAAGGTGCTGGGCTTTGCCGTGGAATGGCAACCCGACGAAGACAACGCTTTTCTCTGCTCGGGCATCGACAACCTTGCCCTGCACCGGCGTTCTGGCGCGCCTGGGGAGGCCCAACGCTTAGATCACATCGGCTTGATCGTTGATGACGAAGGGGACGTCGAGCGCTGGCATGCCTACCTGTTAGCCCACGGCGTGACCATCGCACAGGGGCCAAAGAAACATCGCGATGGGGCCCGCAGCCTCTACTGCTACGACCCCGCCGGCACCTTGGTGCAGCTCATCTACCATCCACCCGTGTCTAAGGGGCCGGCCCTGCCCTAGAGGCGGTAGGTGGTTTCCGTCATCAGCTTGGCGGAGGCTGCCATGAGGGCGCGCACCGGGGCGGGGAAGGGCGACCCTCCCAGGTCCAAGGCCGCTTCCCCGTGCTCCGCTTCATCCTCCCGCATCTGCTCGATAATGGCGCGGCTGCGGTGATCGTCTTCCGGCAGGGTGCGCTGATGATCTTCTAGGTGGGCGACGACCCGATCTTCCGTAGCATGAACGAAGCCGAGGCTAACCCGATCCCCTAGGAGCCCCGTTACCGCGCCCATGGCAAAGGACGCGCCGTAGAACAACGGATTGAAGACACTCGGTCGGGCGTGAAGCTCCCGTAGCCGCTCTTCGCACCAAGAGAGATGGTCTTCTTCCTCCGCGGCGGCATGGCGGAGCGCTCGCCGAACATGGGCCGCCTTCGCCACCATGGCCTGCCCTTCGTAAAGGGCCTGGGCACAGACTTCCCCCGTATGGTTAACGCGCATAAGCCCGGCTGCGTGGCGCCGGGCATCATCATCAAGGTGCGTTGGGGGCAGTTCCTTGGCCGGGGACGGACGCTGCGCAGGCACGGGGCCCGCGACAGTTCTTAGCAGCCGATCAGCCCGGCCAATCATTGTGTCGAGAAAGTTCACAGCGCCTCGGTCTCCTCTAGCCTGCGCTCCCGCGGGCGGTCCTCGTTGCGTTCGAGCACGCGTACATCATACCCCGCCCCGATCAAAAGAAAGGCCGCAAGACGACTGCGCCGACCCCCATCGCAAACGGTGAGTAAGGTCCCCTCCTGGGGAAGCTCGGCCATGCGCTCGCGAAGGGACCGGAGGGGAATACACACGCTCTGGGGGAAGGGGTCATGGGCGTGCTCCGCCTCAGACCGAACATCGACGATGGTGACCCTAAGCCCCAGGGACCGGAAGCTCTCCAGGTCCGACGCCTGCACCCGGCTCAATACCGGTTCCTCTACCAGGCCTCGGAACGCGTCCTTGTCGAGGCGCCGGAGGCTGCCATCGGTTGTCATGGTGATGGTGGCATTCCGAGCCGCGCCACTAATCAAGGCGTCTTCCCCAAAGGTATCCCCCGCTTTGAGCTTCGCAAGGGGCTCAGGGACGCCCGCTCGAGTGACGATGCAGGTGCCCTGCTGAACCACGTAGAAGTAATCCCCAGCCTCGCCTTCCCCTATGACCGTCTCGCCTGCGCGGCAGAAGATCGGTTCGAAGGCCGCAAACAGTGCCTGAAGCTGTGCCGGCGCCACCATGGAAAACACCGGCGACGCCAGCAGCCCGGCCATCCAGTCGCCGGCCCCTTCCCGCGCCTCGGAAAGCTCGGAGACCACCGTCTCCCCCGCCTGGCCCCAGGTCAGCGCGAGATCTAAAGCGTCTCGAGATATCTTGGCCAACACCCCAGGCTTCGTCGCCACGGCCGCTACGCGATGGGGAGACGCTTCGTCTAACGCGAAGGCCGCTTCTGGGGTACCGGCGACGATGGGGGTGACTGCGTATTGAGCGTCCGCCAAATCGACGGCGCCGGAGAGCAGAAACAGAAGCGCATCGTCCCGCGCTCCTCTCCGAAAGAGCACGCGCCCTGCAGGAACCGTAAGCCGCTCGGCGGCATCGAGAAGCGACGCCATGGCGCCCTCAGGGAGTCCCTCCATGGGCGCCAAACCTCGCAGGGCGCCAAGCTCATCTTCCGTAAAGCCTGCCATGAATGGCACCTTAGGCCTTAGAAACTATGTCGAAAGCCCGCTTCAAGGGAGTAGCGGTCGTTGGTGAACACGACGATATTCGAATCCACCTCGGAGTAAACCCCTTCCAAGGAAAATTCACCGCCCTTCCACAATGGCACACGCACCCCAGCGGTCGCCGTGAGCATGGTGTCGTCCCGCACCACGGCAAACACCGGCTGCGTATCATCATAGTTGGTCTTCTGCGCACCGAGGCGCAGGTATGGCTGATAGCGCTGCCCGGGCACCTGAAGCCCATAGAAAAAGCCGTGAAACTTTCGGCCATTGTGCTTCCCAAAGCCCCCGTGCTCCGTCGGCTCCAGCGCCTGATAGAGCGTGAGGGAATGGATAGCCCGCTCCGTGGGGTGAAGGACCGTCGCGGACATCAGCAGCTGGTTCGTATCGAGCTCGCCCCCATTCTCGAAGCGAATGCGCGTGCCGGCAGCGGAGAGAGACATAAGCCAGCCCTTCGCGAGCTCCCGATCCATGCCCACGGACAGGCCGTAGGCTCGTTGGAAAACCTCCGAATCCAGGCGCACCGTTTGGGTCCGAGCGCCCCAGCGCACCGTGCCAAAGTCATACTGGGTGGTGTAGGTAGCATCGAGCCCTAGGGAGCCCAAATCGAAAGCATCTGTACTGAGGTTGTTCTTCAAATTCGCCACCGCGCGGAAATCCAAGGTGCGGCGCTTATCCAAAGGCTCTCGCCAGGAGGCGCCCACTTCCCAGCGCGTGAACTCATCGCTTTGAGCTCGCCCATCACCCAGCAGATCAAAGGTGCCGAGGGGCGTGGTGATGGCTTCAGCTTCCGTCGCAGAGTTCACGTTGGTGTCGTAGCCGCCGCGAAGCTGGCCCCAACCGGTGATTTGGCGACGCTTGGCGAGCTGCGCCGCGTCCATCTGGGCCAAAAAGCGGGCGATATTCTCCTGCACATTCGGCGGCGGACTGCGCTCTAAAACCCGCTGAAACTCCGCCCGAGCCGCCACAAAGTTCTCGTTCAAAAAATGAGCACGAGCCAGCTCCAAACGAAAGCGCAGGACGTCAGGACGGAGGAAGACGACTCGCTCAATCGCAAAGATCGCATCCTCGTAGTGACCGCTTTCAATCGCGGCAAGCCCGTAGTTGAAGTCGAACTCCGGATCCCCCTCCCAGTTGAACTCCGCTGCCCGACCCAGCTGATAGGCCTGCTCGAACTGCCCTTGAGTAAAAAGGACCTTAATCGTTTCCGTCGGGTTGCTCGGCACAGCGGAGAAGGCAGAAGCGCCAACCGCATACAACCCGAGAATAGCTATTTTCCAGGACCTCATAATCCCAAGCACTCGCTTGAAACGCAGGGAACCCTGACCAGCACCTGAAGACTCTCGAGAATTTCAGCTGAAGGCCCGTTTGTAGCGTCTGATGGAATGCGCCCCTCTAATGACATCGCTCCCCAAAAAACCTCACCATTTGAGCCAGAGAAAACCCCCCCCAATTTGTTACGCGCGAGAGCGGAACTATCGCTTGAGTTTACGCAGAATCCTCGAACACAAAGATTTAGATTTGTTAGCTGGAGATCGGGAGCCGCACTTCCTGATTGCAACGAACCCGAAAACGAATTGTGCCAAGCAACTTCCGTATTGGGATTACAGCAAGCCTCGGGGTCAAAACCAGGGGCAGTGTAGTGAATATCAACAAATCCATTACTGATGCTCCCCGAACTTAGATCAAGATCGAACCTGTAAATAAAGAAGCTGAGATTCTCGATCCCTTGTCCTTCGGTTCCTGATCTCTGAATGAGTATCGGAGCAGAATCAGCATTAAACGGAGCCGCAAATGGGCTATTAGAGTCTGTAAAGCTCAACTCATATCGCGCGGTCGACGCGCCAGGGATGTTGGGCGCGGAAGGAGAAATGCCCCCTGCATACAGAGCGTACCCTGGTATGACGGGGCCAAGGGTAGGATCATTAGGAGAATCAAACGCTCGCAACGGCGCGCCCGGGCTTGTATTCCATATCCCCCAGCCGATTCCATCCAAAGCCAAATAGCGAGCGGCTGTTGATGCACCTTGCCCACCACGAAAATCAATCGCCGGGCTCCCCGCCTCAGCGGGTGCCCTAAGGACAAAGCTGTCTCGTAAGTCGGCACCAGAACTTGGCGCGCTATCGGTTAGTCCGACCAGTGATGAGCCAATTCCTTGCGCGATTCCGGTTACGCCCGGTGCGAGACCTGGAACAGTGGCCCCAGAGCCGGGATCCGAAAAGACTCGCGTAGCAAAGAGACCCGTGCTCGAAACAGGCTCAATGATCGGAAAGGCTAGAATCCCAGTCGTGTCGAACCCACCACTAGGTAGCTGCTCGCTGGGCTTAAGGGAGGCGGAGCCGGAAATCAATGCACTGGCCACGTCCAGCCCTGCGACACGAAGCGTTTTATCCGAGTCGCCAGATTCGAACTCAAGATCAAGGGCAAAAACAAAGTTGTTCCCGACCGAGGTGCCATTTTTTCCGTTAAAAAACCCGCCTAGGGCATTATCGTCGCTTGAGAGAAGGACGCGCTGGACACCTTCTTCAGTCAATGACCCACCGATTGGATAGAAAAACGCGAAATCTTTTCCGCTAGAGCTTATTACCTCACCGAAAAAATCCAGCTCTAAGAAGAACGACGATGGATTGCTGGCATTGAAAGCGGTGATGCGGCCAAATTCTATAGCGCCAGTCTGAGGGTCAAAATCAAAGTCCAGGCTATACGAATCGAACTCCCTCCAATCGGTCGAGAAAGAGGAATTCGTGGTGAGATAGCGCATCAGATTCAGAGCAGGCCCGTCAGAAAAATAGTGCCGCGCTGCCGAGCTAGCGGGCACTGAAGCAGGCGTGCCACTTATCCAATTTAAAGTAGGCGTCACGCCCGAACCCTTAAGTCCGGTTTCAACATTCAGGTACTCGTAAACACTACCGTCACGAAAATTGCAGAACCCGGCGACCGTGTCGCAATAATTCCAACTTTCGCCAGCTAGATCACCGCCGCCTAGCGCCGGATCGTTAAAATCCGCAAAGGACGATAGCGCCACCGGGGGGATAGAACCTGCGAGCAACGGCGAGGAACCTCTAATGAGCCCCAGCGTCAATCCGGTAAAAGACGAAAGGCTTAGCGGATCGGCGAAAAACTCCGCTTCTTTAGGGCCAAAGTATCGTTGTCCGTCATTGTCATAGGTGAAATAGAGCTGAGATCGACCAAGGACAAGTGAACTGTTAGCCACCTTTCCTCCAGCGACATATCCGATAAGGTAGTTACCTAGCCAGATCTTGTCGTTAACCGGGCTAGCTTCCTCAACGAGAGCGAGACCCGTAACTGAAGAGGCAATGGCTGATTCTGAGCCTCCTCCCTTCTCGAGGTTAAAGGAAAGCTGAAATAGATCAGGCCTAGATGGATCTTTGATAAGAAACCCCGTAAGTTCGCCGTCGAGCGACTCAGTAACCGACGAAACGCTCCCACTTGTCGTTGAGAGCGCTAGCAAATCTATGCCTGACGGCGCTAGAAACTCGCCGTCACTCCCACGCGCAACTATTGAGCCGTTGCAACATTTCTCAGCAGAACTAATTAGGCCACGGAAGGATTGGGCTAAAAAGTCAAGACCAACAAAGTCGAGCTCCGAAGGTTGAGCCAAGAACGGGTCGCCAGTGTAACTCGACGGTAATAGGGCAACTTGTAGGCTTCCAGCCAGAAGATCTCTCTGACTATCGTCGCCCGGGGCAAGCAACATCGATGCTGTCACCCCAAATGCTGAATACGCCGAGCTCCCGGCGTCCTGTTCAATTATGAGCTCAGCATCCCAGACGGGAACGCGGACCGGCGTGTAGAGTGATGACGCCGCAGTTGCTAGCCCAAAAAACAAATTGTCCGAGAGGTCAAAGGCAGACGGCAGCGGCCCGGAGGCCACTAGAACAGATTGCCCAGTCGCCAAGATCTCTTTGCTCGGATCAGAGAAGCTGAGATTGAAGTCTGGGTTTTCCAGCCTGCTCCAGGAGAGCCCTACCGGGCTGCCATAAATGCTTAAGGGTTCGAAAACTTCTGCAGAGGAGGGCCGGACTATGAAATCAGAATTAAAAAGAAAGCTCTCTCTTTCAGAGGAGCTTTGAATCGATAAAGCCTCAGCCGCATTGTCAGAAAAGCCATTGTTTCCAGTCCTGAATACCAAGGCAGTTCCGAGTGCGTCGGTGATTCCAGCTTGCACCCTCCTCTCACCTTGGCTATCGAAAATTCCCTTTTCCAATTCCAAGTTCGAGACACTTGGCGCCGCTAATGCAGTCGTGATGACGACGCTGCCAACGCCGGACTCATCCTTGATTCCTGACACCTGCTCCGCAGAGAGGAGCACCGTTGAATCAAGAGGGAGAAGATCCACCAAGTCAGGCACGCCGTCGTTGTCATCGTCTAAATCCGATGAATCCGGCTCACCATCGCCGTCAAAGTCCCCGCCCTTGCTAGGATCAAAAGCAAAGGCGTCCTCGACATCCGGAACCCCGTCCCCGTCGTCATCCAGGTCCGCTACATCCCCAATGCCGTCACCGTCAAAGTCCGCACTCTCCTTCGGGTCAAAGGCAAAAGCGTCTTGGAGGTCCGGAACCCCGTCCCCGTCGTCATCCAGGTCCGCTACATCCCCAATGCCGTCACCGTCAAAGTCCGCAAACTCATCAGGATTCAGGGGGAATGCATCTTCTAAATCCGGTACGCCGTCGCCGTCATCGTCAAGATCCGCCGAATCGCCGATCCCATCAGCATCGGTATCAATCAAATTCTCAATTGAGCTCGCCTGGTCCGGCGCATCCTGATCAGGCGGCAAGGCCCCGCGGCTGGAAGGATCAACAGTGGCGCTGGCTAGCGTTGAGGCGTCCGACGTAGCCGAAGCAGTGACCGAAGCCGCCGGCTCGGCCGTAACAGTAGTCGTTGTGTCGGCGACGGGCGCACTTTCAGCGGAAGGCGTGCCTCCCGAGGCACCGACTTCTGCAGGCGTGGCTTCTAGAATAGCCCCCTCGGTCGTGGTTTCCGCAGGGGCCGCTTCAGATGCGGGGGCCTCCGGCGAAGCCGAAGCGCTGTCCTCGGTGGTCGTCGCCGGCGCTTCAGATGTTTCCGCTACTGTGGCAGGCTCTGCATCAGCGCTGTCAGCCGCCTCAGTTGGCGCGGCGTCACCGTCGGCAGAATCCGACGTCTCAGCGGGTGCAGCTTCGCTATCCCCACTGTCCGCTGGCTCTGCGGCACCATCCCCATCACCGCCGTCATCAGTGGCTGAGCCACCCTCGTCAGATTCTGCAGAGGTGCCGTTCTCATCACCACCTCCATCGGATTCGGCATCTGCTTCCGCCGCGCCACCGTCGTCAGACTCACCTTCGTCAGAGCCACCCTCGTCAGTGTCGCCGCTTTCCCCCGCCCCTTCCTCAGACTCTCCGGAGGAGGCCTCTTCACTCTCTTCCGCAGAGCTGTCCTCAGCTTCTTCGGACTCAGCGCTATCTTCCGCCTCACCGTCTTCGGCGTCGTCAGCAGCTTCCTCATCTGCGGATTCGCTGTCTTCTTCAGCCTCGTCAGCCTCCTCATCGGCGGCTTCGCTGTCTTCTTCAGACTCTTCAGACTCCTCAGACTCCTCAGACTCCTCAGACTCCTCAGACTCCTCAGACTCCTCAGACTCCTCTTCGTTTTCCTCCGCCTCTTCCTGGTCGTCAGTCACGCCGGCGGAGCTGGCCAATTCCTCCGGCGGCTCGAGCAGATACTCCACGCCGCCTGAAGAATCGACACGGGCGAAGTTGAAGTCAGCACCTTCACCAAGAACAGCCACATTGCCGGTTGGCGAGGTCACATCGATGGTGCCCTCGTAGGCGCCTAGCACCAGGTTATTTGCAGGCGTGAGCACGGCCTCGTAGTTGGTGCCCCGAACGCCCACCACGCCCAAGGGGCTCGCCACCCGATAGCCTTCCCGATTGCTATCGGCAACGGCGCCCGTGGCGGCTCGGAACCCCCCTTGATCCACGCTCAGATTCTGACGATTCGAGGCGGGTGCTGAGGGATCAAAGCGGTAGTCGTCGATAGAGAGGCGAGTGGCAGGACGCAGGGTCATAACCCCACGATCAGTGAAGCGAAGCTGAGCCCGCCCCTTGGGTCCGGTGGTGAGGGTTTCGCCGACGTAGACGAGGTCTCCGCGGGCCAGGCGTCGGATGGCCCCGTCAGGGGAAATGGCTTCGACTTTATTCAGTATGGCCGTGGCGCGAGCAGCAACTTCAGGCTCTGCGGCTACCGTGGCGAGGGCCAGCGCCCAGAGCCAGAATGCAAAGACCGCACCCCATAAGAGCCGCTCCGGAGCGAAGCGAAGCAACCTTGCCATCATTTTCCCCAAACTAGACCCTGTCTCAGCGCCCCCAACGGCACTGCAGCTCCGCAGAACTGTAACGCGTTTAAGGCGTTCGCTCACCCCATGGTGGCGGCAGCGGACCTCGCTCTAGGCGCCCATGCGATGCCCAATATCCCGGCGATAGGCCATGCTGTTAAAGCTAATTTTCTTAATCGCTCCATAGGCTTCGGCGCGAGCGTCCTCAAAGGCCGGACCTTTTCCAACGACGCAAAGCACTCTTCCGCCCTGGGTTTCTACGGTGCCATCGGGGGACAGGCGCGTCCCCGCATGGAATACCTTTGCGTTCTGCACCACATCCAACCCGGCGATCGGCTCCCCGCTGGGATAGCTCCCGGGGTAGCTTTCCATGGCCAGCACCACCCCGACGGTCCAGGCAGGATCCACGTCGAGGATGCATTCTCCAAGCCGACCCTCTAGCGCAGCCTCGCAAAGTGAAGCTAGGTCGGAACGCACGCGAGTCAGCACGGGTTGCGCCTCGGGATCCCCAAAGCGGCAGTTGAACTCCACCACCCGCGGGTCCCCAACTTCGTCGATCATGAGCCCCACATAGAGAAAGCCCCGATAATGAATGCCGTCCTGCCGCAAGCCTTGAAGGGTCGGGCGCACGATGCGCTCAAGCACCCGGGCTTCCACCTCGGGGGTAACCACGGGGGCCGGAGAATAGGCGCCCATGCCACCGGTGTTAGGGCCCTCGTCCCCATCAAAGCGGCGCTTGTGATCCTGAGAGGTCGGGAAGGCAAGGAAATCTTCCCCATCAGCCATCACAATGAAGCTGGCCTCCTCCCCGGCCATAAAGGCTTCGATCACCACTTGGGCACCGGAAGCATCCTCGCCCCCCAGCATCTGCTCAAGCGCAGCCAAAGCCTCCCCTTCCGTCATGGCTACGACGACGCCCTTGCCCGCCGCGAGGCCGTCGGCCTTAATGACGATGGGAGCGCCCTGGGCGCGCACGTAGTCCTGCGCCGGGGCTAGGGCATCGAATACCGCATAGGCCGCCGTGGGGATGCCGTGGCGCGCCAGAAAGGCCTTAGTAAAAGCCTTCGAGCCCTCCAGCTGCGCCGCTACCGCTCGGGGCCCGAAGCAAGGCAAGCCCTCCGCCTCGAAAGCGTCGACCACACCAGCGACCAGAGGCGCTTCGGGCCCGACAATGGTCAGGGACACGCCCTCCTTCCGCACCAACGCAATTAACCCCGGGAAATCCATGGGGTCCAGGGCCACATTGCGAACCTTGGATTCCTTCGCTGTGCCGGCGTTACCTGGGGCCACGAGGACCTCTGCCACCTCGGGGCTGCGCGCCGCCGCCCAGGCTAGGGCGTGCTCGCGCCCTCCGCTGCCAATGACCAGTATCTTTTTCATGCCGAGCGCTCCGAAAGCGAGTCTTAGTGACGGAAGTGGCGAACGCCGGTGAACACCATGGCCATGCCAGCCTCGTTGGCGGCCGCGATCACTTCTTCATCGCGTATGGAACCGCCGGGCTGGATCACCGCCCGAATGCCGGCCTCGGCGGCGGCGTCAATGCCATCGCGGAACGGGAAGAAGGCATCGGAGGCCATGACCGAGCCCGCCACCTGGAGCCCCTCATCCGCAGCCTTGATGCCCGCAATCTTGGCGCTATAGACCCGGCTCATCTGCCCCGCGCCCACCCCAATGGTGCGCTGGGCTGAGGCATACACAATGGCATTCGATTTCACGTATTGGGCGACGGTCCAGGCAAAGCGCAAATCCGCCATTTCTTCCGCGGACGGGGCCCGCGTGGTCACCACGGTCAGGGCATCCTCGGCCAACACGGGAGAGTCGCCGCTTTGGATCAGCATGCCGCCGCCCACCTGCTTGTGCTGAGACGCCTGCCCCGAAGCCGCGAGGGGCCCGCAGGCCAGCACGCGGATGTTCTTTTTCCCGGCGAAGGCGGCGAGGGCGCCATCGTCGATGCTAGGGGCAATGACGACCTCCACAAACTGACGCTCAACGATGGCCCGAGCCGTGCCTTCGTCGAGAGCTTCGTTGAAGGCAATGATGCCCCCGAAAGCACTGGTGGGATCGGTGGAGAAGGCACGGTCATAAGCTTCAGAGAGGGTGGGCGCTGTGGCTACGCCACAGGGATTGGCATGCTTCACGATTACGCACGTTGGCGCGGTAAAGGCCGACACACACTCCAGCGCCGCATCCGTATCTGCAATGTTGTTATAGGACAGGGCCTTACCCTGGAGCTGAGCTGCTCCAGCCACCGTACCCACCTGGGCCCAGCCCCGGCCCCGGTAGAAGGTGGCACTCTGATGGGGGTTTTCGCCATAGCGAAGCCCCTGCCCCCCTTCCAGCGTAAGGTGGCGGGTTTCAGGCACGGCCACGGGGGCCCCCTCGTCATCCCGGGCACCCAACCAATTGGCCACGGCCGCATCGTAGGAAGCGGTGTGCGCGAAGGCGCGGGCTGCAAGGCGATAGCGAAGGGCCAGGTCCGTCGCCCCCTGCTGTGCCTCGAGGGCTTCGAGTACCCGGTCGTAATCCCGGGGATCGGTCACCACCGCCACCCGAGCATGATTCTTCGCCGCAGAGCGCACCATGGCCGGGCCGCCGATGTCTATGTTCTCTATAGCGTCTTCTAGGGTGCACCCCTCCTTTGCGACCGTCGCTTCGAAGGGGTAGAGGTTCACCACGAGCAGATCGATGGGATCAATGCCGTGGGCCGCCATCAAAGCGCCATCAACGCCGCCGCCAGCGCCATCCTCCCGCCCGAGCAGACCGCCGTGAATTTTGGGATGAAGGGTTTTCACCCGCCCGTCCATCATTTCCGGAAAGCCCGTGTGCTCAGACACTTCGGTCACGGGCAGGCCCGCAGCCCGAAGCCGCTCACAGGTGCCGCCCGTGGACAGCAAGGCCACGCCCCGGGCCGCCAACGCCTCGGCAAAGCGCTCGATGCCCCGCTTGTCGCTAACGGAAAGAAGGGCCCGGCGAACGGGAATGGGGTGTTTCATGGCCAATAACTCCGAGGGTTGGGGCTAGAGCAAGGCGTGCGCCTTCAATTTGGTGCGCAGCGTACCGCGGCTGATGCCCAGAAGCGCAGCCGCCCGAGATTGATTTCCCTTTACGTAGGCCATGACCTGAGCCAGAAGAGGGCCTTCGACCTCTCCAATCACCAGATCGTAGAGATCCACCGGAACCTCACCATCAAGATCCGCGAAGTAGCTTTCTAGGGCGGCCTCGACGTGCGCCCGAAGGGGAATGCGAGAGGCGCCGGTCATGCGGCCGCGCGCCGCGCGCCGTAGAAGTCACTTAAGGCTTCCAACTGCGCCTCCGGTGCTTCTAGCGCATTGAAGCATCGGCGAAAGGCCTCGCCAGCCTCGCCGAGGTCCGCGAGCGCCCAGCCCACATGCTTACGGGCAATGCGAGCCCCGGGGATGGGGCCGTAGAACTCATGAAGCGCGGCCACGTGTTCGGAGAGCAGGGCCCCCTGCTCAGCGAAGCTCGGGGCTTCCCGGGGCGCCCCGGCAAGGGCCGCCGCGACTTGCCCACAGAACCAGGGCCGCCCCTGGGCCGCGCGGCCGATCATGATGCCCGCCGCCCCGGTGTGCGCCAGCACCGCCAGCGCTTTCTCCGACGAGCTTATGTCTCCATTCGCAAAGACAGGAATGGAGACCGCATCGACGATCTCGGCAATGGTGTCGTACTCCGCCGCGCCGAGAAAGCGATCGGCCCGGGTGCGCCCGTGCACCGCCAGGGCCGCAATACCCGCGTCCTCGGCAAGGCGGGCAATGCGGACGCCATTGCGGTGCTCGGGGCTCCAGCCAGTGCGAATTTTTAGGGTCACGGGGACGGAAACGGCGGCCACCGTCGCCCTCAGTATCTCCGCCACCAGCGCCTCATCTCTCAGCAAGGCCGATCCTGCTGCCTTATTGCACACCTTCTTTGCGGGGCAGCCCATGTTGATATCGATGATCTGGGCGCCCTCCTCAACGTTGAACCGAGCCGCCTCGGCAACGCTCGCGGGGTCGCCGCCGGCGATCTGAACACTCCGCGGGCCGCAGGCTTCGACGGGTCGGCGGCGCAGGGAGGATTTTCGCGTCTCTCGGAGCCGGGGATTTGAAGACACCATTTCGGAGACCACGTAGCCCACGCCAAGGCGCCAGCACAGGGCCCGAAAGGGTGCATCGGTCACCCCGGCCATGGGCGCGAGCACCACGGGATTACGAAGCCGATAGGGGCCGATGCTGGGCCCTAGGCCGTCGCTCGAAATCATGGGTTTAGTCTCCGGAAGGGCACCGCTAGGCCCCGAGAATCCTCGCCATCTTAATGGCCCCCGGGAGGGATTGAAAATCAGTAAAAAAAACCATTGCGGCGGGGGACCGTTTCCGTACAATCGCGGGCCTCTTCGCCACTAGATGAGGCTTTATGCACCCCTGACGACGCGGCGCTCCTTCGATGACGCCGCTAAGCAGAAAGCGAGCCGTTTGATAAAGGAGTAACCGATGCGAGCAGAGGCTGCATGGGTGGGCCGCGGCAACGCCGTTCCCCACGATCCAGGACCCCGGGCCAACACCGGCACCTTTACCCCCGAAGAGGGACGCCTAGACCACTTCATCCATCGCGATGGCATGGTCTTCGCTGGCACCCACCTCATCGTGGATTTCTTTGACGCTCAGGAACTCGATAACCTCGAGCTCATGGAGACGGCCATGCGCCGCGCGGTCAAGGTCTCCGGGGCCACCCTTCTCCATATTCACCTTCACCATTTCACTCCCAACGGTGGTATTTCCGGCGTTGCCGTTTTGGCCGAGTCGCACATTTCCGTGCATACCTGGCCCGAATGTGGCTACGCCGCCTTCGACATCTTTATGTGCGGCGATGCAAAGCCCGAACTTGGCGTGGAAGCGCTGAGAAAAACCTTTGCACCGAAACGGCACGAGGTGGCGGAACACCGG
>Ga0255774_10000426_pt1 | contig 38309 bp, 3 predicted proteins | sample 101ome_17_FD_179972 | JGI IMG/M metagenome (GOLD analysis project Ga0255774, IMG submission 179972) | Coastal salt marsh microbial communities from the Groves Creek Marsh, Skidaway Island, Georgia - 101407AT metaG (version 2) | ecosystem: Environmental > Aquatic > Marine > Intertidal zone > Salt... | reverse complement strand
ATGTATCAAATCACTGTTGCACGAGAAGTGGCATCATTGCATCAGGGTGTGCAAACTAGGCCAACGTGCGCTGGTGTGAGCGCATTCGCATTTCAAGGGACGAACGCACATGCAATAATAAAATCTGGATCAAGCAAACCCTCCTTTTGGAATGCCAACTTGCATACGGTGTTACATCGGACGTTTATACTGGATGCGTTCATTATGCAACCTCGACGTTTGAGTCATATGAAATCTCGTCCTGGTTTCACAACGTTTATCTATGCTGGTGAAGGCAAGAGTGCAAAAATATGTCCATTTTTAATGACCTGTGTGAATTTCGCCCACACAGCGTTCAGTATTGTCCATCCGTACTCATCGAGCACTCTATCAGATAATGTCATCACGCGATTTCACCTAACCGAGAGCGCATACGTTGAAGTTAATTTGGAACGTGGTACATTGAAAGTGCTTGCCACTGACTTCACATGTTTCTCTGGTCATGCATGTTTCAGAAAACATGGATATAATGGCTTCACATGCGATGCTATAAGACCGTTACGTATTGATCAAGGCACAAATTCGGCCGATTTATGGTATACAAAGTTATATTTCTCAGGAAATTCCACGCAATCTTATTTCTATGGTTACATACACCCAGAATTATCCCAAGCCAAGGCACTGCAGATTTCAATGCGTTACCAGCACGAGCAGATTGCACGGAAGAAAGAATTCATCTTTATCTCTAAAAGAGCACAATCATTCCAACAAACTTTTTGTCCTGCTGTCGGTACTGAGTTTTTCATCAAGTCGACTTGTGCGGCCACAAAGAATAATAAACAAGTTTCATCATGCCACGGGGCAAAGATCTATGGGGTTATTTGGATGTATGGTGAATGTATACCCATGACCACTGGAAATGTGATGGGCCGTCTTGATTTGAATGATGCCATCAGGTCACGCTTTTCGTCTGAAGAGTTTTCTACCTGCTTGTATGGCACATTATTGGACGCTCTTCAATCTATCCACGCAGCAACACACAACAACACTCCCTTCGTGTTCGTACACAGCAGCAAAAAACGGACATGCGTATGTGAAGTTGATATGATGTATGATGTATCATTCGCTGCTGTCGATGCGCTGGTTCATGGCATGTTTCTCGAAAATAGGAAACCCACCGTTTTCTCAAGTTCTACCGCGATGAATTACATATACAAGAATGGTGCTTCTCATTTACGCCTTCAAGATGGAATTGCAATGTCGCAGCGAGTGATAAAACATGGCAAGCAGATAAGAACGCAAAATAGAGATATGACAATGTTTGGTGGCACGTGCATCGCATTTGGAAGTACCAGCGGGCTGATTGCGAATATGATGAATGAAATCGCATCGGATAAGAACAACTGTAGGCGATGTGTGTTGACAGGGCGCACCGGACGCAGTAAACAATATCGCCCAATGAACGAACACCAAGACTTACGCTGGACTGAAATTCGTAAACTTGATATTTGCAGCGCTCATGAATATGCTTGTCTTGATACCTGTTTGAACTTCTCTTCAGCGGACAATGTCAGCATTATACATTCAGCTGGTGTGATTGAGTCGAGCTTCTTGTCGAACATAAACCAACGAACGATTCTGCATCTATTCAGCACAAAAGTCACGAGTGCTCTGAACACTTTGGACAGTAGATTGTGGGCACCACTCCCAAATATTACCAAAAGGACAGATATCTTTGTATCATCCATCAGTGCAATTTTTGGATTACCACGAGGTTCAGTGTATGCTTCTGCAAATGCATGCTTTGATGCACTTGCGGCTGTACTGCACCAGGCAATCAGTGATACCACATTAGTCCGGTTTGGTCCTTTCGCTGCTCTTGGTATGGTAGGCTCGACAGTACTAGATAGTCACACAGGGCTTCAGCTGTTGAACCCTGATGACATGAGTGTGTTACTTGGTCGGAGTTATTGTACCACAAGTTTTGGGTTACTCGTCATGGACATGGACGTTGACCAATATGACGCTAACTATAATAAGATGTTGCGTTTGTTGAATATTGAGCATTGTGATGTGCTTGTTGAGTTGCTGGGTTCGAGAAAAGAGTATTCATCAAAAGGTAAAGCAATGCATACTTCAATGACCTCAAAACAAGTTGAGACGTCGAGACGAACCCGAATCTTCAGTATTTTGAGGGATACTCTAGTTGAACTCGGAGTTGATACATCAACACCCGTTACGAAAACAACTCCACTTCATTCATACGGCGTCGACTCATTATTTGCGATAGAGCTTAGCTCGACACTATCGGACCGGTTGTCTGTCCATATTCCTAATACAATAGTGTTTGATTACCCCACAGTTGGGTTACTTGTAGACGCACTACTGAGACTTGTAGATGGAACAAAAAAATCTGTAAATAGAGTGAATACTTCAGGAATTGATATGAATGACGATCGAGATAACCAAACAAACATAATTGACTGCTTCGATGAGCACAATCAGCGCACAAGAATAGATAGCGTCTTCAGCTTGAAAGGCAGATGGGTTGTGGATCTATTTGAATCAATAGATTCACCCCATTCTCATGCTACGAGGCCTAGCTTCGGAGGTCTATTGGCCAATGTGCATGCTTTTGACTTCTTACTGTTTGGGATGAGATTTGCAGAGGCAATCCAGGCGGACCCACAACATCGGTTGCTGCTGAAAGCTAACTTTATGCTATTACAGAGCGGGCACGGCGGCGCGGAACAAACTCAAGCATCAGTACTAGTTGGAATTACAACGTCCGAATATGCTACACTCACTATTGGCAATCAATGTAACAATGTCTGCGTTACAAATGTTTCAAATGTTTCGGCCGGCCGACTATCGTTCATTTTCAACTTCTCCGGCTCATCATGTGCTATCGACTCAGCATGCTCGTCTTCACTCGTTGCACTGTGCCTTGCTTGCGATCAGACTACTGTGCAAGATCAGGGTTCTTATGTGCTGGGAGTAAATACAATTTTGAACCCAGCAACTTCAATATCCTGCCAACGAGCTGGTATGTTGTCATCAGATGGTAGATGTAAAACCATGGACAGCGCCGCCGATGGGTATGGTCGTGCTGAGGGCTGCACTGGAGTGTACATCATAAACCGCTGGCAAATGGCTTCAATAAACTTAAACAGATCTACTGGTGAGCTCCTTGCTGGTGGTGTAAATCAAGACGCTCGATCTAGTTCCTTACTGGCACCAAATGGATCATCTCAGTGTCAACTGATCAGGTCATGTCTTTCGAAGTCCAATTTTTACGAAGAACAAGAACAAATTCATCGTCAATGCGAAATAGAGCTACATGGTACTGGCACTCAGCTTGGTGACCCAATCGAAATATGTGCATTACTAAATATTTACTTCAACCTGCCCGAGATTTTCATGAACTTTCAAGCATGCAAGACGTTTCATGGTCATAGCGAATCAGCATCTGGACTACACGGGCTAGCTGTGTCAACTCAACACCAAAGATTCATGATGTCCCTGAGGTCTCTGAATTACATCATATTTCGCGAACTACAAAATGAACTACTTAAATGTTCCACAGCATATTATCGCCAGAAAGCAACCTCTCAAGTCAAAGTCAAATCTATCAGTTCATTTGGTTACTCTGGGACAAACTCACACGTCATGTGGAAGTTAGACAGTAAACTCTATAACAGAAATGGCGGTCGTGAGATGAGACTGTGGGATAATTTCACACTCTGTAGAATCGATGATAGAATCATCCAGGGAGATGCTTTGTATCTCTCATTTGTCTACGGGAGAATATTCAGATGGGTCTTGGAACGTCAGAATATGAGTTTTTATACAATACTGGATGATTGTGTTAGGTGTCTGGCGTTCTTGGGGCGTCATGGTGTGCAGCTCCTTTGGAGTGGTGTGAGTGTCACGACTCTGGATTCTGATACAAGATCTATTATTATAGATCCAAATTCAGGAACGATGATGCTCGCAAATGCCAAAAATAGAAGAGAATTCAAAACAAATGTTGGCAAAATGCATTACAAAATGATGTTGAGAAAATGTGGCTCCACGCAGCTCTCACCTGATCTCTTTGATGGTATGTTTTCACGCTGCACTGCGTATCTCAATCACCTATGTGCATCTCCTGGTGCATGGTTCTGGCTCACGTTCTCAAATCAACTTCACAAGCGTGATTCTCATGAAGGAAAATTTCGTTTCAGAATATTTTTCAGTGAGTCAAATCTATACACGCCCACATACTCCTCTGTAGCAGAAGATGCAGCTTCGAGCGGAACTCACTTTTACTACGCACTTGATAAGGCGCTTAGCGTAAGTGACAGGAGTCGATTTGAATCATCAGAGTCCACTAAAAAATTCCTCGATATGGGCATTAGAAACACGGGCGACAACAGAAACGTAGTTGACATAGTGTGCGCATGCTACAACGAGATAAAGGCTGAACAGTCTTTCGACTGGGACAAATCATTAATAGAAATGGGACTTGACTCACTTGCGATTACAGAATTTTTCTCAAGATTACGGCAGAAAGTCACGACGAGCGGTCAGTTTGAAGAAAATGATCATGCGCTGTCAATTAGAGCCATCATCCAAAAAATCGAACACCGCCCCACGCTTCCTGAGTGTCCTAAAATGCGGATGTGTCTTGTCAGTGATGATGACGTTCTAATCACAAGTGACGAGCAGCAGCAGTTCCTATCTCATTTTCAGCTCCATCCTCGGAGTTGTGCATATAACATGTCGCTGGTTGTCGATGCTGGATCATCCGGAGAAGCTTTGCAAGCCTTGAACAGTTTGATACATCAAAATGTGTTACTTCGTGCAAGATTCTCAAAGTGTGGTGTCATATCGGTGAAAACACATGAAACTATAAGAAGTGTACCTCGTATGAATGATGGATGCCTGTACATCTCCGATCGACACACCCCAGGGGAAATTGAATTTGCTGAAGCAAGATCGTTTCCATTTGACATATGCAATGACGCACCTGTGCGTGTTTACGAGCTTAGTACTGGTAAAGTTTTACTTGTCATCCACCACATCGTAAGCGATGTGCTTTCTCTAGTCCAACTAGAGCGTTCACTGCAAAGGGATTCTGATTACGGTCTGACAGACGTGGATGCAGATCGATGGTTCACCCATGTGGCCAATCAACGTAATTCAGATCGACCATCATCGGTATATATGGAAAACCGGACTGATCAACAGAGTAGTTCTCAAAATGAATTGCGGTATCCATCAAAACTTCACGTTGACTATCCATGTGACAAGAAAGTCACACTATCGCCTGGTGCGGCGGTGATGTTGAACATGGACATATCGCAAACTGTCACTGACTTATCTCGAGAGTTAAATCGTACCCAATATAAAACTTTGCTCACCTTGTGGTGCCTACTGGTGTCTACGTTGTCATCTGATGAACAACAGTCATATCACCTACCTGAAGTAACTCTAGGAACATCTTGCGACTTGCGAAATAGAGCTGGTGTCTCTCCACTCTCAAGTGTTGGATGCTATGCCACGTTGCTTCCCGTCACAGTAAGGATAGACGTCTCTAAACCTCTGTGTAACTTGCTAGAATATATCAATGTCTGTTTTGACTCTGCCCAAGACAGCCAAGAAATGTACAAAAGTGATAGTGCGTGCGCATCTGCGAACTCATCCCAAGAGGTACAAAAACATATGAAATGTACCATGTTTGATTCTTGTTTCAGTTATATAGGAGATGTTCAGCGGAAAAACTCATCTGAAATGATTGCACCTTTTCAGCAATCAATCTTCACTCTATGGCTAGGCCTGCGTACATCTCTCACTGGTACATCTGGTTACCTGATGTATAATGCGAATGAATTTTCAAGGATTTCGGTCGAGTCGTTCGTCGCAGGCTTCAAATTTCTGTGTATGAATATTTGTCTGGAAAAGCTTAATATCGCCATCAATGATGTGATTCTGGACACATGTTTGCACATAGAACGTTTTGCCTATCGAAGTAGTGTAGCAAAATGGTGTCAGCTGAGGAGAGAAATAACCAGGCGATTATCCAAGCATGTTGTTCATAATATGCACGATCGTGATACAGTTGTACATGACCGCTTAGCGTCGTGTGGTCACAAGAGCGACACTCAAGGGTTTGGTTTCATCCATGAGATTCGTTTCACCGAACACGTGGAGATCGTAAACATGTGCATAAAGCATGCGATGCAATCGAGGTACATAGAGTCACAAATCCGCGTCTACGCTCGCACAGTCGATGGATACCTACTTCGCGTACTTCACTGTGCCACTTCCTGCTCAGATGGTATATTTTTGGCTTCTAATTCAGATAAAGAAAGTTGCCTCGCAGATGACATCAGGTCATTTAAACCACATATAATATTTGGAACACTGAATGCTATCTGTATGTGTGCTGATGTAGGATGTGGATCGTTGAACAGACCGTCGATTGCAAAACCTATGCCAGTCCCGTTGATGGATGTACATCAGCATCGTCCAAATAATTGTTCCTCTTCAACAGTAAGGGTCGAGTCATTCATTACAAGGCAACTACCAATGAAGGTTGCTCATCATCAGCTTCTTCATGTCTCTCCAGGAACATGCCGGGGCCTTGCTAGAATGATTTTGACCAATGCGTCGCTCACTTCCTCGGATATATGTCTGCACGTAACAGTTGGTGACTGGTTCTTACTCTTAATAACAGCGGTTGCAGTGCAGCTCTCCGGAGCCAAACAACTGTTTATCAGCAAAATAGTCCGTGAAGAAATATTTCACATCTTATCTAGAGAAAGAATAACTGTACTGATTGTGCCTCCGTTAGTGTTACCTGAGATCAAGGCGAATGGTTTACTGATTTCCACTGATAAAGCGAGCGTAAGAGCTATTGTATCGCATGATATCTCTCAATGTTCAAATACCCACATACTCACCATGTTGGTGTCAACATGTGGTTGTCAGTTACTCGATAGTGGTTTTCATGATCTCACGTTGGGCTTATTGAGTTCGCTACACAGGCGGATTACCAGGTACCCGGCAACGTTTTCAGGTGTGTCATGGATGCCGTTTATTACTTTACCCAGACAGACCTGTCTACGCTTAGTAGATGGTGATGGCCTTATACTATCTCGGTGCAATAAATCGTTTGGTGAACTACAGTGCGCCATTCACTCACCGTACATGCACGCCTCTGTTTTTCAATGCTCTAGAGATGGTTGGTACCGCTCACTTGACACAGTTGTCGTTTGCTCAGTGGGCTCCTTTGAGGTTCTATGTGATGTTGGTCGAACATCCATGAATCATTTCATGTCCTTTGGTCAAGGAAAACATCCACCGACACAAGTTAATCAACCGTATATTCTTGATCGTCAAATTCGTGCAATCGATACTTCAAGCACACCATCAGAAATACGAAAAAGTACGCAGAGTATTGTTCAATCGTCTAAAATTACATCAAAATACGTTACGGGAGTAGATATATGCATGGCCACTTCCAGCTTCACAAAACCTGGGGACCACATGCGGGACATACGTTGTCGACTTGATTCAGATTATCGAGATGATTTCAGTACAACTCTAAGGGGCGAGCGGGTTCAAAGTCGATGGTCAACACTCTCGCATACACACTTTCTAGATTGCGTCATAGTTGGGATGAATGAAAATGAGCTTTGTCATGTTGACACGCAGCAATATTCAGTGTTAATAGAGACATTCAAAGTCATCCATTCTCCTGTGTGTGCCGATGGTAAATTTAAAACGGCGGGCCTGACTGTAGGTATATCTCAAATAAAACCAAATCATGCCGCAAGCAAGAACTCTGTTCTGGGGCATGCGCACAGTGTCGCGAGTGGTCGTGCCGCATATGTCCATAATATTTGTGGGCCATGTTCTTCTATCGACACGGCGTGCTCTTCAGCATTGGTCGCGGCTTACATCACAATCACAGCGATTAAAATTAACGAATACAATGTAGGTTTATGTGGTGCTGTGAATCATATAATAAACGATGCTGTAACAACAGCCCTAAGTGCGTTGGGTATGCTCTCTGCTGATAGTCGATGTAAAACGCTAGATGTGCGAGCGGATGGCTATGTTAGACATGAGGATGCTGGATGCTTGGCTTTTTCAAAGCTCCACGCGACTGAGAAATCTATGTCTACTGAACGAGATATTATCAAAGTCAGCGCTTGTTGTGTCAATCAAGACGGTCGATCCAGCTCACTCACTGTGCCGAATGGACTAAGCCAGATAGCTTTACTTCGTAGTACCACTGACGAATACGATGGTCACGATTTACCTTTCGTACTACAGCTCCATGGGACCGGGACTGCGCTCGGTGACCCTGTAGAAGTATGTGGTGTCCGTAGCGCATTCAGTGGGATATACATGGAGATGAACTTGAGGGCCAGCAAGTCACTTCATGGTCACGGAGAAGCAGTCTCTGGGTTAATTAGCTTAAAACTTCTCGTAAAAGAACTGAAAGATAAATACTCAATGAAAATTATGCATCTGCGAGAGCTAAGTCAACATGTGTCAAACCATGCCAGTGACTCTGCTAATCCGCTGTGTCTGAGTTACCCCAGGGCAGAATCAGCGCTTATATCGAGAGTGAGATCAACAGCGATTAACACAGGAGCAAGTGCCTTTGCATTTCAAGGTACTAATTCTCATTTAGCCCTCTCGGGTGGTTCAAAGAGAAGAGCCATATTTTCATGGGCTTCAAGCTGCTTATTGGATGAACGAGAGAGTGCAGTAGAATTCATATGTTTTCCTGTCCACGTAGGGCAGATTTTTGAATACACGCTACGGCTGGAGCCAAGCTTGTATGCTGACCATTGCGTAAACGGTCATCTGATTTGCCCAGCCGTGACACTGTTTCGCGTCATGTTTTTATCCATGAAGTACTCCCGGACTCTTCGCATTCATTCCGAGGCAGAGGTACTGGCACGTGCGACTATTCTGTCTGCATTCTTGTTAAAAAAAGGCTGTAGCGAAGAGCAATTCAGATTGAAAGTGTCTAATTTTGGGCGCTGTGAGTTGAACTCTGCGATTCCTGGTCGGAATGCAGCATTGCCGTCCACTTCATGTGGGTTCGCAAACAGGATTGTGCATGTGCATAAACTCCAGAATAAACACAACATTATGCTGTCATCGAAGTATTTTGCTTTGGCAGCAATTCACTTCCATCCAATGCACCGTCGAGGATCTGATCGTGCAAAGGCGGAAGATTGTTGCCTGCAATTGGGAATGGCATTCCATGTTCAGACGAATGTTTCTGAATACTGTGAGCAGCCGCTGATTCCATCAGCGGTTTCTGCTTATGACTGTAAATCCCAATTCCCAACAGAAGGAACATTAAGAGCGACATGCTTCCCACATATCAATACCGGGAACACCAGGGGGTTAACGTCAGATCACCAGATGTTTGGGAATCACGCTGATATTACATTGGGCAATCTTTTATCCAATCGCATCGACCGTAAAAAAGCGAGAAATCCTACTGCATTGACACTGGAATACACAAAGCTCACCGCACTTTCTATGTACTCTAAGCACTGTCGATTGCCTACGAAGGCAATCGTCGTGAACTTGTGCAAATCTATTGAATTACTGAAAAGGCATCCTATTACATTGCTACAGCACGTGCAAACGAGTCACAAACATAGTTGTTGTGCGTTGCTGGAAGAAACCACATGGATCGATAAGGCTGTGTTTCGTGGTGTGTTACGCTCTGCGCACACTGAAAATCTTTTGCATCAAAGTGCTGTTGTAAAGGTTCCGAGGCTGAAAAGAGATCAAACACTAAAGGGAACAATCTTCATGCGACAACAGGAAGAAAATGTATCTTCATCATCTTGCGCACTTGATATGCAGAAACACATCACTTGTATGCGCAGTGCTAAGCCTAGTACTACATCCATTCAAAATTACGGCATCAGGCAAACCTACTCGAATGCATGCAAATCGGATATCCCTCGAGTTGGTTTGTACATGACAGGTGGCACAGGATTTATCGCGTCGAATATTTTTGAATCCAAAGCGGGAGCGAAAAGCCTTGAAGCAGTTCTCACCGGGCAACTTGGACGATCAAAAAATATGAGAACAATTTTCAAGAAAGCGAACCATTCACAATTGCACCTGTGCAGGGTTGATCAGTCTAGATACGCAGACGCCCGCTTCAGCAGTACTAGCTGTGATGAAGTAATTGTGTATCACTGCGCTGGAACTTTGAAAGACAGACTTTTCGCATTCCACAACGCCTGGACGTTTGCAATCGTTGCTGCCCCAAAGGTATCCATTGCAAACGCACTATTTCGCACATACAGAAATATCAACTACAACAAGTTTATCCTCTGTTCCTCTATTTCAGCATTGTTGGCCACGCGCGGCCAATCCAATTATACTGTAGCAAATAATATTTTGGACTCGATGTCCGATTCTTGGAGATTCTCTGGCCAGTACATCACAACAATTCAATGGGGAGCATGGGCTGGTGGAGGCATGGCTGATGATGATTCTTTGGTCCGCGCACATGGACAACTTTTCAATGCCATTGACTCCAAAGATGCACTAGAATTGCTCCATAAATGTTCCAAATACTGTGGTACATTCCTTGTTGTAGCCATTTCTCACACCCAGATGGAAACACTCAACTTGGAGAACGGAGTTTTGACGCAATCTTTCCAATCACCGAAGCAACATGTGCCAGAGTCAGAGCATAAATTCGTCGATAAAAAATCTTCTAGTCTTCTCGAGGACAAACACACTCTTATGCAAAAGATAAACTCAATCTTATTGGAGGTTTCAAATACAGAAATGGGGTCGCCTGGTCTCCGACACTGGCAATTCGACTCACTCACTGCAGTAGAATTAAGCACATCCTTATCACAAACATTTCAATTGGACTTGCCAACGACTATTGCTTTCGACTTCCACTCAAGCGAGGAACTCGCCTCTTACCTGTTGAAAAAGCTGAATGCGTTTGAAACACCTCCCACAACATCGAAATTCAATGATGGCAGTGCCCTTGCGCATAAGCACACTGCTATTTGCATATTTTCTGGATCGTTTGCAACAGAATCCTCTCACAATTTTGACCTTGTGAGAATCGTCCCTCTAGAAAAATGGGAGGCGTTTGTGAATGCACCAAAGAACTTTACATGGTGTACTTCGGCTTCTTTCGGAGTCTTCCTGTGTCCTCAGACACACTATTTTGATATGCATTTATTTGATATGTCAATCACAGAAGCATCTCGCCTGGACCCTCAGCAAAAGATGGCAATCAGTGATGCATACATGTGTGCTACACTGGATCATCAATGTTTGAAAACATCTATATGTGTAGCTATTTCGAGCATGGATCACTGTACACAAAGCTCACTGCAGCCAGGGTTTGCAACTGATTATGCGTTTTCAGTTGTTCCTGGACGACTTTCATTCATATACAATCTCCAAGGCGCGTCCCTTGCGGTAGACACCGCTTGTTCATCATCTCTTGTAGCATTCCATATCGCACACCACTCGCTAATATCCTTGACGGTCAAAGCAATCGTGTGTGGTGTCAACAGCATCACATTACTTTCTACAATGTACCTTTTGGCAAGTGCTGGGATGCTCGCTGCAGATGGCCGTTGCAAAAGTTTAGATATTGCTGCTGACGGTTATTCAAGAGCAGAAGCTTCGCACTCGTGCCAACTAAAATCTGTCAAATGTGACGATATACCATGTTTCGCATACCTGACCAACATTGTTACAAATCAGGATGGTAGATCATCTTCGCTTACTGCGCCAAGCGGGCAGTCACAACAATCAGCTTTGCAGTATATAACCAAGTTTGCATCAAACTCAAATCCCGACAGCGCATATTTACACGGCACAGGGACAGCACTTGGTGATCCAATAGAAGTCAACGCCTACTTAGGAGTTGTACAGACAGAGTACCCTGTTCGGTTCGAGACAGTGAAAGCTCGCCTCAGTCATGGCGAGCCTGCTTCTGGCATGCAGACACTTGGTGAGGTTCTCAAGTACTCACACACACACAATGTCGCCACTGCATCATTGAACACCTTAAATACATATCTTGCACATCAGGTTTGCATCGCCGGTGTATCAATTCTGAGGCAATGTGGATTGAAATTCTGCGGCAGCACATCCACGTTTGGAAGTAAATACACGACCTTGAGTGCATTTGCATTTCAAGGTACGAATGCTATTGCTTCATGCTCTATGCTTTCTGTCATCGCATCAATTCAGATTTCGAATCGCCAAATACTACTGGATGCAAATGTGGCATTCAAAATCCATGTACACTTGTCCTTCAAATTTGTATCACCTACACACGTATTTTTTGTGTCACTGAACGGAGTGCACGGGTCTAATGGATATGATCACGTGGTAAATAGTAAATCGATACTGCCATACACTGCTTTTACCGACATCTTCTTTGCTGTCCCTGAACTTCTACATGCCGATCGCACAGTACCCCTTCATAATCAGTTTGTCATCTCTCCTCAAATTCTCAAGCTCAAATCCATGGTCACTGTCTATCTCCAGCACAGCAAATTGACTATTCAATGTAATGGTCGCCAAAAGGCGCTGGCCCGCCTGCTTGTGCCACAGCGGAGTGGTCGTACCTCTGATGAAATCCAAATTCAACAACCACGTTTGGCTCATAGTCGATCGATGGGTGTAGTGCATCACAGCCGAAACGAAGAAAACCGTCAGAAAGACCGTGTTCTCAATGTAGAGGCAATGGACTGTGCGCTACAACTGAGGGCTTGCGCAATGGAAGAGCATGGTTGTAAACTTTCTCTCCCCGTAGTGGTTTGGATTTGTAATCGTGCGAGTTGTGAGAAACGTGCTAACCAGGTGGCAGCTTGTGAGGTAGAAGGGGTTCATTCTAACCATGCCATTGACACGAACAGCGGATACTTGCGATTTTCCCATACCACTTTTCGAGAAATTAGCGGAGTAAACGATGGACAAACCTCAGTTGACTCCCATCGCCGACCATGTTTGTTTTGTCATTCAAATTCTCGCACTTTGCGATTCCGAATGGAAGTACGTGAAAAGAGACGAAATATAATCGATACGTGTGCGTCTTACTACCTGAGGGATTTGGGGTTTTCAGTTTTAAATATCATATCTGCGACATTAAGCTTGCTCCAAAGCGAAAAATATCATGAAAAAGTACATTCAAGCATTTTGTGCTGTACTGCCATACCCTTAGCACACATGATTTCATCCGGATGCAAAATTTGGTCGGCGGAGAAACTCAAACCGTCACACGTGGTTTCTTTTGACCGGCACAAGCACTTTACATCGCGATTCAATGCGTCTAATGATGACGAAACATGTTGTCAATATATCAATAATGTCGCTACCTTCAGTTCTATAAGTGCACATCGGCGTCACATTCGCCGCCATTGCGATCGGCATGTTATCAAACGGCAGAGGTCGATTAATTTGCACGAGATGATGAAATGTATCGGCATGAGTGGTGGCCTTGGTGCCATTGGGCGTCTAATAAGTGTAAATCTCTATGCAAAAGGGCAAACACGTTTGACTATTCATTCTAGATCAGCTCGCGGTGCCGTATTTCAAACTCCGCTCACGTGTCCTCACCTACATTTGCATGTATGCAACACCTGTCCGCTGTCATCACTTGCGTGCTTCATACATGCATCAGGGTGTCTTCATGATAATCTTATTCAAGCACAAAATGCGCACAGTGCTAGAGCTGTAGCCACACCCAAATGGATTGCTATAAAAGATGTGAAATTAGAGTGCTGCAAGACAGAAGTATTCATGTTCTCATCGATCGCCCATATATTTGGCTCTGTAGGTCAATTCAACTATGGCGTTGCAAACTCTCTTCTAGATTCACATGCAGACATCGCTGCAAGGTTAGGCGTTCCGTGCAAAAGTATCCAATGGGGTGCCTGGGGATGTAGTGGTAGTATGGCATCCGATTCTACATTGCATCGATTAGACACGACGGGGATCGGATATCTGACTGCAAGATCTGGCATGTGTATGCTTGGCTATTTAATACAATCGCCACATGCGTACTCTCCACCTGTCATCCTTGTCAACCGGTTTTCTGCATCGTCTGGAGTTCCAAGTCAATTCAACTCGTTGAATAGAAAATATCATTCGAGAAATAAACAGAATCCCCATGATGTTGTCATCGGTACGCTTCAGGGTGTTTTTCCACAATCCAAAGAGAACGATCGCGTCACCAAAGCTGTCCGAAATATTATATACAACTTACTCAACAAGAGTGTTATTGACTCCGAACCTCTGGTAGAGCATGGAATAGACTCACTCATGTCAGTTGAATTGCGAGATGCAATTGCACGGGAGTTCGGGTGCTCAATACCCGCCACACTTGTTTTCAACTACCCAACAGTCACTGCTATATCACAATTCTTATGTGCTGAGCTTTCACTCCTTGAAAAAAATCATGTTGAGGCTACGACTCGCACCGATTGGGGAGACCATGGTGCTTTCAGTGCATATTTGACTCATTCTATGAACCACGTACCTTGTGCAGACAATCATTTCAATGTCAGATGGCCAATTGATGATCTCCATGTGTATGGCACTGAGCACGTCCGTTGCGGGATACGACTGGATGGTGAAAGTCATTTTGACAGAAGCTATTATGGCATGAGCCAAAATGAGTGCTTACATTTAGATCCACAACAACGCTTATTACTTATGCTTGCTGATGCCTGCTTGAACACGAAACAAAAGAGCCATGATCCTACGTGGGGCGTGGGCATTGGTATCTCAAGTGCCGAGTATATTTCATGTTTTGATCGCTCGCCCAGTCCATTGGTTGGCACGGGCGCAATACTCAGTGCAGCTTGTGGTCGTCTGTCATACACTTTTAACTTGTGTGGACCAAGCACGTGTGTTGATACTGCGTGCTCTTCTTCGCTAGTTTGTTTACATATGTTTCACAAGATGTTGACACACGATATGAAAGGATGCTGTATTGGTGGTAGCAATCTGACGCTTCTGGAAGCAACTTCTATGATGTTCAAGAACGCTAACATGCTATCGATGGACGGCCACTGCAAGACTTTAGATGAAAGCGCTGATGGTTATGTTAGAGCTGAAGCATGTTTGATGATCGCACTATGCTGCGAAGTGGACACGCATGATTTTGGATACATAGAGCTCTGTGGGAGCGCTGTCAATCAGGATGGTCGATCGAGTTCCCTTACAGCTCCAAACGGGCATGCCCAGGGACGAGTCATGAGCGCCGCAATCAAAGGCTATCACTCTGACATTCGTTGCATTCAACTTCACGGCACGGGAACTGTATTGGGTGATCCAATTGAGTTCGGCGCGGTGACGAGTATGTTTTCTCGCCTTGAAACGCATTTGCAAATTCAAGCCACGAAATCAATCCATGGTCATTCCGAAGCAGCTTCAGGTCTGTTGAGTGTTTCCAAAGGAATCCAAAATAGGCTGTTTGTATGCGTTGGCCCAATATTTTCATTGAAGTCAATGAGTTCTCATATTGTAGAAAGTTATAAAAGAAGCAATATCACAGCTCAGTTACCAAGACAGACAAATCCTATTTACCACAACATCTCCTTGAGTAGTGGCAAGCATGGTGCAAGTGCTTTCGCCTTTCAAGGTACAAATGCGCATGTTGTACTGTTTGGAACGTATCATAGTAGTCTGGATCGTTTGGGCTCACATTGTGGATCATTAAGTGATCGAGCTCTTAACAGAGAGGAATATTCCATGGTGATGCGTCCTCTAGGAACGATGTATGCATTTTCATCATTGATGACCGGTCACAAACGGAGCTTTGTTGTGCGAACTGCTCTTTTTGATCTATCGTCTTGCTCTGTTCTGCACCATTGCATCAAAGGTCGCCCAATATTTCCAGCTGCAGGTGTCTTGATCATGTTTGTACGCATAGTGGCAGCACTCGGAATAACAACAAACTTTGTTCTAGAAGACGTCTCTATATTATGTACGATCTTCATGATGAGGAATAAAGTCAACCCGAGAGAGCTTTTCATGCAAGTCAATTTGAACACAACTCGTGTTGAGTGTGCTGGAAAGGACACGTTGTACGCTACATGCCGTATGAGAAGTCTTACGTCGCGCCTGCAAGTCGACAATGTATTACTGCATCCTGTTTCATGTCGGAACAGCTGTGATGTATGTATAGCTAGGATCCGTTTGAGATTGAACTATCAGCAAAATGCAGGGTTATGTGCATTGGATAATTGCTTTCAGTCAGTAGCGAGTTTGACACCACTATTAACAGTTTCAGCTCCTAAATCGTTTTTGCCAATCAGCATTGAGAGCATGCGGCTTCTTCAAGCCGACTCACATCCATGCAACATGACGAATTTCACAATGTTGCCAACTCACGTCTCGAATGATACCGATGAGTTTCACAGTACTCACATAATAGATGATTCCGCAAGTCACGTCAATAACATACATTCCATAGGAATGAGATGTGTTCGAGATGGCTGGAAAAAGTCACACGGAATCGAATTACAAATGTGGTACAAAATACAAGGAGTTGTGAATTCTGTCCAATTTTTGGCGACCACGAAATACAAGGAACGTAACTCCACCTTCGTTGACACGTCGCACGTAGTTCGTGCGCTTTCAGGGGTTATCGCCCATCCTCGCACTCAAATCAGAAAAATCACGTTTGGTGTCCATGTGCCCTCAGCTGATGACATCTTCTGCCAATCGTTTGACAGGACGATCATGCGAAAACCCATCATGTTGGCGTCAAAGATTGCGTACGTATACCTTTCGACTGAGGTGTATGGTTTCAACCAGTTACCACATGTTTTTGATGAAGTAGGTGCATCAAGCTCCTTTGAAATTCAACCGACATCGACGCTCATGGCTTCTCCATTGCGTCTGGGAGATCCTTCGAAGCCCATGAGCAAGGTACTCGCATTTTCAATCATATGTGGAGGGACTGGTTTGGTAGGGTTAAGTCTTTTATCTTATCTCACCGCGCATGGTAGCCAGTACTTACTATCAACAAGTAGAGTTGGTCGCAGTAAGACTTTGCGCAGGTCAGTCAATGAAAGAAACAACCCATCTTTGATAACTTTTGCACGTTGTAATAACCGTTCAGCGTGCGAAACACTTTTCTTCAAGTCGCGTCAACGAGTAAATCAGCTATATTTCGCAGCAGGCATCCTTCAAGATGCGGTGGTATTCCGTCAGACGCCAAGAATGATGAATTGCGTAGTAGCATCTAAAGCAACCACTTATAAGAATAATTCACGGATGGAAGATCTACGTGGTAGTAGGGCGATTATTTGCTCATCCATTACAGGTAGCTTTTACTCATTTGGTCAGATCAGCTACTCTGCAGCCAATGCGATGATAGATGAAACATCACGGGTACAAGCACACACAGGTATTTCAGCACTTCCTATCCAGTTTGGTGCGTGGACTGATATAGCGGCTGGAATGGCAAACGTTGCCGGTTGGCGAAAAGAACGACTAAGTGGATACGCAATCAGCCTCCATCGAGCACTTTTCACGCTGAGCACAGCAATTCAAGCATCTCCTCATGACTATGTCTTGATTGCATCAAGATTTGCACGGCAAGATGTCGAATCAGAAAACTCAACAACCGAGCTGACAGAAGTGGCTTCTGACGATTCGAATGGAGAGATAATCATGAATAGCCTCAAGGACCACGGAAAATGTGTCTCGAATGATATTGGCGAAACATCTGCTCGTATCCGACGTTTGGTATTGTCCATTATGGAGCATGGAGCTGATGTGTTACTCAGTGACACCTCTCCTATCATGCAGCTCGGTCTTGACAGCCTAAGTATGGTGGAATTGAGAAGTGCCATCAATGAAGAGTTTCATATCAATATGCCAGCGATGGCTACTTTTGATTACCCCACGGTCATGGAGCTCAGTGAGGCTGTCATGCTGTGGTCAATGAAACAAACGAGCAAAGGTGGTAGAGCAATCATGCAAGAAAATGACGTGCCTGATAATGCGGATAATAGAGCCTACTATATAACGAGTGTATCATTGCTATATCCTTCTGAAGTCCATAGTCTGAATGCGTTGGCCGAGGCTACAATGTGCAGCCAGACTTTCCATGAAGAGTTGAATTCAAGATTTGATGCAGAGCGCTTAGCAAGCGCTCAAAGATTTGCCGTTCTTCTGTCGCATGTGTTCGATTTCGACGGTGGTCTATATTCGTTAAGCAGAAATGAGCTTTTGTCTTTGGACCCGCAGCAGCGCCATCTCTTAGACTGCTGTGTCACATGTATACCTTCGCAACTTTTACCCCCTGAATCTCATCGTGATATTGGCATATATATTGGAATAATGTGGAATGATTATCAGTACTATCTACGTTCAGCTGGTCTTATTTCCCAAACTTACTTCGGAACTGGAAATGGAATGTCATTTCTTGTCAGTAGGCCTTCTTTCATATTTGGAATGAGGGGTCCAAATGTTGCACTAGATACAGCTTGCTCTTCATCCATGGTGGCACTCAATTTGGCAATGTCTCACATGAATACGAACCAGGACAGCACGAGCTCTTTGGTCGGCGGTACTCAGCTCATGCTCTTACCGGATACGTTCCACACGCTAGACTCCTTGAAAGCTTTATCTAACGATGGACGATGCAAAACTTTAGATGATGAAGCTGATGGTTATGGGAGGGGTGAAGCTTTTGGGCTATTGCATGTTGTGTACTCGACGGCTATATCGGCTCATAGAGTGATTGGATGTGATGTTAATCAAGACGGGAGATCAAGTACATTCACTGCTCCGAACGGACCGAGCCAACAGAGATTAATTCAATGCACGATGGTCCATCAAGTTGAGCTAACTGGTGATATTTATCACATATCGCTGCATGGTACTGGTACGTCGTTGGGTGACTCTATAGAGGTCAATAGTGTTTCAGAATGCACTAGATCTTTTAAAAATGTCGAGATCGCTGCTGCAAAGTCCATTTTCAATCACACAGAAGGGAGCGCCGGGATTGTCAATATTCTGGACTCAGTCATGTGCTCTGAATATGCGTTTACCACAGGTGTCCGCTTGTGTCGCAATGTAAATCAATACCTGAAGAGTATTGTGAATAAAAATGCGTCTATTTCTCGTGCGAGCAAGTTCCTACCTGGTAACAATAATTATTGCTCGTCTTCCTTTGGCATGAGCGGTGTAAATGCCCATGCCGTTATTGCTCAACTTAAAATGATGCATCAGAGCTACTCATTCAATTTGCAAATTGCATCTCGATCTTCTTATGACGCAAAATGCCATGTACACTACCACGCCTTGTGCATAGACAGAGTGGTGCGTTGCATGAAAGAAGTGCGGTTTGCCATCAAGGTGAAGTCTGTATCATGGATATCATTAAATGACCACATGGTCAATCAGGTTTCCATCCTGCCTGCGGCAAGCTCACTCTACATCCATTGCCTTGCAGATGGTCTTCGAAACAAAAACAGAATGTTACAACGCGAGGTGGCATTTTTGCGGCCTTTTAACGTAAACGAGCTCGGAGACTTGTCGTTAGTAAAATATTTGAATGGTTCTACATCAGTTTATACAAAACATGTGAAGGTGACACACGCACTGACGTGCCAAATATATAAACGATTGAATCCTGGTGAAAGTAAGAAATTAGTACAAACGTTACCGCTGTCGCACCTAGGCAGTAGCATTTCATTGCTGTCGAACGCTGTTCGAAAGCTTCGTACCTCTAATATGCTACAGGATTCATCTTTGCTTGACTGTGCTTTACACTCACAGGCTGGGTTCAGCCGCGGCCAGTATTCTTCGGCAAAAAGCGAAGAACCAGCACATATACCAAGTAGTATTTCTGTGTTCTATTCACATAGGACGTATGAACGATCACAGTTTGTTATTCATGTAAATGGGGACCGTAAAAGTGATGATGTGATGGATTTCGTGGTTTTGGACTTCATTCACTTAAAAAGAATGCAGTTTAAGAAATTGAAATACCCACAAGCAAGAGATATGGCCAAGAGCAGTCCAAATATCGTATATGAGCAAGGATGGGAAGCGCTAGCGTCTTCTCAATGGGCAAAATCATCTAAAATGGGAAGAGATCTCGGGCTCGTTGTCAGCAACCAATTTGAACTTCGTAGTGTACCATGTCCCACTGCTGTACTTTGCTCTTGTATTTCTCTTCTACACGCTGGCACGTGTCCGTTAGTACGTCAAGTCGATTTAAAGACGCGTTTTCACGAACAAAATAGCTCTAAAACCAAGCACAAGCTGGACATTCTCACTGGTTCTGCGTTGAACATTGTGCCCCGCACTGGATTTGGCGAAACAAGCACGGGTGTACCTGTGTGTGTAATGAGTGAAGGTATTACGTCGACCTCACGGAATCGTTCTTGGCAACTACCAAGCAACATGACGCAGTCCAGAATACGAAAAGTATCGCAGAAAGTTCAATATGCGTCCACTTTGTGTAGTTGTTCACTGAAAGTACCAATGAACTCTTTCACTCTGGTGCCAGCCCCAAGAGGCGCTATAAAAGATTTGACACCTTTGCCTGCACTTGAGAGCGACACATTCCATGGTTCAACCGCTGTATACCTTAAAGTAAAGGTCATGGCAGTCGGGCTTAACTTTCGTGACGTCCTAAATGTTCTGAATTTGTACCCGGGTGATATTGGATTGCCTGGTACAGATTTTTCTGGGGTTGTCAACGATAACAGTGGCAAGATGTGTGGTCAGAGTGTCTTTGGCCTCGCCTCTGGGTGCTGTAGCGACTTTGTATACGCTCACAGCTCCCTCTTGTGCTTGAAACCATCTCGCGTATCGTGGCTTGATGCAGCTTCTTTGCCGACTACTCTACTGACAGTCGAAGCATGTCTCAACCTATTTCTTACAAGTAGAATTCATAGATCGAATTGTATTCTTGTGCACGGTGCCACAGGCGGCGTGGGGCTCACAATGCAAACCATGTCTAACACGCTAGGTTGCATAATGTGGGGAACTTCAAGTAGTGTACAGAAGCGTCGTTTGATGCGAAGTCTTGGTGTACCATGTATGGTGAATTCGAGGACATGCGCTTTCTCCGAGTCGATTACATTGAGTGCATTATCACAAACACAAGAGCTTATCATGTTAGTCAATACATTAACATCTCCTGGTATGATATCTGCGTCTCTTTCTTTGTTATTACGACGGGGGACGTTCGTGGAACTCTCGAAGCGCGGTGTTTGGTCACGTCCAGCGCTTACACTTGAACACAGCTGTGACTACATGGTGTTGGCCATAGACAAAGTGACCGTAAATGAACTCGCTTATCGCCTATCACTTCTCAGTATTCTACTCTGCGTTGGTGTAATTAAACCGCCGATATCGATGTGCAGCAGCTTTCATAGTATCCGCGAAAGCATGAGAGAAATGAGTAGAGCGAATCATATTGGAAAAGTTATCACTGACCGTACTATGAGCGTGCTCGGTGCTCAGTTAGTCACTGGAGGTACTGGCGCTATTGCCACAATAATCGCAAAATGGCTTGTTTCAGTTGGTGCGGAAAGCATCATGAGATTCTCACGCTCTGCACGCAGTAGTGATGCAGATTGTGTCGCTCAAATGTGTCGTCCGAACACTGTACTCGCTTTGCTTGATGTATCATCTGTTAGTTCGATTGGTATGTTAAGCAATATGCTAGGTTCAGTTCACAACAACATATATAATACGGCTGGATGCCTCAGAGATGCTTTGGTGCAGAGACAAAATCCAGCATCTTGTTTTCCCGTACTTTCATCAAAAATAAATGGCGCTCGTCATTTAGGCGAATTTATTGAACATTATGCTACTGGCATGAACATCAACTTTTCATCAGTCACCGCTACCATTGCATCGACAGGACAGTCCAATTACGCATATGCAAATGCCTGGATGGATGAGTGGACCAATCAACTCAAGTATAGTGGCTCACCAAATTCATGTTTCCAATGGGGCGCATGGAATCTGAAAAGAGGTATGGCGGGAGTAGATGAAAGGACACGTACCCGTATGAAAAGGATAGGCCTCATATACTTGGAGCCCGAAGATTCCATGTCCGTGTTACAGCTAACCATGCTTGACTGGTGGCGAAAACCATCCCTGAATGCCCCTGGACAAATATTAGTGACAGGGCTTGAATGGATAAATTTCGTAACTTTTGCGGAGAAACTTAATATATTGCCAACGCAGCAAACAACGACTCCGTATCACGATGAAAGCCATCATTGTGTCAATCAGTCAATAACTACTGACATCGGCGCAAAGGTCACGTCCATAATAGAGGAAATATCTGGTGTATCTATGCGGCTAGATGATGCTATAGTGGCATCAGGTCTCGACTCACTTGGCGCCATCGAATCTAGGAATGCTATCGCAGATGCACTCAATCTCCAAGCACTATTACCTAATACATTAGTTTTTGACTATCCAACGATAAGGAGTATTGTGTCTTACATACAAACATTGCACAACGAAAATCATCTCGAAAAGCTAAATCCATCAGTAACTGTAGAGGATCATCTGATCACAAACGCAACGGAGAGTGCATGTACCATAAACGTAAGGAGTACACATCTCTGCGAGCGCGCTGGGTCCCATGACAAAATCACTACTGTACCCCGTGATCGTTGGAATGTCAATGTTTCAGAAAACACACACATTCGATTTGGTGGTTTCGTGAGTTGCATCTCTCAATTTGACGCCTATATTTTTGGGATTCGCGTGGGAGAAGCTTGTGGTGTTGATCCACAGCACCGATTGCTACTTAACTGTGCGCTTAACGCAAAGTGTCATCACATGGCTGCAGACAGTACTCAATGGGGCCTGTCGTGTGGGGTTGTGGTTGGGATCTCAAGTAATGATTATGCATCTCTGACGCTTGCGCCTGGTGTGACACATGCTACAGGTAGTGCGCTGAGTGTTGCATGTGGGAGAATGTCGTTCACATTCAACCTACATGGCGTATGTCTGAGCGTAGACACAGCATGTTCGTCTTCACTTGTGGGTGCACACCTGAGCCGAGAAGTAGTAGAGACAAATGAATGTAAAAGCGTGCTGTGTTGTGGGGTGAATATCATGCTGAACGCACGCACATCCCTCATTTTCAAGAGTGCCGGCATGCTCGCAGAGGACGGACATTGTAAAACGCTAGACACCAACGCAGATGGGTACGTGCGTAGTGAAGCTGTAGTTTTATTACACTTTGTAGCAGTCTTCGCTGAAGAGGCTGGTGTGATCGAGGCTATCCGCCTATGTACCTCTGCTACAAATCAAGATGGGCGCTCGAGCTCACTGACGGCTCCCAACGGCCCGTCGCAGCAGAGCGTCATCCTCTCTGCTCTGCGTCGTGATGGCAGCGACGGCTCATCATGGCTCAGTGGCTTAGAGCTACACGGAACAGGTACCGCATTAGGCGACCCGATCGAAGTTGGGGCCATCTATGAAATCCTGCGCCAGATTGATGCAACAAAACACACTCACCTCTCAGCCACGAAGTCTCAACATGGGCATAGCGAGCCTGCTTCTGGTGCACTTGGACTCGCACTGCTCTGTACTCACATGTCCATGGCACATTCTCCTGGCACAATGCACCTGTGCCACGTGAACACACACATCGAAGCAATCTTATTACAAAATACGTCAACGCACAAGGCTCGAGCAGAGCCAGTAGTGTGGCTAGCTCGACAGACAGCTCACGCAAACCATGATGTGATGCCACTAGATGCGGTATACGGTATCAGTGCGTTTGCATTTCAAGGCACCAACGCCCACAGCCAGATAAGCATCATTGCATCATCGAAAGGTCTACCAAAAGTACAGACGATGCGTGATGAGCATAGATGTTGGGCTCTGAGTGAAGTGTTGAGCGTAATGGCAATGCCCAGCGGTACTTCAGGAGCTCAAATATTTGTATGTGAAAGAGTCGGTGCAAATATGAATCATGTGCTTGATCATCGGGTGCGCAATCACTGTGTATTCCCAGCTGCTGCATATGTGGCGCTCGTGCTTGATGCTTTGAAATCCATGCATGGACCTCAGGTGCATACTCTGACACGTATAAATATACATAGCGCGTATGTGCTGTCTTCAAAGATGACATCTGCAACCGGACTTCAGTGCAAGATGTTCTGTGTGTCCGGCAACATATCTTTACGTTCGAAGCAAGCTCTCCACTCAACTTCAAAGATAGCACACTTCAGCAGTGATCAGAACATGCGACAGTGCGCGATGATTGTTGCTCCTTTTATGTGTGTATCCAGTGTGAACACAAATGCGCACTTGAGCTTCAAGGTTTCGAATATCGCATCTTTCACTGCGGTGCTAGATTCCAATCTACAATCTCTATTTGCGTTGCACTCTCCTGCTGAAACAGAGAATGATCTTCACCTGCCAGCGAGTATGGCTAACTGTGCTGTTTGGCAGCATGCTGAGCAATGTGTGAGCAGCGTGCCTGCCTCTTACAATTTATCTCGGTGTCTCAGCGATCACTTGGTTCAGGCGGGGATTTCTCGTGTTTCTATATCGAGTTTAGCGGGCAAGCTAGTTTCGAAGATGCCTCGAAACTCAAGTGTTACGAAGTCAGTTGAGTCATCTGTAACATCCAAGTGCGCTGGCCACATCACGTACCGTGTCGTATGGCGTGCGCTTGGCAGGTATAGCGACATTCACTCGCATCGAAGGCCGCAACATCGGCTGGAAGACTGGCTTTGGCAAGCTCCATACATTCAAAGTGCTGCATATATTGCTGTATGTGCTATTCAGCTGATGCATGTATCTTTACACTTGCGCTATGTGGATACAACGTGTTTAACATCGGTATGCCCATCTACGCATACTTCTACCAGCTTTGAAAGGTTAAGAGGTTCGTCATCGTGTGATATCAGTGCGGCATGGGGCATACTGAAGAGTTACCATCACGAGACATCTAGAAAACTATGGTGTGTCGGCACATCGCTTCTGGGCATGCGCAACGCATCTATGTTGAATTCAGTTGTGAAGCCGTGTACTTCAAACATTCAGAGGGAGTCACAGCCTACAAGTATGAAACTCAAGTTGTTCATGGATGGCTACATGACTGTACCAGTGCTCACAAAGTTTCATTCTCAATATATCAATATCAAGCACTCTCGAGGTGCTCGGCAGATGGTGGTATGCAAGCACGCGGTGCTGAGCGCACATACGTCTAATTCTACTGTTACCAGGCGCATGGATGCCTACACTGGGGGCACAGGAGGGATTGGCTTGCTCATTTACTCCCGAATAGCCTCGAACACAGGGCGTGTAGGTGTGCTTCTAGGGCGTTCTGGCAGGTCAGCGACGGCAATCAGTGCAGAGACCTTTTGGATGGCTCGGAAGTTCGATGCATCTCACACGTCTGATGTCGACCACACTTCTTTACACACATTACCGGAAACAGACACTATTTTACACATGAGTGGTGTCTTGCGAGATGCGCTTACTTTACGTCAAACGGCGGCACATGTATTGGTCTCATTTGCTAATAAAACAAACAGTGTACGCACTACTCTGCAGACCAACTATCCGTGTGCATTTGCAAAACACATTATGTTCTCTTCAATAGCTGCAGTGCTCGGATCACCTGGGCAAGCCAACTATTCGGCAGCGAACACGTATCTCGATTCGATTGCACAAACTTACATAAAACAAGGAATATACTGTGTAAGCATACAGTGGGGACCATGGGACGGTCCCACTGGTATGGCGTCTAGGCATGTGGGCACATGTGACCGTTTCGCAAACTCTGGAGTAGGTATGGTAAATCCATTAGTAGGTGTCGAGCTTCTAAAGAACCTCATGGTCGAACCACCACATACAATGGTGTCGCCCATGATAGCTTGCCCGTTGGACGCCAACGCGATGTGTGCACACAAATCAAAATCATGCGGATTGCACGTTCACCATACATTACGCAGCATGAACCGTACCAAAGACGAGAATGTATGTAAAGTAACATCTATTCCTGCTATAAAGCAACATCCGCATGGTGTCAGCGAGGTTCAGAACATCGTCGCGGATATTGTGAGCGAGATTATTGGAAGGCCTATCGACTCAAAGGATCCACTGATAGACTCTGGTTTAGATTCTCTAACTGCTGTTGAGTTGCGTACTAAGTTGAACCTCGTATTCTCTATCCAGATGCCAACTACCGTCGTCTTTGACTACCCAACCATCGATGCTCTCACAAAATTCATTCATCAGCAGAAATCAAACAAAAACACATTTCCACCACTAGAAGAAGTACCCAGCGTGAAGCTTTCTGTTGCTAACGGCAACTCTACTGTTGTTTGTGTTGCATCAAGCAATACTTCGCATCTCTGCGAGCGCGCTGGGTCCCATGACAAAATCACTACTGTACCCCGTGATCGTTGGAATGTCAATGTTTCAGAAAACACACACATTCGATTTGGTGGTTTCGTGAGTTGCATCTCTCAATTTGACGCCTATATTTTTGGGATTCGCGTGGGAGAAGCTTGTGGTGTTGATCCACAGCACCGATTGCTACTTAACTGTGCGCTTAACGCAAAGTGTCATCACATGGCTGCAGACAGTACTCAATGGGGCCTGTCGTGTGGGGTTGTGGTTGGGATCTCAAGTAATGATTATGCATCTCTGACGCTTGCGCCTGGTGTGACACATGCTACAGGTAGTGCGCTGAGTGTTGCATGTGGGAGAATGTCGTTCACATTCAACCTACATGGCGTATGTCTGAGCGTAGACACAGCATGTTCGTCTTCACTTGTGGGTGCACACCTGAGCCGAGAAGTAGTAGAGACAAATGAATGTAAAAGCGTGCTGTGTTGTGGGGTGAATATCATGCTGAACGCACGCACATCCCTCATTTTCAAGAGTGCCGGCATGCTCGCAGAGGACGGACATTGTAAAACGCTAGACACCAACGCAGATGGGTACGTGCGTAGTGAAGCTGTAGTTTTATTACACTTTGTAGCAGTCTTCGCTGAAGAGGCTGGTGTGATCGAGGCTATCCGCCTATGTACCTCTGCTACAAATCAAGATGGGCGCTCGAGCTCACTGACGGCTCCCAACGGCCCGTCGCAGCAGAGCGTCATCCTCTCTGCTCTGCGTCGTGATGGCAGCGACGGCTCATCATGGCTCAGTGGCTTAGAGCTACACGGAACAGGTACCGCATTAGGCGACCCGATCGAAGTTGGGGCCATCTATGAAATCCTGCGCCAGATTGATGCAACAAAACACACTCACCTCTCAGCCACGAAGTCTCAACATGGGCATAGCGAGCCTGCTTCTGGTGCACTTGGACTCGCACTGCTCTGTACTCACATGTCCATGGCACATTCTCCTGGCACAATGCACCTGTGCCACGTGAACACACACATCGAAGCAATCTTATTACAAAATACGTCAACGCACAAGGCTCGAGCAGAGCCAGTAGTGTGGCTAGCTCGACAGACAGCTCACGCAAACCATGATGTGATGCCACTAGATGCGGTATACGGTATCAGTGCGTTTGCATTTCAAGGCACCAACGCCCACAGCCAGATAAGCATCATTGCATCATCGAAAGGTCTACCAAAAGTACAGACGATGCGTGATGAGCATAGATGTTGGATCATCGATGCTTGCCGTAGCACATCCTTGCTTCGATTCATCAGTGAGTTTAGCGTTACGACTACTGCTGGGAAGCCATTCCGCTTTCTGTACACGCAAACGCCTCTGATTGATGCGTGGTTTTCGACATTCCAAGTTGCTGTCGCTTCAGTTTGTGGGCCATCAACTACTTTCGGTCTGAATGACATTGTGTTCAGCAAGGCAAAACCTGGTGTGATCACACATGTGGCACTCAATCACAATCAAGTGTTTATGGCTGCTTCGGGCTCATATGTAATAAGTGCGAAGCTATGCAACTCAAAGAGCAAGATGTCTCGAACTGTTCTGCAAAAACCAAACGCACACGCTTACATAGCACGTCGCACTCAATTGAAAATGACAGAAATTCATCCGCAAGTTGAAGAAACGGATAATGGTACAGTGACACATGGTAGCTTATATGAGATTTTAGACTCTTCATGCTTGTTTTCTGCTGTGAAGAGCAAATATATTCAATACAATTACAATGTCATTCAGAATGAAAACCAAACTACTTCATTATACTCAAGTTATATGATTCAAGATGGTTCCAGATTGCGTGTTTGGATGAAAACTGGCGAAGTTCATATTCAATCGCACGAGATATCTATAGGTACTACATTTACAACGTCGAAACCAACATCTAAATATCAATTCTGTGGAGAAAAGATGCAAGAAGATTCAGCAACAAGAAACATATATCAAGTTGACTGGTTTGCTCGATATCCATTCTTGCGCTCACATTCAGCTGCCTTACGAGGAAGAGCACTTCCTACTATAGAAAAGAGAATCACATCATCGCACATCAACAATTATGCTTTAGCTGCATGTGAAATGTTCGTGTCGATCAGCACGAATACGATTGCACTTTCTTTGGTCGTAAGTGACAAACACGAACTCAAGAACGAAGGCAATGTACTCTCGTTGGCACTGATGAACACGTTGGTTGCTCTACAGAAAGTAAATGCGACAGAAAACAAAACGATTGGATCAGGTATTTATCAACGTTCTTGTCTTACAAATATGCTGTGCATGCATACTCGCAATCCAGCTACGGGATATACACACTTCTCCAGTAACCTGCAAATGCAGCCAAGTATTACACACATGGCATGCAATCGACTGAACCGAAACAGATGGGACCAAGAATATCACTGCATCAACATTTACGGGGGGACTGGATCAATTGGACGAGTATCGTGTTCGTTAGCTCTACGAAAACGTATACGAGCAGTCCTCATCACAGGCCGTTCTGGACGCAGTGCACACATTCAGTGCAGCACATCATATGGACCATCAGAGGTCGCCCTTACAGTCGGTTCTGCAGCATCTTATCGTGATGCGAATGTACAAAAAATGCATTCCACATGTAATATGTCGAACAGGACGCGTGTACGAGTGTCCTACAGCCTGTACTGCAGTGGGATACTCACAGACGCTTTAATTAACAAGCAGACAGTGAGAATATTTAGAAGAGTCACCGCACCGAAACTAGAGTCAATACTTGACAATGAGCGGGTAGAATACTGGTCAAATCGTATTGCATACTTCTTTTCTTCAATATCTACGCTGTTAGGTTCATTTGGACAGTCCAACTACGCAACAGCAAATGCCTTACTGGACGGATACTGTCAGTATATGAATTATTGTGGTTCGAAAATGTCTAGCATCCAGTGGGGCGCCTGGTCAGACGTCGGTGGTATGATGAGGAATGATGCTGTAGCACAGTCTCGTCTGGCGAGGCTAGGTATTGGCCATATACAAATCGAGAACGGATTGTGGATTTTGCATAATATTTTAGGTTCACATACGATGCAGCCAATAATAATAGCAAATCCGTTCGACTGGTCACGCTTTAATGTTCAGTTCCTTGGAGTCCTAGTGGAAAACCAGCATCGAAAAGAAATAAACACAAAGACCTGGACTCGCCACGATGGGTCCAGTGTTATGCAGATCATTTCTACGCAAGTTTGCACGATTCTTGGTTACCACATTGATGTCAACACACCATTTATTGATGCAGGTTTTGATAGTCTATGTCTCGCGGACCTATCTCAATCGCTGGACGAATATTTTGGTCTTTCCTTACCATCAATGGCGATGTTCGACTACCCAACCATATCGATGCTCGCATCATTCATTCATGAAAACTCTCATCCCCAGATTTCTGATACATCATCTGGGGTAAATGCGTCGTCTTCACCAGCAAAAATAGAGCAAATAAAGCCATGCCGTGCGGTCACTGATATTGCTTTCCGCACAGGAGGTGAATGTCTAACAGATTGCAAAACACAACTCGAGATCTGGCAAGTTTTATCACAAGGGCTTGACTGTATGCGGAGTGTACCGATTGACCGTTGGGATAATGACATAGACATGTTATCAGGGCTTGTTTTGCGTGATACGATCTGCGACTTGTACAGCAGATATGGCTCATTCTTGAGAGAAGTAGACATGTTCGATGTTGACGCTTTTGGTTTCAAGAACGCCGACTTCATACTTGAACCACAACAACGAGAGGTACTGAAAGCATGCTATGCTGTGTGCCCCTTTGCACTAAGTAGATCAATGGCTTCTTCAAACAAAAACAAAATTTCACTATTCGTCGGCCTATGTACGAACGATAGCGTGCAGATTGCGCAGGATTTAGTGCTAAGTGAAATACTGAAACATGGAAGATTTGATAACTCAACCGGTATGATTGAACTATTATCAGAAACTACGTATGCTTTCGCCGCCAACCGGGTGAGTCATACACTTCAATTGCACGGTGCTTCTGTCTCCATTGACTGCGCTTCTGCTTCTGGACTAGTTGCTGTTCACCTGGCCATGAATGCGTGTCAAGTCACCTCATACGATCCTACTTGTCTACATGGCAGCATTGCTTCAAGTGTAAATATTATCATGCACAGACAACTCCATGATTTGCATACTGCACGAAATATGTATCCCAGGGACGGTCGTTGCAAGACATTTGATGCCATGGCTGATGGATTTGAAAGGGGTGAAGGTGTTGGTTCTATGATTATTCACTTGCAAAGTCAAGGTGCAAAATGTCAGTTTATTCTTCAAGGATCTTCTTGTATACATAAGGGAGGAGGTGCATCACTACGGGCTCTGAGAGGCCCGGCAATCGAATTCAAAGTAGCAGAAGCGTTACAAGATGCATGTTTGACACCAGAGTCCGTTATTTATGTGGAAACCTCCGGGCTTGGGGAGCCGTTGGGTGATGCCATAGAAGTTGGTGCTTATCAGCGTGCTTTTGCCTTGAATGATCCAAGTAGAACAAAACCAATGATATTTGGTAGCGTGCACACTAACATAGGTCACTTAGATGGTGCTTCCGGTATGATCTCTCTTATCAAATCTGCATTCATGTCTTTGTATGCTGCTTACGTACCGTTGGTCCACTTCAAGCAAATAAATAGTCTAATTTTGAGCGACTGCGCCAAGTCCAAATTAGCTGTAAAACTAGGCCACACATGGCGTGCAGTTCATCTTTCAGATAAATCTACTTTCGCAACGCTCAAAGGGGGCATGTTGAATGCAGCTATCGGGACAAGTTCATTTGGTTATGGTGGCAGTATGGCCCATGTTATTACAGTGCCACATCCGCATGCCCACCGAAATACTATCCAGCCACGTAGCTACAAATTTTCCACTATGACACGACTGAACGCAACGAAGCGTAAAAGATTCACATGGAAATATTTGTACAACATCATGTTTAAGAAGCATTGGTTTGTGGTATATCGATGCTTCCTAGAAAATGATTTCCATAATAATGGATTAATATCGTTGAATGGAGAGAGCGAGTCAATAACAAAGCGTACTGAAGGGACGAAAGACCCGGGAGAAAAAATGCAATTTAACGCAGAAACTATGGCTGCGATTGATTCCGCGAAATTGTTCAAAACTTCTTTCGTCGATTCAGTCGCAAAGTTGACCCATGTAAGTACACATGTCAATGCGTGGCTAGATTCACATGTGAACAGGTACACAAACCCACGGAAGTGTGCTACTAGTATCCCAAGAACTCTAGTATTCAAAAAGAAAGTTAAAGGGCCGTTCGTTATCATTTTATCATCTCCAAGGTCTGGCTCGACCTTGCTACAAATGATGTTGAATGCACATCCTCTCATCTTTGCGCCACAAGAGCTGAACTTGCTCACCTACGAAACAATGCATGAGCGCATGTGCAACCTACGAGGTGAGCATGATTGGGCACTCGAAGGGCTACGGAAGACGGTGATGGAGCTACTAAACTGTCACGTAGATGATGCAGACAACGTTATCGCGGATATGACAAAGATGTCGACGGCACAGGTATACAGCATCCTCCGAAAATGGTGCAGAGTGCCACTTATCGTTGACAAATCACCTCCTTATGTTTGGTCATTGAACACCTTGTTTCGAGCAGAAGAAATGTTTGAAGACGTACGCTACATTTTTATTCATCGACATCCATATGCAGCTATTAGCTCTATGGTGAAAGAAACCATGCATTCTTGTACTGAGTCGATGTCACTGAATGGTGAAAACATACTGCAACAGGGTGAAACAGGTACGGATGCAATGAATGATGCATGGGATTTTATGGACTCCCTATGGTCTACTGGCAACGACAACGCAATAAAATTTCTATCGTCTTTAGAATCGGAAAAGTATCTCGAGCTTTTCTACGAAGACATCGTCGAGGAGCCAGATGCATCAATGCGCAATGTGTGTGCTTTTTTGAATATGCCATATTCCAGGCACATGTTAAACCCATACAAACTTGAAAACGTGATGACGTTCGCACCAGTAATCCCTGGAAGAGCTCAATCGGCAGACCCCAACGTTCTCAAACACCAGTCCATCCGTGCGTCATTAGCTTATGAATGGTTGAATATCAACTGCATAAAAGAAATATCTGTCGCGACAGAGCGTGTGGCTGCAGAACTGCAGTACTTCTTACCCAACTGGAAACAGTTGCGTCAAACAGAGCGCGTCTCGCATATTCAACGCTGCAATAAATATACTCGTGGACCTATAGTCATTTTACTGGATGTATACGGTGATATGAAAGATTATGACGACGTCTTTGTAAGATCCAAGGTTGCTGTCTTTCGTATCCAGCCTCGTAGTGGGAACGACAAGCTGTACTCAATGTCAGATCTGTCTGCATTTTACGCTAATTGCTTGTTGAAAGAGTTGCAAATACAAAGCCACGATCAGATAATCCTCGTCGCACGTCCCTCGACATGCATACTGGCTAGGAAATTGGTATCGTGTGTGTCATCACAAAAGGATATTTCCTTTTCCAAATGTTGGAGGCAGCACAAAGATACCAGCTCAATATCTATGAATATCAAATGTGTTATTTGCTTCGCAGAATCTGTTACAAGCCATCCGGACGAGCTACTAAGTGAACCGCGAATAGAGAATTCCAGATCGAATTCATACGAATCGTGTTCTGATCTGAGGATAAATCGAACGTCGTCACCACCTTGTGATGTGCAAGCTTGTGTGATTTCTAAATGTTGGCAAAATATATTATATCACATGGAAAATACCGGTTTTAGGAAACATCGAATTCAATGGATTAAGTACGATGGGACACGTTGGAGTGAGAAACTTCTCAGAGACGTTGAAAGTTTGATAAACAACATTAGCTGATATTGGCTTTTGGTCGCTACTGTACCAGACTAGCACTGGTTGCAACATTGGCAGGTTCCCCTTCGATTAGGAAACTAAAAAATACTACTTATCGAAGTACTAGAAAATTTTCTAGTACTAAGTAGAAGACTTTAATAGTAACTCAAAATCTTTTACATGAAACTCCATTAGTAACGTCTGCACTATCCATGCATACTGGTCGTGCAGCCGAGCGGAAAGCGTCTTTTAATTGCTTTTTCTGTTGTCTGGCCTCTTTCCGACCGCGTCGAACAGCAGCTTTCCGCTCTTTCTTCTCTTCTATGCTCTCACCCTTTCGGGAAGTTGAGCTGCGCCAATCACCCAAATCAGACTCTTTTAAACACGAAAAGTTTATCTCACGCTCGGCGTTTGGCTGTGCCGCCGCACACTTGTCGCTCACTTGCTTGGACCGAATTTCACGCTTGTCCTGCAGCAGCTTGGGATGGTGCATGACATTGCTATGTACACTCAATACACTTTCGCAATCGTATACCTGCCTAGCGATATTTTGTCCTAAACTGTCTTCTTCAACATCAGCAGCTGTGTGACTACGGAGTTCTCTTCTCTCCGTAGCGAGCTCTTGAGTAACGCCATGAAGAATGTGTGACTGGAAAGGTTCAACCGCTGTTGCCTTGCTCGAAGATGGTGCAATATGGATACTACCGGAAGCATTGATTGCTGCAAGGCTGTGCGCCATTAATTTAGTTTCACATGCACCAATTGCGTCATCGCCATAACCTTTGAGCATCTGTTCAAACGTTTCATCTAAAGGTTCGATGGATTCTTTCTTCAAAATACTCCTGACATTCTTTGTTGCTGTGCACGCAGCCTGCGGACTCGTTGCAAATCTGGCTACATTTGTAGCAGCAGGAGTGTCATTAATGGTTTCATTCGCTAGCTGAAAAATGTTGTCTTGCAGATCGCCGCACGGTATCCCTAGTTGCTCGTTCACCATGCTTAAAGCATCGAGAGCCCTGAGCGTTTCCGCCAAGTCCTCTCCGCTAGATCTTGAAGTATCCTCAGCGTATGATTCATCTCGACTAGATGTACAAGGTAGAGATGATACGAACATATTGGATTCCCTATGAGAGTGCGTATCCGTACTTGGCTCTGGTTCTATTGCCGCGCCGAGGGCACCACTGCAAACTCTCAAGTGTTTGGCGTAGTCGTAGCCGTCGTCGGGTATTCCAAGCTCTATCTTTTCTACAGGGCTGAGGGTGACCTCTTCGTCGTTATACTTCCCACCGATATCTGCTGCCGAAATTAGCTCAGTCGGCTCAGTCGGTGATACAACATTTGGACGCCCAACGGTGCTTTCAAGCGTCGTGAAAGGGTCTTCTATCTCCAGGTTACTGTCCGTCCTCACCCAAGTGTTTCCGGGAGCGCTTTCCAGCGCCTGTGGAGTGGGCAACAGGCAATACGTGATTGCCTTTCTTTTGTCCACAAATGCTTTCTTTTGCCTTCCCATGCTCCGTATTGAGGAATGACACAGCGGCTAAGACCGCTCTGACGGCGTATGACGGTCGTTAGTGTCGCTCAGGTCTGTGGACGAGGACTTTCAACTGGACCTCGTATCGGCTATGCGGGCTTCGAAATCGCTTAATAAATTTCGTACTTAAGTAATAAGTAGAAGATCTAGCGCTTCCTCTGGCACAAAGTGCATAAAAAATTTCTACCGGTACATGATAAATACTCGTTCGTACTACTTAGTACGAGGTAGTACTTAGTAATAAGTACTAATATTATACGGATCCATTGTCCTTTGTTTCCAATCGTTACTAGTAACGATTCGTTGTGCTTCAATATCATACTGACTACTAGTGTACTTATCTAACCCATATGTATGTATGGACCAAAGCTCATTCAACGACAAATGTGTACAGGGTACTGAACCTAAGTTGGACTGAGGGTCGCGGCAGCAACCCCAGTTATCGAGCGCAGTCACGTGGCAGCGTGAGACGAGCACAGGGTTGAGCGCGGCGGACCACCTTCGTCCATATTGCACAGGGTATTATCCATCACAGTTTTTTCGACTCGCTCGCGCTTCTTATGGGTTCATTGAGCCACATCGCGCAGCTGCGCATTTTGCCTCCTGCGTCGCGTTTGGGTCAGCGCACGAGCGCGGTTTCGTTTCGTCCTCAAGGACGCGCCAAGGTCACGAAAACGGATCGCTCGTGTGCATGGAAATATTACATTTCAATGCACAGTGCGCCGAAAAGGACCAGTGTCTCTACTCAGTCTCTCCAGTCGTCTGACGACCAACAGTGCTTAGCTCACAGTCTTGGGCACGAGTTTGGTGGAGGAAGCGGCACGGGTGGGGCTGGTGGTTCCGGGGGCGATGGTGATGGCAACCACGGAGGAAACGAAAGCTGGGACTCAAATGACATTTGGCTCCTTCTTGCGTTCATACCGGAGGTTGACGCCTCGGATATGACTCAACTGCTTGATGGTAGTCTGTACAAGCACCAAAGTGAACTTGCGGTGAGCTTACGTGCTGAGGTGTCAGATGGTGATGTGCGCGATGATGGCACCGATGTATTTGACGATGAAGAAGTCGACGTGGACAGACACTATGACGACGACGACGATACCGACGACGTCGACGACGACGACGACGACGACGACGACGACAATGAAGTCAGGGAGGTCACTTCCCAATCAGTTGGCCCAAGGAAACCAAGGAACAAAGATAATTTTATTTGTGAGTCAGTGCTCGCAACAAACCTACCAACCGGTCCAGGCATTCCGACAAAGGTAAGCGTAAATAACAATTCATTACAAAATGTCTAACATGTATTTCGACAGTCTGAACTATTCCAGGGACTCAATGCTCGTAAAGGGGCAGAGCTGTCAAAGAAGGACCTCTCAGATGATCTCGAACAGCTTCTAAATACTGGTCTCTTTGCAAATGTTGATGCGAATGTGACACCGAAAAAAGATGGCTATGCCGTAGAATTTGTATTTCGGGAAAAGATATGGCCTCAAGTCCAGTCCTTTCGCGTCTCTGGGTCAACGATACTGCCAAAAGAAGTAGAACAAGAAGTCCTTGATGCAGCTCGCAAGAATCAGAATTGTACTGTGCGCGTGCTTGCAACTGCAAAAAATATCGTCGAGGGGTATTATACGACCAAAGGACTAACGTTTGGGACTATATCACACTTTGATGGCATGGAAAATGGTGAAGTGATCGCACACGTCGTTGAAGGAGAGATAACTCGAGTGCAGACTGTCTTCGTCGACGATAATCTGCAACCCATGCCTGGTAACAAAGGTGTGACGCACCCTCGCGTTATCCAGCGCGAACACAACTTCAAGGTTGGCAATCTTTACAACGTGGAAGATGCGAAGACAGCCCTGCGCGACATTTTCTTGCTTCAGCTATTCGATAACGTTCAAGTTGTTCCAAGGCCTGATGAGCGCGATCCATCTAAAATACAGGTGGATATTCTCCTTCGCGAGCGTCCTACGAAGACAGCTGAAACCGAATTAGAGTGGAGTATCGCACCGGGTGAGAACGGCAGTCCTGATCTTGTATCCGCAAGACCCGGGGGATCAGTCTTCTTTGAGCATCGGAACATTGATCGCTGGGGAAGACAGCTTTTTGGCTCCGTCTCAACTGCCAATTTTCTTCAGCCGCAGGATGACCTGGGATTCAAGCTCGAGTACATTCACCCATATTGCATAGGCGATTCCGATGGCGACAAGACCTCATTCAAAGCGGCCGCATTCAACTCTCGGAAGCTCTCACCTGTCTTTACAGGTGGACCACTTATGCCTGAAGTCCCAGGCGTGTGGGTCGATAGGGCGGGATTCAAAGCTACCATCTGCCAAAATTTCTCTCGGCAATCAAAGTGCTCCATGGCAGCCGTCATGGAAGAAGTAACAACGCGAGACGATTCGGGCGCCATCTGTACTTCAGGTGCGAAGCAGCTACCAAACGGTGCACTTTCGCTCGATGGACCTCAGACAACTCTTTCAGACAGTGGTACGGATCGTGTTCTTTTCCTGCAGGGGAATGTCACGCGTGATACCACAAAGTTTGTGAATGGTACTCAAATTGGTTCGCGCGATATTTTGCAAGTTGAGCAGTCAGTGCCCTATTCTCTGAGTGCACCGACATTTAATCGCTCGAAGATCAACCTGACACGCTTCATTCAGTGCATGGGAGAAGATAAATCGGGCCATGTCCCTCCTCCTGTTCTGGTGTTACATGCGCGCTCTGGACATACAATAGGGAACTGCGCAGCGTACGATGCCTTCTCTCTAGGTGGACCACACTCTTGTCGTGGCTACACTGTCGGAGAACTCGGAGCTGCGCGCTCGTTCCTTGAGACTGCTGTTGAGCTCCGTATGCCTGTACCGTTGATGAAGACTCACGCTTTCGCGTTCTGGGAGAGCTGTTCCGATTTATCATCAAGTGCCAAGCTATCCGGTAACCCAACTGAGTTCTATCGCCGAGCTGGTACAGGCTCTAGCTACGGGACTGGTTTGAAGTTAGGACCTGTCAGAGCTGAATGGTGTGTTGACGGGAACAGCGGCGCTGGCTCCACCTTCATCCGATTTGGCGAACGGTTCTAGCCTGTAGCCTAGACTTAAAATTGATCGTAGTTGTGATCCTTGACCTGACATTTTTCTTTCGTCTATGTGACCCCGCCCCCTAATTCTCGACTGGATTGTACACTTTTGGGCTAGTGTACACTTACACTACATACCCGGCATTGCTGCAGAGTTGCCACAGGGGCTCGCAGACGGAATAACTCAACGCGTGTCATGCCTCCGTCGTCCACCACGAGGATGTCGACAACGACTATGATGCGAAGACGACACGGCGCGATATCTTCTTGGATGACTCTGCGGTCGATCGCATCGATGGGGTCATCGGCGCCGCCGTCGTCGTCGCAGCCGCTTGAGTCAGCGGCACCGTTTCCCGCGCATTTCAGCGTTGAAAAGAGTAGTCAACGCACGCGACC
>Ga0255774_10000421_pt1 | contig 38808 bp, 24 predicted proteins | sample 101ome_17_FD_179972 | JGI IMG/M metagenome (GOLD analysis project Ga0255774, IMG submission 179972) | Coastal salt marsh microbial communities from the Groves Creek Marsh, Skidaway Island, Georgia - 101407AT metaG (version 2) | ecosystem: Environmental > Aquatic > Marine > Intertidal zone >... | reverse complement strand
GGATTAGAGCTTTATAATTTGTAAAAATACAATTCTGCTAACTTTTCTCCTTCTCCTTCTTCTCCTTCTTCTCCTTCTTCTCCTTCTTCTCCTTCTTCTCCTTCTTCTCCTTCTTCTCCTTCTTCTCCTTCTTCTCCTTCTTCTCTGCCTTCTCTAGCTTCTCTGACTTCCGCTTGGTGCCTTTCTTATCGCCTGAGGTAGGCAATGTATCCGCAAAAATCACTTTCGTACCTTGCGGCTGAACTCTGGTGGCACCGGAGCCGTTTAGACTATTAATCGCCTCGGCTTCGACCACTGCGTCCAATCCACGTAAATCGGTAGCATTTTGCGCGCCTATTTTCTTTTCTCGCAAGATTCGAATGACTTCTTGCATGTCAAACTCAGCTTCACGTTGCGCTTTGCGCGCTGGTTGCATGGCAAGAGCGCTGTGCATCTCCTTCGCCTTCTCACGTGAGCCGACAACCATTCTCGAAGACCTGCTCAGCATTTTACGCTCAAAAATGGGAAGCGCACGATCAAAACCATCGGTTGGGCCGTGCTTCTGGACACACATGACAAGTGTATCGGCAAGAAGTACAGCGTCGCTCATGGCTTGGTTGGCGCCCTGAGCTTTGAAAGGCGTCATTGGATGCGCTGCGTCACCTATGAGCGTAACACGACGCTGTGATTTGGTATCTTTCCCATTTGGTCGCAAGACGTCTGGCTCTAATAGCTCTCTATCGTAGACAGGGTAACCGGACATGCAGTCAAGAGGGGTATTTTGCAGCATATCTGGAACAGGAGAATGCCAGTCAGCGCATCGACGTGTTATTTCCGCCTTCAAAGTGGCTGCATCTTTCGTATACATGCGTGCCGTCTGTTCAGAACATGGAAATGAAAGTTGCCACATTGTTGAAGTCGTCGTAAATGGCATGGCATAAAGACGAGTAGTACCATCAACAGTCTCAAAAATACGCCGTTCAGCAAGGGGCACGGACATCACGTCCTCGTGGAGGATACCAAGCACGACGCATAAGCCAACGTAATTCAAACGATCTCCAGGAAGGTAAAGTTGTCGGCGGACCGTAGAGAAAATACCGTCAGATCCAACCAGCAACGCCCCATCAAGAGTAGTGCCATCCATTAAAGTCACGCTAACGCCCTCGCCATCATTAGAAGTGAAGCTTTTCAGCTTACTAGCCCAACGAATCGTCCCAGGTCGGACTGCTTCAACAATTCTCGAGCGTAGTACTTGTCGAGGAATATGAATGAATCGACCAGAGTTTTGAACCTCTTGTCTCTCTTTGCTCTTTGCCCCAAACGCCTCGCCAAAGAAACCAATTATTTCGCCATCGCTAGAAAATGTGTAATGTGACGTCGATGGAGCATCGTCTTTCGATAGATCAATTCCCATGGCTTGAATAGCATCTTGCGCTTGCACAGTCAAACCGTAGCCTTGCGCTCGGGCATCGAAACTTTCGTCGGATTCAAGCACTAAGACATCGAACCCCTTGTTCTGTAGAGCGACTGCTGCCGCTGCACCTCCTATACCACCCCCGGCGACAATAATCCTGCCACATTTTGACACGTCAACGTCGCAATTAGATGTGTAAGAACTATCGTCATCAAAACTCTTCTTTTGTCTTTTGAGACTCTTGACAAAGACCTGCTGCCCAGCCTTTGTGAAAGCCCACTCTAAGTTGTCCAACTCCTCTTCGCCAAAGTGATCCATCAGTCGTTCAGCCGTATTAGCCAGCGCAGAGAAGAGTTTTCCGTCCATTTGTCCGGCGTTTGCAAACGTCCAAGCCACGTTTGCAAGGTCTTGTGGCGTGAATTCGTTCACACGTCGCTCCGCAGCTCGGGCAAGCGACCGTGCTAGGACCGGATCCAGCTGATTGGCTTTATCAAAAGTCCATGCAATGTTGGCGATATTCGGCGCATCCAAGTCATCCAGGCGACGATCTACAATCGACTTTCGGACAGATTTGAATAGTTTGTCGTCAAAGTGTCCCAATTTTGCGCACGCCCAGGTGGTATTGACCAGATCCTGAGTATTGAAATCGTCAAGACACGATTCGGCAGTGCGGGCTAATACAGAGAAAAGCTTCTCGTCCATGTGACAAGCTTTGGCGAAAGACCACGCAGTATTCGCAATATCTTGCGAATTGAAGTCTCCGGAGCTCATGAACATTCGATGCTCTATGGCTCGGCTGAACGATGAAAAAAGTTCTGCATCCAAGTATCCAGCTTTGGCAAAGGCCCACACCGTGTTGGTTAGCCCCTGAGCGTTCAACGTGTCCAAGTGCTTCCTGGCGTGCTTTGCCAAGGTTGTGAAGAGCATCGCGTCGTATTGACTCGCCTTTGCAAACGCCCAAGCCAGATTTGAAAAGTCTTGTGCATTGAAATTATTTATGCTATCTTGCGCTGCTTGAGACAATGCGCGAAAGAGTGCGGCGTCAACGTAACCGGCTTTTGCAAACGCCCAGGCGGTGTTCGACAAACCTTGGGTATTAAATTCACCCATTTTTCTCTGCACCGATTCGGCTAGTGCCTTGAATACTCTCACATCGGATTCATTTGCGGTCGCGAAGGCCCAAGTGATGTTTGTGAGCTCTTGAGAGTTGAAGCGATCCGTTAATCGTTCAGCCGCCTGCACCAGACCCGAAAAAAGCTCCGACTCGAAGTATTCTCCCTTTGCGTAAGCCCATGCAATATTTGCAACCTCTTGACTATTACACTGACCGAGATTTTTCTTAATCTCGACAGCAAGAGCGCGCATTAGCCTCTCGTTCAGTGCCGCAATGCCGCATTTCGCGGCGCCGTGTGCCACGTTCGCGAGCTCTCTACCTCTGAGCTCGCTGTGACCACTTTCGATCGTCTCCACCGTGTGTTCCACCAAGTTTTGCACCGCTTCTTCGTGTGTTTGCATCCAACAATCCCGCGCACCTCCAGTCATCCTTCCCAAAGCGCTCCACAACGCCGACTGATGAATATGGTTCAACCGACTCGCGTGCGCCTCATGAATCCCAAACAACTCCGCCAAACTCCCCGCATTCTTAATATTCGCCGTCAAAAGCGCCGGGCTCGGTCCATTCCCGCGTCTCACCCCGCCCGACATCCTTCTCCCGCTCGTCTCCCCTCTTCGCCCGCGTCCATCCGTCGCTTTCCCGCCGTCTCCACCAGCCGCCGGTTTGGCTTCGTGCAGCGGGTTCAACCCGACCGCCGCGCGCGCCTCCGCTTGGCTCATCCCCGACGCCTCCATCTCCTTGGCTGCGCGTTTCATCCGTTCCTTTTTTCCGAGTTTCTTCTTCTTCTTCTTCCCCGCCGGAGCGTCCCCCGGCGTCGCATCCACCGGCGTCAACGCGCCGGCGTGCGCTTTTAGCTCATCACCACTCATGACTTACGCTTCGACTTCGATGATTCGACGCTTCGATGAGGGACGAGCGAGACGGAAGTTTTCTTCGAGATATCTACCTCGATCGGACTCCTTCCTCGTCGTCGTCGGTTCGTCGTCGTCGTCGTCGTCGACTGCGGTCGAGCGAGAGCTGTTGTTTCGCCACAACGAAGCGCGCTCCCTCTCCTTTGTCGAGGGAAACGACTATGTCGTCCGACCCGCGCTCGGTCGAGCTCGTGCGCGTGGAAACGCGCGAACAAACGTACGACCGAGAGAAGATCTTCGGTCGAGACGCGTCGAGCGTGTTCCCGTCGCTCGGTGGAGGAGGAGGAGAGGGTGAAGAGAAGAAGGATGACGCGCGCTCAAAGTTTGTCACCGAGTCTGAACTTCAGGAGATGCGAGACCGGGGTGAGAGCACCGGTGGGGGCGGTGAGACGAACCCGGACGCGGGTAAGCCGTTGTATCAGATTTTGGCTGAACAAAAAGAGCGGAAACAACAAGATTTCGACGAACAGTGGGCGTCTATGAAGGTTGGGAAGAATAGACCGCTGGACGCGGAGGAGGTGGAGTTCTTGGACGAGCTCGAAAATGAGCGAAAGGCTGCGGAAAAGAAGCGACAGAGAGAGGAGAGTGAGGAACTGGAGGCGTTTAAGCGCGCACAGGTGGGTAAGGCGTCGAATCCTTCCGTCTCGGCGGACGTTTCTACGGTACAAGGAACCAAAGAAGCGCCCGCCGCCGCTCCACCTGTGGCAGTGGTGGCGAGGAAAAAGACGATTGGCGTTCGCGTCAAGGCCAAGGCGCCGACGACGAAGGAGGCGCCGGAAGAGAACCCCGCGAGCGGTGGTTTGGGTGGATTATTAGGCGATTACGGATCCGATAGCGATTAAATGTGCAGTAGGTTGTAAACATAACAACACAACGATAGAAGACTGGACGCCTTTGATGCAAGATAACTTTCAGAGCTTTATCAACACTGCGCGACGCGCTGCTCGACGCTCGAAGCGAGGCAGGGAAACGAACGAGAGCGTCATGATTCTCGCGAGCGTCGGCACGCTCCGTCCGACGAGACGCGCATCTGTTCGCGACGACGGTGGAGTTCTGGATTACGCGGGTCGCATTCGAGCAAACCGCTTCGAGCTTCCGAGCCGCAGCACGCGCGGTTCGGGCGTTGTACGAGCGGTGAAGAGACGCAACGAAAGAGTGTCGACACGCGTGACTCAGGGAGACGTCGATTGGGCTTACGATCCGTTGCGTCTGCGGACGCAACGCGGCTTGAGAGAGACGCGACGAGGGTATAACAGTTCTCCTCTGAGCGGGGGAGGTTCGCGGTGCGTACGATGCGGTGCGTCTCGCAAGCAATGCGGAAGAGAACAAGAGACACGTTCAATGCGTTCTGATCGCGCTGGTTTGAGCGGAAAAGCAAGAGAGGCGCTGAAGATTGGTATCTTTGGTGCGGCGACGTACGCTGGCAGAGCGAGAGCGTTATCTCGAGACGGTGGTGCTGGTGGAGGACGCGTCGGTGGTGGTGGAGGTGACGATGGCGGATCTTTTGGTGCTGATGGTGGTAAACTGACGTATGGAGTCGGCGAAAAGAGTGGTGATGAAGTCTTAGAGGAGGTCGTGATGTTGGATGTGCACGGTATGCACTGTGGCGGTTGCGCCGCAAGCGTACGAAAGATTTTAGAGGGAGATCAGGACGTTCGTAGCGCTTCGGTAAACCTTGCAAACGAGTCAGCTGTGGTACGCATAAATTTAGTAGTTGAGAAATCGGACAATTCGGAGTTTGAAGACGCTGTTCGAGAGGCAGCAAAGTCCGTCGGAAATAAATTGGCCGAGCTCGTCACTGCGGCTGGATTCCCGACGTCGCTTCGCGAGGCGAGCGGAGTCGCCGTAGCGGGTGTAACTGGTGCTGACGCAGTAAAACAAAAGCGTGAAGAACGAATGCGTCGCATCAAGGAAAGTACACAGCGAGTTATCGTCGCATGGGCTCTCGCGAGTGCCTGCTTGCTTGGGCACATTTCGCACTTTTTCCACGCGAGTGCCCCGTGGTTGAAGGTGCTGCACAGTAACCCGGTACACATCACCCTGTCTCTCTTTGCGATGGCGGGTCCGGGACGCCAAATTTTAGTGGACGGTTGGCAAAGTCTCAGGCGGGGTGGCCCGAACATGAACACTTTGGTGTCGCTTGGTGCTCTGGCTTCATTCTCCATGAGTACCGCCGCCATGTTACTTCCAGGCCTGGGTTGGCCGACGTTTTTCGAGGAACCGGTAATGCTTCTTGCGTTCGTCCTTCTTGGACGTGCAGTAGAAGAGCGCGCAAAACTTCAAGCGACGAGCGACATGTCTGCGTTACTGAATTTAGTCCCTGAGACTGCGCGTCTCGTTTCGTCGACTTCTGCTGCGGGCAGTAGTGACCCATATTACCGCACCGTTCCGACGTCCGTGATAGAACCCAAAGACAAGATCGTCGTTTTACCCGGTGATCGAATTCCTATCGATGGTGTCGTCGTCAGCGGTTGCAGTACCGTCGACGAGGCGGCCATCACGGGCGAGCCCATCCCCAGACCCAAAGTCACCGGTGACTCTGTAGCTGCGGGTACGGTTAACTGCGATGGCGTGCTCACGATTGAGGTTATCTCTTCGGGCGAAGAAACCCAAGTAGCGGGAATTGTTCGCATGGTAGAGTCGGCGCAGCAGCGTGAAGCGCCCGTGCAAAGGCTTGCCGACCAGGTATCGGGTAAATTCGTGTACGGTGTCATGGGTGCCAGTGCGGCGACATTTGCGTTCTGGAGCACTGTGGGCACGAAATTGTTTCCGTCGGTGCTTGCCACGGCTGCGTCCGCAGCCAACGCTCCGATACTTATTGCTCTTCAGATGACCGCATCTGTTCTAGTCGTTGCCTGTCCGTGCGCGCTCGGATTGGCGACTCCCACTGCGGTGTTGGTGGGTACGGCTCTCGGTGCTCGTCACGGTCTGCTCATTAGAGGTGGCGATATCTTAGAAAAAGCGAACAATCTCGACACGGTGGTGTTCGATAAGACGGGTACCCTGACCATTGGGAAACCAGTCCTCACCGAAGCACGCACCACTGGTGGTTTCACGGAGAAAGAGATTATCGCTCTCGCTGGATCAGTAGAACGCAACTGTCGCCACCCCCTAGCATTAGCAATCACCGAGGCTGCAGAGCGAGAAGGAACGCCGAATCACACGGTGCAAGATGGCACATTCAAACAAGAACCGGGCGCGGGTGCGAGTGGTATCGTCAACAAGAAGTTGGTCTCGGTCGGAACCAGAGCGTTTGTGACTGGGCAAGGAGCCTCAGCGCCGCTGCCGCCGGAGCTGGTGAACTCAGTGGATAATCCAGGTCGCACTCCAGTTTACGTTGGGATTGACGGCAAGATTGTGGGTGTCTTGGAGATGCAAGACGAGATCCGAAAAGACGCCCTGGACACCATAAAAAGACTTCATGAGAAGAACATTCAAACTATCATGATTTCTGGTGACAGGCTCGAGACTGCTCAAGCAGTTGGCAAACTCGTCGGCATCGATGAAAAGTACGTCTACGGTGGCGTTCCCCCCGCTGGTAAAGCTGAACTCGTACAAGAACTTCAGTCCAAAGGAAAGCGCGTCGCCATGGTCGGGGACGGCATAAATGACGCCGCTGCTCTGGCCCAAGCTGACGTTGGAATTGCCATGGCGGGCGGCGTCGGTGCCGCGAGTGAGGTGGCTTCGATCGTCTTACTCGGCGATCGTTTGCCTCAAGTCGGGGACGCGATCGACCTGAGCCGAGCGACGTTTAACAAGATTAAGCAAAACCTCGGTTGGGCGTTCGGGTACAACCTGATTGGCATTCCAATTGCCGCCGGCGCGTTGCTGCCGGCGTATGGCTTGTCACTCACTCCATCTGTTGCGGGAGCCATTATGGGTTTCTCATCTCTCGGTGTCATGGGGAACTCGTTGCTTCTCAAGCTTAAAGGTAGAGACTTGTCCAAGGTGGATGAAGACGAGAAATGAAACTAGTAGTCGCGATTTGATTAAAATAATAACAAGTTTGTATTTAAGCCTGGCCAGCAAAGAATTCCTTGCCGCGATCCTCCACCTCCTTGAGGTATTCGGCTTGCACACGCTGCGCGTAGGAACCGTTCGGAAGGTTCAAGACGACGCCTTCCATGCGGCGTTGCAAATCCTTGGTGAACGCCGTCTCGTTGTAGCCATCCTTCGAAATGTCGATAAAGTGCATGGTCCATTCCTCCGCGTTGGATCGAATCACTTTATCGAGAGCGGACGAGTCTTCGTCGAGCTCTCGAGCGGCATACAACTGCAACAATCTTTGAAGAATGTGCACCATACCGTCGAGTCCGTTTTCATCAGACTTACGGATCCAGGCGTACAGAGTGTTGAGCGTGCGCTCATCCACCGCATGGTTTTGCAACGCCGCTCGCATGCGCTCCAAAGCGTCCAGCTTGAGCGGCACGTCAAACTCACCCGTGGACGGATCCGCCGCCGCGCCCACGATGGCTTGCAAGCTTGCGCTAGATTCTTCAATCGTATTCTCCGTGCGCTGAACCATAGCCTCAACCAATCGCATGCACTTGCTCGCCGTTTCCATAATCTTCGTCTTGTCTGCGCTCGCGCTCGCCGCGTCGCTCCTCGACGCGAATCGCATCCACATCTTCTGGTCGAACGACAGCACGTTCTCCGCGACGATCCGCCCGAGCTCCTCATCGCTCGTCGCGTTCGTCATGAGATCAATCAACGCATCCATCGCCGCGAGTTCGCTCACTTCATCACCGCCAGTCGCAGCCGCGCGCACTCCTTTTTTCACCGATGATGTCGATGCCCTCGCCGCCGGTCTCGCCCACCGTCCACTCTTCTTTCCTTGACCCACCGTCCTCGTCGTCGACACGGACATGGACACGGACACGGACACCAACGTCGAGACAGCCATCGTTCGCGCCGTCGCTTCTTCTTCTCCCTCCCTCTATCGTCGTCGCTCTATCGCGTCGCGCCGTCGCTCGCTCGCTCGCTCGCTCGCTCGACGTCGGCTCAATCGTACCTATGTGTAAACAGTGAATACGTCATCCGTGCTTCATCCAAACCTCAGTGTCCGTCGTCGTCCCAACTGACGCGAATTCCCGTCTTCATTCGTCATTCGTCGTCGTCGTCGTCGCGCGGACCGACCATGGGACGGTCGTCTTCTGACCCGATATGGGAGTCCCTCCGCGCCGGGGCGCAGGCGCTGGTGGATAAAGAACCCCTCATGGGTGGCTTTGTGTACGCCACAATTCTCAACCAGCCGAGCTTTGAGCGCGCGCTCGGCTTTTTGTTGGCTTCTAAAATTGCAAACACCACCATACTCGCTGGACAGTGGAACGACTTGTTCATGGATGCGCTGAATGGGACGAACGAAGAGAAACATCGAGAGTACACAGGACCTGGGACTGGATCGATCGGCGACGCGGCGAGGGCAGACTTGAAGGCGATCGTGGAGAGAGACCCGGCGTGTCCTTCGTACACGCACGCGTTTTGCTTTTTTAAAGGGTTCCAGGGGTTGCAAGCGCAACGCGTGTCGCACTGGTTGTGGGGACACAAGAGGAAAATTTTGGCGTGCAAGGTGCAAAGTTTGATATCAGAGGTATTTGGGATGGATTTACATCCCGCGGCTCGATTCGGAAGAGGCGTCATGATTGACCACGGCCACGGCGTCGTCGTCGGCGAGACGGCTGTCGTCGATGACGATTGCACCCTTCTTCATGGTGTCACCTTGGGAGGTACTGGTAAAATTAGAGGAGATCGTCATCCAAAGCTTGGTAAGCGCGTCGTTGTCGGATCGAACGCGAGCGTGCTCGGAAACGTGAAAGTTGGAGACGACTGTAAAATTGGCGCGGGAGCGGCGCTCATACACGACTTGCCTCCGCGCACGACGATAGTCGGGCACAAGGGTCGAGTGGTGACGAAGAAGGCGTCGCACATTCCATCAAAACTCTAATATACGCTAGCTATTCTATGATAAAATCAATCCGCAACGGCGGTGTAGTTGTATGTAGTAATTATTTTTCTGTACAAGCCTCCGCTTGAGGCTCAACAAACACATTCTCCCATGCGAGATTTCCGCCCGGCTGTCGCACCGCGCCCTTTAGCCAAGATGCTGCTTTCTCTCGCTCGCTGTTTCTCTTACCAGTGATGCTCGTTCCGGTTGCGAGCATCCTCCATGGATTCATCTTCTCAACACTCACTGCAGACTGAACGCCGATTGCACGCCGCAGGCGTAGTTGCACTGTTCCGTCGATATCGGTGGAAGAAATCAGTCGCTTCAGTTCATGTCTCAGTGAAGAAACATCGCGAAACGGTAACTTAAGCAAAACGGGGGCCCAGCACGGAACTTGACCATTCCAAATCACAGCAAAAAGCGCAACAAGGCAGTCGATGAGCGTTTGACCCGTTTCAGCTTCAGCCGCGAGATCTTCCTCAGATTCTTCGATCTTCGTCGCCCCAGTGAATGAGTCTAGAGTAGACACGATTAGTCGCGATAATTCCTCGGAAAGCTTGGTCGACGTGAAGACGTATCCTATCAACGGAATCAAAAGTGATAATCTCAACCAAACATGAAGCCTGAAGTGTTGAATTGGCTTTGACGTCCCGAGACTAGATAATTGAGTCAAAGTGGCCTCTATCATCTCTTCTGCAATGGCTCGTTTTCCTTTAGGAATATTATGGAGAAGACACAGTTGCATCTCAGCGAGACTCTTCGCAATTTTCCATCTCGCCGCCGCATCGCAGTCTTTCCAGTATCCACCAGCAAAGAAGTCGTCTTTTGCCTCGCCACGATCCACGGCCAGGACTTCAAGGTTTAAGAATCGAATCATAGCCCTGACAGCTGTTTCTCCGAGGGTACCGATCATCTCTGCAACCAGAGGAACTTGAGCCGGTTTCGATGTTAGAACCAAGATGACCACGCGACTCATGGCTTTATCTGCGCCAGCATCGAGTTGTTCATAAGCAACCTTTAGTGATTGAGAGTTCGATAGGAGATCACCGATAGTCACACTTGAGAGAAGGTCAAATATTCGCTTGTCCAGCTCATCGACGATGTTGATAGTACTCGCTGCACTCGTTGGAGATGGATTTGTGAATGTCGTAACAGCTTCATGCGATGACTCCAACATGTTCAACAGCTGTTTGTGAATCAAGAAGAATGTATCGTCAAGTGTTCCACCTTTTTCCTCGTACTTCTTCAAGATATCCCCTACGTAGACTCTAAACTTCATCATCAGTTTTTGTGAAGAAGGCGAGTCTTTGAGTTCCATGATCCCCTCCGCAATTATAAAATCAAAAAGTTTAGAGATAGAAATGATATCTAGATCCAACAACCTGACGAAAAGACTTGAAAGAAGATCAGTATGATCATCAGTCAGCTCGATTGTCTTAAATTTGATCCAATCCAGCACGTCTGAGCTCACAGTAAGCGTACAGCTACAGAGCTCTTGAAGAAAAGCGCATGCAACATTTTGCCGAGATGTGGCACAATCCGAAGTGGTGGCCACAGACCAGCCGCAGACAACTTTGATTGCAGCTCTACACATATTTTCTTCTACAAGATGCTTTGATATAAACTCGCGAGCCATTTGGGCCACTGAAGAGTCACTATCCATAGACTCTTGCATCGAGTGCAGTAATTCGACAAGACTGTAAACTTTGATCGCAATCAGCTCTGGATTGGCCATACGAGTGAGTGCTTGCACCGCTAGTTGCTCGTTGTTAAGTATGCGATGAAGTCGTGATGAGAGCGCTGACTTCGTTTCCGAATCTTGCACACTTCGTACAGCGTGCAAACCTTCATTGCGTGGTGCGGCTACAAATGCATCAAGGTTGGCGGCAGCCAATGAGGAAAGTATGTCGCTTAAAGTTGCTGCGATATGAGCTTTGTCTGCTGTCTCTTTCTGCGTTATCGCATTCAAACTTTGAGCGAGCACATTCGCAAATCGTAGAGTATCAGCATTCGATGCGGCGACATCTGGAACAAGTGCTTGTAAAAGTGGACCCATGACTCTCAACAGTGCAATAACCTTTTCTTCTTCACGGTGTCTTGAAGTGAACTTTTCCTGCAAAAATTTGATAGTTTCGAATAGAACCATTTTTTGATCCAACAAATCTTCCTCTATCGAGTACACGGCGAGTGCTATAACATATCTCAACTCCATTTGCGATGCTATCCCATATGACAACGTGTCCAACAAGTGCGCCAGCAAGTCCTCGGTCCACATCTTCCTACATTTCGCTACATCCTTTTTACACTGAGACAAATAGTTAATTTTAACAAACCACATTGCCCGTCGCATCGAAACACCGTGTTCATGAAGAGTCTCAAATAGTTTCCGGCGCCGCACCCCGTGTGGCACGCGGCGTACCAGTAAATCCAGTTCAACATCGCCCGCTAAATCGACGAAGAAGTTCGTCATTTCCTCAGGAGCTGCATGCACAAGATCCGGTACCTTCATTTCTGCTATTTGATCGTCATTGATACCGTTTCCGTACTCTTCGTCATCTCTTTTACCATGGGTTGGTGCTCGTTTCACCTCTCTGGCAGTTTCGTGAGCTTTTCTTCTAAGAGCCTTGAGCGGCTCAGAGTTACGCAATCGTCTCATCAGTTCGTCGAGACGTTGTGGATGGAAAATTTCGCTCAGTTTCGGCATCGGCAACGTCTCATCGAGTTCGATCCACCATCCTCGCCGAATCTTTCGTTCGCACAGATGCTCGCTAGGAAACTCTGAGAGACGCTGCTGAAGCTCTTCCCTCGTCCGCGGGGACACTGGAATGTTCTTCAAGATGGGTTCACCCAGGTCTATGACTGGTCGACGACTTGGTTTGTCCAGAGTTGGATCCCCTCGATGAGTTTGACGCACCATCGCGGCCCCAAGTGAGGTTGGACAGCCCGAAACTGTCTGTTCCAAGTGGATTACACAAGTTGACGCCACAACGTTGCACCGTCCTCGATGTCACTGCTACCAAAGCTGGCCTCTACGATCGCCGCTGTTGTCGTGAGCGTTATTGTGGGGAAGCGAGCTCGACGTGGGCGACGATCCAAGAGCGAGAAAGTCCGCACGAAGACGCGCAAGGCGTCCAAGGCTGATGAACTGGGCGCGTTCGTTTCAGATGACGAAGACGCGCTCCCAAACGTCGTTGCGTCTTCTCCCGAATCCCCTGAAGGAGGAAGATTGAGAGGACTAAAGTTTGTCATCAAAGACATTTTCGATGTTCGGGGTAGAATCACTGGATTCGGCTCACCTGCTTGGAAAAGCACGCACCAACCGGCGAGGAGAAACGCCGAGTGCGTCGAGTGGCTGGCAAACGCTGGAGCTCAGGCTGTCGGTATTACGACACTCGATGAGCTCGCGTACGCCATCAATGGAGAGAATGTACACTATGGAACGCCTGTGAACCCCAACGCGCGACAGTGCATTCCTGGAGGCTCTTCATCAGGCTCTGCCGTCGCTTGCGCAGGTAAGCTTCGTGACTGCGACTTTGCTTTGGGCACAGACACTGGCGGCTCTGTGCGCGTACCAGCGTCCTATTGCGGAGTGTTCGGAATTAGAACAAGCCATGATTCGATTTCGATGAAAGGCGTCCAACCTTTGGCTCCAAGTTTCGACACTGTGGGATGGTTCGCTCGATCGATAGACATCCTGCAACGCGTCGGTGACGTGCTCCTACCAGAATCAGATCCTCATGCACCGACACAACCATCCAAGTGGTACCTGTTAGAAGATGCGGTCAGTGAGAAGCGTACGAGTCCACACGCGCAATGTGCCGTTGTTTCCGCCGTGAGCGCCCTTCGAGAGGTTGCTCCGAGAACTCTTAGCCGAATCAATTTCAGTGAGACACTTTTAGCGAGTTGTCCAAAGTTTGCGGCGCTTGTTGGAAATCAGGAGGATAGCGGTTTAGAGTGTCTGCGAGAGATGGTTCGCGTTCTAATGGGCGCAGAAATTTGGGAAAATTTGGGTCAATGGTACAGCAAAGAGAAGCCTGCGCTTGGTAGGCCCATAAGGGCTAGGATAGAAGCGGCATCGCAGTTCTCTGCTCAACAGATAGACACATTCAAAGCGGTTCGAGAAGAAATTAGAGAAGAAGTCGATCGGTTATTGGACGGAGGCGGGGTATTAATCTTGCCAACGACTCCAGGTGTGGCCCCTAAACGAGGCCAAAGTGATCAGGCCACAGATTCATGGAGGCAAAAGTGCTTTGAGTTGCTGTGCATCTCAAGTCTGTGCGGGCTACCTCAGGTTTCCATTCCTCTCGGCACGTCTGGCTCACACGGCCCACAAGGACTATCGCTGATTGGCGGTTATCAAACGGATAAGATGTTAATCAGTACTGCTCGCAGCCTCATTCCAGAGATCAGTGAGCTCTATCCAGACATCCTAGAAAACGAACTGCTTCGCCTGAACCCACCACCTGTTCCGGGTGAGTCGGAGAAAGAGCAAGGCAATAGTGCACTCAAAGCGGGAAAGTACCAAGAAGCGCTTGAATACTACTCAGTCGCGATTGGGAAGAATCCTAAAAGTGCAGTCTTTGTGGCGAATAGGGCGATGGTGCATCTAAAGCTCGGCAACTACGAACTAGCTGAAGAGGATTGTACCACCGCCATCAAACTGGACAGGAGTTACGTCAAGGCTTACCTCCGCCGGGCAGCAGCCAGGTCAGTAGGAGGGAACTATCTCGAATCTTTGGTCGACTACGAGGATGCGCTGAGATTAGAACCAAACAATGCAGATGCGAAGAGGGAAGTTGATAGAATGAAACGTATAATAGGAATGGCCGATCCAGGGATAGATGACGCTGACTTGTAGTCTTTCGAATTAATACATTATTCTAATTATTTTTCCTTCTTCGTGAAAAAGTTTTCTCCGCTAATTCTGACAGCCACGAAGATTTGATGGCTGAAACATCTCGAGCATACATCTTGTTAGTTCTCACCAGCTCGTTGAAGAGAATCTGTCATCGATGCGTTCGTCGTTAGCACAAAGTAATTAATTCAGAAAAAAAATCAACGCACCACTTCAGGGGGAGATTGGAACAGGACTGAACTAGGATGAATAGTGAGCTTCTGACCGGTTGTAAACACCTGAAACGAGCCATCAAGGTCTCTGCGTGCCGCATTCATAAAAAAACCAGCTACCATAGATCGTAGGACCAGATGGAAGTCGTTTTCACATGACGTCAATTTAATTCCCTCAGAAGTTGCTGCTCGAATCAATTGATCGTTGATCTTCAACGCTTTTGTCATCGCCCGGTGATTAATTTGATGCTCTCGACACCATTCACGGCCTCGCTTGGAACTACACGCTTTAAACTCCGTAAAAACCTTCAAAAGTGTCAAATGGTCTCCTTCCTGAAATAATTGTGTTAGCAATTAATTCAACCAATTAATTTTGAGAATCACCTTTCGCATCAGTTTATGCCTAGCGACGTTCTTCTGACCGCTTGAATCCCTTGAGAATTGAAAGACACTGTCTGTTGATAACATGGACAAAACACCGAGTGTCTCGACGACGCATTTCTCTTTTTCGGCAGCAATTATGCATCGCGCAGCCATAGGCTCTAACGGAAATCGAGCCATTTTCCTACCGATGTCGTTAAGCTGCCCTTCGTCGTCTAAAGCTCCTAGTGAGTACAATATTTCCAGTGAACGTAAAAGCGCCTCTTTTGGCGGCGGATCTATGAAAGGAAACGCGAGTATGTCGTCAACTTTCATTGCCTGTCGGAAAATAATTAATTAGTAACATTTAATTGTGAAGGCGAGAACGGGAGAATAGCAGGCAAGAAACCGTACCTTGAGCTGCAGTACAACCCCACTCAAGTTTGTCCGCAATAATTCTGGCTTGACAAATTTTTGTAGACTCGGCATCACGTCTTCGGTGTACAATCGAAAACACTTCCCAGGAGCTTCACGGCCAGCCCGACCAGCCCGCTGCTGAGCTTGGCTCTGTGCAATGGGAGACACGAGCAACTCATCCACGCCACTCCGAGGATGGTGCGTACGCATCTTGCTGAGGCCAGAATCGACTACATAACGAATCCCATTGATTGTCAACGAAGTTTCAGCGATATTCGTTGCGAGCACCACCTTGCGCGTCCCAGCGGGTGTCGGCTCGAAGACCTTCATTTGGTCTTCTGGCGACAGCGCAGCAAACAGGAGCACCACGTTCAATCTCGGTGCACCCGACTGGATTTCGGACATCTTCTCCCGAAGCATTCTTCCAAGAGACTCTATTTCTTCCTGGCCAGTCAAGAATACAAGTATATCTCCCGGTCCTTCTTCCTCGTTGATCTGAAAGATAGTCCACAGCGCGGCATCGAGGTAGTCCTCCTCAGGTTCCTCAGTGTAAAACATCTCCACGGGAAAAGTTCTCCCGTAAGAATATAGCACAGGAGCTCCATCGAAAAATTTACTAAAACTAGTAGCCTCGAGTGTAGCAGACATTACGACGACACGCAGAGGTGGAAGTACTTTCACTTTCTGGTTAGAACTGACAGTACTTTTTGCAGCTTCGCGCCTTCGCTGCTGCACTCCTTTTATCGTACCAAGCAGAAAGTCCGTCTGTAGAGTTCGTTCGTGCGCCTCGTCAATCATGATAATACCATATTTCGATAGCATTGGATCGATCACCGACTCTCTGAGGAGCATACCGTCCGTCAAAAATTTGATTCGCGTCTCATCGCTAGACACATCCTCGAAACGGATGGCATAACCAACGAGCTTGCCGTGCTCTGTACCGGTCTCGTCGGCTACACGACGCGAAACCGAGACAGCGGCAACTCGTCTGGGTTGAGTCACTCCCACTGTGAGGCCTTTTGTCAGACTTTCGTCCCCATAAACGTACTGAGGTATTTGCGTCGTTTTACCACTTCCAGTTTCACCGATGACGATGACAGTCTCGTTCTTTCTGATTTCTTCGATCAACCGGTCTTTCGCTGAATATATCGGTAAAGACTTTTGGGTGCGTAGGATTTCATCCTTTTTGGCACCGTCGGGAGGGCCGCGTGCGCCATCGCGCGGGCGTTTCATCCCGGCGTTTGTACCGGCAAACTTCTCCTGGAAACGCTTTTTAGTTTGTCCCACGCCCACCATCGTCGTTGCCTTGGCTCTGCGCTCGCTCTAGCTTTGATTTGACGTTTGTAACTGCGTCGTTTTTATTGCTGAGAAAGAAAATGTCCCCTTGCTTCTCGTAGACCTGTGCGCGGGCGCGAAAGAATAAAGGAGCCGCCAGAGTTAGTTTGGCTGTGAGAAAGAATGGGGCGAACGCGAACGACGCGCGCGAAGAGTCGATGACGCACCGCCCGTGTGTTTTTCAGCGATTTTAGTTCACTCAGTGTAACCTTGAGCTCGTCGACGACGTGCTCGCGCGCGCGATCGTCCATCGAGGTCCCGTCGAGGTCTGACTTACCTCTGCGTCCGAGGGCGTTCGTTCGTTTGTTCGGAAGTTGCATCGAAAAGTTTGTAACTGTTTAGTCATATGACCAGGTGCGCGGGTCCGTCGTGCGTGTCCTCTACCCGCTCGCTCTGTAGACGTCAGAGCAGGGCGGTCGTGTGCTGAAGGCGACATGGCGCTGCGAAGACTGGCGAGAGAATTCGTCTCCGGTTCGAATTCGGCGACGGTTTCGCGCGGAATTGCGTCGTCGGTGCGAGCCTTGGCGACGGCGGCGACGGAGACTTTGAGCGCAGAGTTGAGGGTTGATGGAGGAGGTACCACCGCGTCGAACAAACTCAGGCGTGAGGGAAGGGTTCCCGGGGTCATATTCGCCCCAGGTGAGGAGACTAAGACGTTGGTATCGCTTTGTTCGCGTGAGTTGAGCGCGGCGGTGAGGAAACACACGCTGGCGGGTATGCAGTGCACGGTGTTTGACATCGAGCTCCGGGAGGAGGGCGAGTCGAGCCCGCGGAAAGTTAGGGCGCTGGCGAAGCAGGTCCAAATGCACGCTTACAATCAACTGGTGAATAATGTTTGCTTATTAGAGGTAGATCCTGAGACAGTGGTGAAAGTGAACGTGCCTGTTCAGACGCAAGGGGACGACATAAGTCCGGGGGTGAAGCGCGGTGGTTTTATCCAAGTCTTGAGACGCACGGTTGCTATCGCCTGTAGGAGCGATTCGATACCCACGAGCTTCGTGATGGACGTGTCGAATCTAGATGCTGGTAAAATTATCAAGATTAGCGATCTGAACTTGCCGGAAGGAGTCACACTTCGAGAGTCTGATGCAGAGTTGCCCATGATTCGCGTCGGAGGCAAGGTGAAGAGCGCTTAGACAGCGAAATATGTAATACAAAACCTTAGCATTTATGATCGTTTCGGTGCTGGATCAAATGTAATCATTATTCAAGACACGGAGTTCGTATCAGGTGTTTCGCTTGGAAACTGGGATAAGCCACTCAAATCGCTACTCACCTCGTGCATGAGTGAGTTCGTAAATTTGCGAAGTACAGCTGTGCAGTTACAAATGCTTGCCTTGTATTGCATGAAATCTTTTTCAAGAGTCTCTTGCATGTCAGGTGGGTATGTATACTGCTCAGGATCTGCATCATCGACTGTTTCTTCCGCTTTGATTTTGGTATTGGCTTCTTTGCCCTCCTCCTCTTCTCCCTTCTCTGGGACCGGTGGTAGAAATTTTGGCATGTCTTTTTCAATCATTCCTGAAAGCATTTCCAGTGCCGACTGCATGTCACCCTGAATGTATTCGAAAAACTCTCTCTTTCTCGCTTCATTTTCAAGTTTGAAGAAGGAAAAAACATATGTCCATTTGAGGACTCTTCGCGATAAGGCTACCTGCTCGAGTGCTTCCATTATGAAACTACACTGCGCTGGCGACGTTCTCTGGAGAGCACTTAGTGTATCTAACATGGTTGCCTTGAATTTTTTGATGTCATCTATCGCTTTTTGTTGCGCATTCTGGTGTGCAATGTAACGTTCTGAGTAGTGAACGTATCGTCTAAGTGACTCGGTCGCTCTTTTTCGTTTCTTCTCTTCCACAACTGCATTGTCCCTTTTAAACTGATTACAGTTGTTGCGACATCGATACGGTCCTTTGTCCCACAGACCAAGACAGAGCCAGCAAAAAGAGTGATGACACTGGGAACAATGCATGTGCATACATCCTCCATTCTTGACAATTGGCCGGTCACAGTTCGGGCACGGCTTCGTATTCTGTAGCAACCATTCAGAACTACCTGCGTCGCTGGATGTCTTCTGTACCCACTCTCTCGCAACTTCGCAGTCAACGCATGGGTGCGGCTCAACCTGACACAACCAGCAGAACTCAGCACCGCAGGTACACTTCACTGGAACTGAATTAGACGTCATAGAATTTTCAATGCCTATCGCTCGTTCGCAATCTACACCCATACAGCCCTTCAAGTTGTAATTTTTCTCGATGAACGCTCGACAGATGAAAGCATCGTACTTCTTCCTATCCTCGACATTCACCAGTGAACGAATTTTTGACTCGGGTACTTTCACCAGGCACATCGGACAGTGAGCATCCACAACAGCCTGACCCTCAGAAATTTTATTCGAAAGATAACCGGTCCAGCAATCAGCACAGAAGAAGTGTTCACAGCCAACACTTTGTACTTCGTTTGCGTCAAAGTCATCGAAGCAGATGGAGCACGTCTTCTCTCCAATTGTCGGCGGCGGCGCAATCGTCGACGTCACACAATCGATTAGGCCAGCTTTTTCTTTCGCCTTTTTTTCGTTCTCAAACCAGTTCTGTAGAGTGTTCTCATAGGACCAATGATTCGAGCAGAGCAGTGCGGTTGCTTCGTCGTCACTGACGCCTACAAGCTCTTGCACTTTTGCCACGAGACTACGACGATGTTGCATGATTTCTTCAAAGGAGTCGTAGACGACGAATTTTGGCTTACTCGCGTTGCAAGCCGCCGCTCCGTCGTCTAAATTTAATGCCCCGTACGCATCACCGTCCTCACCACGCGGAGATACGGCGTCGTCGTCGTCGTCGTCGTTTAGAGAGCCATCTTCGTACGAGAAGGATTCGTCGGTTTGTGTCGGCATGGGAACGAGTTGTCCGTCGTCCAGAGAGCCTCGCGTCGATGCCTAGACGCGTAATCGTGGACACAAGGCGCGGAAGAGACTATGCACGCAAGTGTGGTGATCGTGCGAGCGCGCTTTAGGAACGCGAGGACTGCGCGTGCGCGTTGTGACGACGTGAGAATTGCTACGATGTCTATTCGCTTCTCGAGAAAACGTATCGGGCGCGAGGTGATAGATGTTTTTACCACGAGAAGTTAAGATTTCAGAGCTAACCTCTAACGTCTACCACGCGTGGCGTTCCCAATGTGTTAAGTATCTAAAAGGACGGGACAGCGACACGACCAGCGATGCGGTCGAGATCACGCTGGCCGCTCGGGGTGATGCGGCGACCACCCTTCGCATCCTTCTCCACGACGCCAATGGCTTCGAGCTGCTTGAGCACGGCACGGGCGACCGAGCCAGAGCCAATTTGGTGGTGGTGGCGGCGAGTCCCTCTGTTGCCAGCACCGCAGTACGACTTGCGGAGCGCACCCACACCCATGTTACCCTTCGTGTAGAGCTTGCGAGCAACGGAGGCGGCGCGAATGTAGAACCAATCCGGATCATACGGCGCGAGCTCCTTGTACGTCGCGGTCTTGACGGTGTCGACCCAAGTCGGCACTTCCATCTGTTAAGTTAAGCGTAACGCACATTCGAGGTCAGTTTCAGGTCGAACGGACGAGTTTAGAGCGGCCATATAGACCAAGTCAGTCGTCGCCGCGCGAGTCTGGGGCAAAAGACCCAAACCAGGAGCGCGAAGAGCCCTCCGAGAAGAGATCCGAGCGAGCGCGAGCGAGCGATCCGGCCAAGGAACGTCACGCGTCAATCCAGTGAGGTAATGAGTAACCAACGTTACATCACGCGCCCAGAAGACCTCACGCGTCATCACCTGCGCGATGCGCACAGCCGTGCGACCGTCCCCGGTGCGTTCCGCGTAGCCCTAGGGCTCAGGCGCGCCGCACGGCGAACATCGACGACGTCCACGCGGGCTGACGACGCACGTATTGGCGACGACGAACGCATCTTGAAACAGAAGAAAAAGTATTTCTTCATCGCGCGTCTGATACCGCATCAAGCGGTCGGCGGCAGCAACCTTGCGGACGAAGGAACACCGCCGCGAAGATCGCGTTCGAGTTGCCCCAGAGCGTTCTAGTCGGGACGAGTCATCGCCGTACCTTGCCCGTGGAGCGGAAGTATTGCGCGAGCGCGATGACGAACTCCTGCGCCGGGACGTCCTTAACCGTGCGGGGGGCGTTCTTGGTGGCCATGTTTCTCCACTCGCTGGACGCGCGTCTAGAAAAGGCGGAGGGAGCTGCGGATCCCGCTCGCTTCGCCAAAAGGATTTGTGGTCTCGGCGCCGGCCAAGAAGTATGCATATGACCAATCAGTCAATGATACCCAGGGTAGAAATTTAGGGCTTTTGTCAAAAATGAAAGTGACGAATCGCGAACCATCAATTACCCCCCTCTGATCGGGTCGAGCGGATGACAGACTCGAAAGCGCAGTTGAAGAGCGGACGCGTCGGCGTCGCATGCCGCCTTTTCGAGCACGCCAACTAGCCCAGAGCGTCGGAAACAATGGCCAAGTCTACCAACCACACCGCTCACAACCAATCTTACAAGAACCACCGTAACGGTACGTCGCCGCGCGTTGACAGCGACGCGAGAAACGTGGTCCACCGGGCGCCGCTTTCGCTCGCGAATCCGATGAGATTTCACCCCCACGAGTCGCGCCTGCTCGCGTGTCGGGTGTTTTGGACAACGAAGGCCTCCGTGATGATGATCCACAAAGTACTTTGATCGTTCATCCCGCTCGCGGGTGCTCGATCGCGTCGCATCGACGGTGCTCCGTCGTTGGATGCGCCCTGCGTGACGCCCTGACCCACACCCTACCTCTCTAGAAAGTGAACCGCAACTGACCTCGATCTTCTGCGTAAACAGGCATCAAGAAGCCGAAGCGCGTCGGTAAGCCGTCCACCAAGGGGGTAAGTTATCTCTGCGCGCGCACGTGATCTCGCATCGTCGCGATCCGCGGGAGCAAGCTCGTCTCTTCAACGCGCGAACACGATCACTGACCTGAAGCGCGCGTTTCGCAACGACACTCGCAGATGGACCCGAAGTTCTTGCGCAACCAAAAGTACTGCAAGAAGCACAACAAGGTTGCTGGCAAGGCGTAAGAGAGAGTTACCAGAGTCCGGGAGATTATAGCGCACGGAGATGGAGCTCCGCATGGTTGGCTTAGTATTCAAAGTCTCAGAGGTTTGTAGTGATTGAGACCGACCACTTACGGTTATGCACATCTCTTCAATCTTACCCATACCCGCCTCGAATCGCCCGCCCGTCTCGCGCTCACGCGCACGCGCGCGCGCTCGTTCTGATACTTCCAGCCTCGTATTGCGAAACCCTCCCGACGTCTGCGTTCCCTCTGTAGACCTCCTTCGCGTCGCGCGCGCGAGAACCCGTTCGCTATTCATCATTCTCATATGGGCAATTAGTCATCAGGGTTTACCACGGATGACCCCGGCACCCCCGGTCAAATCGAAATCGCGCGTTCGTTTCGTTCGTCCGTCTGCCTGCTGTCTGTTGGTGCAGGCGTCCCATCATTGTTCGGCGTCGAGGCAACCTCAACGAGAGCTCAAACGCGAGCGTTCCCGAAAACACCAGAGGTGCGCTCCAAGTCTCCGTCCCCGCCGTCATGGATTCGGTGCCCAACTTTTTCGGTGGCGACGCCGGCGCGTTCGGTGGCGGTTCCGCGAACGCCACGGGAACGAACGGAGAGGTAATCTTGTGCGAGGTCAAGTGCGGGAGATTGAATAGAGACGGCACGACGATGAAGGCGGACAAGAGAAAAGGTTTGCTTCGCGTTATTCAGGCTGCGGTGGACGATACGTTGAAACAGATCCAGTGGGGCGCGCGAGACCCGTCGATGGCGTTTGAAGCGGAGGAAGACTTCATTATCATTCCCGATGAAGCTGTGCTCAAGCCGATGAAGAAGGCCGGATGCTTCATGTTGACGTTCATCGAAGAGAGAGATAGAGATATGTACTTTTGGTTCCAGGAATCAAACGAAACCGACAAGGAAGAGCTCCTCAATAAGTTTAACAGACAAATCAATACAAACGTCATGGCTGCGCTGGGAGGTGCTGGATTCGGTGTCGACGCCAATGAGCAGGAACAAGCGACGGAAGAAATCATGGAAGACGCCGCCCCGACGTCTGACCTCCCTTCGGAAACTCCAGCTGCGTCCACTCTGATGCCGCCGCCTCCGAACGTGATTCCTTCGCCCGTTGACCCGACTCCGGCGCCGACACAGTTTGTTTCGCAGACGCCCGCAGCTCCTGCAAAGGTTACGGAGGGCATGAGGACTCCCGCGAGCGCGGCAAACTTCACTCCCATCGTTAGTAGTGACACGCTCAAGGGAGTTTTCGCCAACTTGGGTGGAAGTACCCCGAGAACTCCGCCTGTTGGCTTGCCCGACATCATCACTCCTGAACTCGTCGGACCTTTGCTCCGCGACAAACAAATCAGAGGACGACTCCTCGAGTATCTTCCAGAGGAGCACAGAGAAACGCAAGATTTAGAAGAACTCATTCGAACGCCCCAATTTCGAAGCCAGCTGGAGTCATTTAGTCAGGCTCTTCAGAGTGGAGAGATGGACTTGGCGCAATTTGGATTGAAACAGTCTGGAGCAGCAGACTTGGAGAATTTTCTCAGGGCGATTCAGGCGGAATTTGCGCCGCAAGAGGAAGAGAAACAGGATGATGCGATGGAGAGTTGAGGTTAAACATTAGAAAATTTGTTCAATGAAAGAGAGAAGAAATGTTGTCACAATCTAAAGAAGGTACGCATGTACTTGAGCTCTTTGTCAGAAGATGAGAGCAGATTCGCATTTGGATACCAAACATGCAACGACCCCGACTCGTCCCCGATCGCGATGACGTGTCGATCATTGCGAAAGTTACAAATTTTCATACAGCTGAGCGTAGATGAGGTTATTTGCACACTTGAGACGGGCTCATCAATCTTGCGAACCAAGTCATAGCAGTCAACCGAACCGTCTACTTTTGAAACGTAGTAAACGCCAGGGCGAGTGGGCGAGAAGGCACCGGATACGAAATCGATGGGTGAGTTGCCGCTGGCGTGCAAAACTTTTCCTGTGTGAATGTTGACGATGCAAAGAGACCACGCACTCGTCAGTAGAACTACTTCGCTCAAAAACGGTGACCTCGCGATGGATTTAACGACACCACCAGACGTCGATAGCATTTTTGAAACGACGTCACCCGAGCAAACGTCCACAATCTGAGCATATCCTTGATCAGAACAGCATAAAATATCGTTCGGTGGATCATACATGCACGCCTGCACGTTAGGGCCGATGTCCATCGTCCTCAACAGACTGAATCCTTCGTCATCCAAGTTCCAAATCATGACATCATTGCGCGACACCGAAACCACTGTGGAACTGTTCAACCAATCCAAGTGGATGATGATGCCGGCGTGCTTCGCCTTTGAAATATGCACAGATTTTGTTACACATTTCTGCTCATCGTCGCTCACGCGGGCATCCATCTCCCAGAGCGCTAGAGTACCGTTCTCCAGACCAGCAACGACGCGTCCGGACACGTCAAAGCGAAAACTCTGCACTTCACTACGAGCTTCGAGCACAGCCAGCTCCTTTATAGCATCGTTCAAATCAAACACAACGATTTTACTTTTTATCCCACACCCACTCGCCATCATTTTGCTCTCCGCAGTGTGCGCTTCGATGCAACACATACCCACAATGTCGGCTCCGCGCCAGTCGGCAAAGTCAACGCACGAGACAATTTTTCCCGCGGTAAAGTCGAGGTTTGCAAACACCTTTCTCTCGTCCAACGGCGTCGAACCGCGTGCCATCGTTTTCACGCATCGTGACTCCGTCGTTCCAAGGTTTTTCAACGCGTCATCGAGCGGGTCATACGCGCTTCGCATCAGCAGAGTCTCCTCGCACGACGCGACAGCCTTTTCCAGCGCCGTCCGCCCATCCGACGCCAAATCTTTCTTCAATCCACCGAATCCCTCATCCGCGCACTGCGTTTGCGCATCCACCGTCTCACCACCATCACACTGCGTTCCACTCTCCCCAGTTCTCGTCTCCGCCTGCGTTCCCACGTCGTGCGTCACCCTCGCCCGTCTTCGTCTCTCCACGCTCTTCCACAGACTTTCCTCCTCCCCACTCGCACCCTGTGCGTCGTCATCGTCGCCCTCATCTTTCCCGTCACCGTCTCGACCACCGCCGCCCCACTCCGCCCTCAATCGTCTCAAGAGCGTAATCTCCTCCTCTGTCTTCATCTCGATCGTCGTCCTCGTCGTCGCTCTCCCTTTCTCGCGACGGTCGTTCCACGGGGCGTCGCCAACTCTCGCGCTCGACCAATCAATCATCCACGAGGCACGCGAACCGTCGTCAAGTCGTCGTCGTCGTCAAGTCGTCGTCGCCCGATCGACCCTTTGACCGCGGCGGCGTCCGTCACCCAGTCCCACGCAAATTGACGGTCTATGACTCAAGATGAAGACGACGAAATATCCCGACGAGAAGAAGGTCGGTCGGGCGGCGTCGAGTTGGTTAAACCCGCGTCGCCGCGTCTCGTCTCGAAGCCGTCCGCCCGTCGAGAGAGGTTGACGCGCGCGACGAAGCGAGACGACGACGGGTCGGACGGTATGCTTCGAAGACCTAGAAGACGATGCGATGGGGTGACGACGACGACGACGACGATGGGTGAGGAAACCACCGGAGCGTCGTCGTCGTCGTCGTCGTCGTCGTTAGCGGTCGGACGAGTACCGAAGACGGCGCTGACGAGGAGGAGCGCGAAAAAGGAAGGTTGGGGCGAGGACGAGCTTCGAGGAGGAGGCGGAGGGTTCGTGTTGCGAGGAAACGACGGGGGGCGGGATATTAAACGAAGGTTTGGACGGTTCTTGGCGAGGATAGAACCCCCGAGTCGATTGGACACGGAGAGCATTAAGGAGGCGGTGAAGGACATGCGAAGCAAGACGGAGTCGGCGCTCAAGGAGATCAAGGTGCCCAACGTTGAAGATTTGCGAAACTTGATCGATGACATCAGGGCGGAGCAGAGCGAGGCCAAGTACCACCCGGATAGGAGACGTTTGTCCAATGTGGCGGACTTTTTCGCGTATACCGAGGAAGAAGGTGCGGGAAAAAGGGCGGGCGCCCAGGCGAATTCGCAAAGTCTCGAGTTTTAGAAAGCCTTTCTTTCGTGAGCGCGTTCTCGACTCGTGCGAATGACTGACGAAAATGACGTTAATGACGCGATAGGTCGTAAATTTTTCGACGAGGTGGATCGATCGGGTAAAGGGAAGCTGACGCTAGATGACTTGAAGGACGCGATGAAGAAGCGCAATTTACCTCCACACTACGCCAAGGCATTCATGGAAAAGGCAAAGGGTAACAAAATCTTCGCGCGATCCATCACTTGGGAAGACTTTCAGAGCGTTATGAATGAGCGTGAATCCACCATGTTGCGAACCTTCAACTCGATGTCCATGTCTCGAAACGGTTTGTTAAAGACGTCGGACATCAAGCAGGTGCTTCAAGGTTTAGACTTGCCCGCGACTGAGGCGAATGTCAAAGCCATGATGAGTCATTTGCGCGGAAGTAACGAATACTCGAGGCAAGGTTACGTCACTTACGGTCAATTTCGTAACTTTTTGATGCTTTTACCGCACGAAGTGGCTCGGGAGACGGATCCTTCGAGGGTCTGGTTCGAAGCTGCTACGATTGTGCAGTTCAGCCCTCCAGTACGAACTGGAAACTTCAAGAAGGCTGCGCGTGCTGCGTTTGCTGGAGGATTAGCGAGTGCGAGCACTACAAGCATGATGCACCCGCTCGATACACTCAAGACGCGGCTTCAGGCTGCCGTCGGTAAGGGACCAACGCTTCTTGAGCTCGTCAAGAGCGTTCCAAAGCTCGGCCCACGCAAAATTTATCAAGGCATCATTCCCGCGGTGAGCGGTAATTTCTTGGGACACGGCTTACGTACGGCTACATACGAAGTTGTTTGTATCGCTTTAGCCCCGGCTATGGCTTTCCCGCTCGTGACGGAGACCACCATTCAAGGCTTGGGTTCTGGTCTAGGCACTTTTTTCGGCACTTGCGTTCGCATCCCGTGTGAAGTATTGAAGCAACGGCTGCAGACGGATCAGTATCCGAATGTGGTCTCTGCCGCCACTGGAATGGTTAAAAAGAATCCACGCGCTCTTTATGCTGGGACTGCAGCCACACTCACCCGTGAAATTCCCTTTTACGTCACCGGGTTGATGATTTACGAGAATTTGAAAAAGGTTGCAGTCGCGATGAAGGGCGGCAAGGAGCTTGAGAATTATCAGGTGATTATTGTCGGTGCGTGTGCGGGTGCTCTTGGTTCAGTCATGGTGAACCCATTCGATGTGATGAAGACTCGTACGATGACTGGCTCTGTGCCTCTCGGTGAGAACCTCTTTGTATCGATGGCTCACATTGTCAAGACGGAGGGCCCGAAGGCGTTAATGAAGGGCGCCATCCCGCGCATGGCTTGGATCGCACCCCTTGGCGCCATGAACTTTGCTGGATACGAGCTCGCAAAGAAGGCGATGAACAAGGCTGATGAAGAAAAGCTGAAGGCAAAGGATGGCAAGGAGATGAGCCTGCGCACAGCGCCTCCGACTGAAGGGGCGGAATAGAGTGTATCATTTTGTTGGTTCTTTTTCGACATACCGTAACTACAAGTACTAAATTAAAACATCACCCCCTTCCAAGAGGTGTAACAACAATCAGCTATCAATTTACACACGCTAAAGTTCAATCTCGTTTTCGTCTGCAAGCTTCGGCGGAGGCGGAGCTCGCCGCTGAGGAGGAGCTGCGCCAAACGGTCCCTGCCTCGGCACGGAATAGTATCTCACATCCCCACCATCCCCACCTCCACTCGGCGCGTTGATTTTCAAATCGAGCTCTAGTAAATCCATGATCGCTTGCGTTTGCGGGTTGACGTCCACAGTATCTGGCGCTCTGCCGCGACGGCGGGTCTCCATGGATGGATCGTACGCCGGTCTCGTAGCGGCAAAGGCTGGAGGTGTGGTGGCAGATGACCCGACCGTGCCTAATCGTTCGCTGACCCATTTTCGATGAGGTTCAATCTCTACCGCCTCTGGTGTGCCGTAAGCCGGTAGTTGTGCTGGGCTATGAGTCACCGAATGGTACTCGTGATTCGCCTTTAGAATCGATAGCCATTCTTCATCCAAACTGAACCCACCTTCGGCGCTCTTGTCGGGCAAATCGATGACTTGCAAAAAGTCTCGCCGCGGCAAACATTTATCTAAAGCTAAGAACTTTGTCGTTTTATCATCCTCGTGCTTTACGAGAGCTGCGTATTTGACGTGCAAGTGTGCGCTAAACCAGTACGACGGTTTCAACCGCTTGAGTAGTTCCTCCGCAGGCGGTGATCCCAAACTGTTCGATTCGATCTCATCTCGTAGAAACTTCTTCTTGCGAAACAATTCTTGCTTATTTCCGTGATGCGCAATGCCCCTGGGCCAGTCGTGGCTCAGAAATACATCTACATGCTGCTTCACTTGCTTGAGCTTGAACACGTCAAACTCCCGAACATGGTACGCCGTTTTCACCGTGTGCCCGAGATATGGTGGTCGTTCATGGTGACCCTTCTTGTAATCGTGTGATTTGTAAATGCCAGACAACCCCCCAATGCGCAAATCTCCAAAGTTTACCACTCCAGAGTGACCAACGTAGTAAATGTTTGGCGCCACGTACCCGCCGTAGTACAATTCCCAGAGGTAATTCGACGCCTCGTGGTTACCACCGATGAATAGAGTGGGTATGGGTGCGACTTTCTCACCGCTGTAGTACTTGTAGAACGTTCCAAGCTCTTTGTACTTGTCTGGAACGGACATACACTCGAGATCGTCCAGGTTTCTCACCGCTTGGAAATCGCCGCAACAAATGAGCAGGTCAATCTTCACTTTTTCTACAGTCTCCAAGTGCGCTATGGCGCTATAAATGGCATCTAGTTCGCCATGACAGCACCCTTCAATCGCGATCTTCATCCTGGCGCCCTAGACTGACTTCCCTCGCGAGCGTCACGCGGAAGAGTGGCGAACGTAGTGACGGGAGCGCTTTGCAGTGTGGTCGAGAGGAAGCTCTCTCTATCATTGGGCTTACTTTAGATTTGTGAGATGTCCTACGCGCGTTAATCTCATTAAGCGCTGCTAAGTTTAAATGCTAAGTGTGAGTGTGTCCAATGGTCGTCGATCAGTTGGATTTGTTCATGATCAAACGGTGGCAATGGCAAAGGAACTCGACGTAGCTCATGCCCGCGGGACTTCTGTCCTCGCTGAGACGATTGTAGAAGAGCGCCTCCAAGCTGTCGCCACGCTTGAGGATCCTAGTGCGTAAAAATGCGCCTCTCTGTTTGCGTATGGCGTTGATGAAATCGTTGAGCGCCTTTGACGTCGGATTGTCAAAGCTCGGCACGGTGGCTCGCGACGACGCAATGTCGTCGACATTTTCCGTGCCAAACAAGTCGCGTAAGATTTCAACCGGAAGTTGCCGTCCAATCCACAGCAAGATTTCTTGACCATCATCCAAGAGATATGCCCCATCTTGACTGAGTTTTTCCGCACTGAGCCAGAGCGAAGGAGGTATCGGAGGGAAGGAAGAGTCCTTTGGTAAATCGTGGACAGAGAAGAGACGCGGGTACACAGCCGGAGTCATCAGTTCTGGTGGGGAGACAAGCGCACGGTACAGCCACATCGCTCGATCGTCTGGCGACGCGTCTGATCGGAGACCATGTGATTTATGCAGACCGAGTACGTAGAGCGGTAAAGTCTTCAAACCTTCCGGCAGAATGAGCTGTCCACTGCTATTGTTGCTGGCGCAGAATCGGCGGTAGGCGTACAATGTGGCTATGCACTGTTGCAAAGATGCGTCTTTCGCCGCAGTGAGCGTACCGTTTCCAGTCAAGAGAGTGTAAGCCGACTTGCGAACCGCCCAAGTTATCTGAGCATCCAAGTCAGCGCCGCGGAAGAGCGAACCCAACACAGACGTGATGGGCAAAGCAATCGTGTGCACTCTAATGCGTCTCTCGCGAGACATGGTTGTGTACAACAGCGCACATTGCACGTAAGCCTCCTTACCGTCGACGAGCTTGTCTTCGTATCTCAACGTGACAGCGATAGTCTTATCGCTATCCAACGCCGGCAAATCAATATCCGTCATTGTTCTCTTGCAGAAGAATCCATTGTAGTCTTGCACACCGAGACCGGCGCTCGCGCGCACGCGCATCACCGCTTCCAAGGCTTGTGGACGAATGAGATTCCATCTGAGATCGTTGTGAAGCTGCGCAAAGTCTTGTTCAACGTTGAATCCAGGGTATCTGTACAAGGATCCGCCCGTCATGCGAGGCAAGACGCCGAGAGTCGCGACGTCCACGGATGATGACACGCACAGGAAGACATCGATACAAACTTGATGCTCAGCGGCGTGCATCGCCATGTTGTGGTAGTTCTTGTCTACCGAAGCCATGCATCTAAGCGGTTCTTTTTCTATGTTTCCCGTTCGTTGCCCGGTGGTGCTGGTGCGCGCTTCAAGCTTGCCGATGCCCACGTTTGGAATTGTCGCCAAGAAGGCCATCACCTTACCGCCAGTCGGCTTCAGACATTCAATCGCCGACTTGATACCAGCCGTCGAGGCGTTCGGTCCGGGAGCAGACGACGAAAACGATTCTGGAATCGTTTTCAGCAGCTTCTCGATAGCCTCGCGATTCTTCGCTAGCGGCATCAGAAGCCCACTCTTGAGGGGAGCGTAGGAGTCGTCGACGTCTGGAACGACGAGCATCGATGGCTTCTCCGCGCCTTCCTTGACGTGGTAAAAGTGAATGCTACTGTCCACAGTCGCGATACTCACGAGCGCGTGTTCAGCACCCTGAATAGAGTCGAGCGTACGAAGAATGACTTCACACGCGCTCGTGGTGACGCCGCTCTGGATCGCCTGCGCCGTGACTTCGATGAGAAACAAATATGCCGGAGCCATCGGCGGGCGAACCATGTACTCCGCTGGGGCGACGTATTCCACGCTACCCCGGCACAGTTCTTGCCTCTCGGTCCAGTCTGTTCGTTTACCATCGGCACCGAGGTTACACATGTAATCCGGAGGCACTTCGGTGACAAAGTGACAAAAGTTGCATTCAAAACGCATGTGATCGATGAAGCGCATGTACGGATTCATGTACGCCTTACACCTCCCACATCGTACTGGTCCGACGGCACCGTTATCTATCACTTGAATCGGCGCTTCCTCTGGATGCGGCAACGCCATCGGACGCGTCATGATGCTCAACGGCATCCCAGAAGTCGTCAACAAATCCCCCGTGTTTGGCACGCTGCTAATCGTCGAGCGCATATACCTTGGATTTGCGCTCCCTAAATCTACACCCACGTACTCCACGAGCGCCGAAGGTGGATGCGTCGACTGATCCATCTCGCTCCGAGTGTTATACCTAACCTTTTCCGCGTGACTCACGTGCACCGGCCGCGGTATCTGCGACGGATCTATTCTAGACGTTGACCCTCCTCGATTCGCCGCAAGCGGTTGCGCATACCCGGGCTGCGGCGCCCCCGGCATCACCGGAGCCCCGATCCCCGGCTGCGGCGGCATCACCCCCGCCCCGACCGCTCCACCTCCGACGATCGGAGGCGTCCCAACGCCCCCCATCATCGTCCCACCCCCCAAATGCGGCTGGTGTTGCGGGTACGTCCTCTGCTGCTGCGGCTGTTGCGTCGGCGGAGCCGGAACCGCTGAAGAATGCATCGCCGGTCCCCCGTATCCCAACGGTGTAATCCCCCCTGGTGCACCACCACCGTATACTGGCGGTTGTCCCTGCATCGGTGGCGGCGTCAACGTCGCCTTCCCCATCGCATCCGTCGCTCTTTCCACCAGATGCTGCTGCTGCTGCTGTTGAAGATTACCGTGATGCTGAAGATGTTGTCGCATCGGTGGCGCCGTCCCAATCGTCGGCGGTGCTCCCCCTCCCGCGGTTCCTCCCGTCACCATCATCGTCGGTTGCATCGTCCCACCACCGTTCGCTGGGACGCCACCGTTCCACCCACCGTTCGACGAAGCCATTCCTCCTGAACGTTCGCACCCGAACGACGCGACTGACGTTCGCGCCTCGAAGTGCCGCGCCCGGCGTCCGTCACGGCGTGGTCTCACTGTTTGATGCATAGATCCCCTCATTTCACCTCTAATACGTACGCATGCCCTCGACGGCGACGCCGTGGTGTATTTTCCCTCAATAGAGATCGCTCTCTATCACTCTGTGTATGCAATTGCGCTTCATACATACGTACATCCATCCCCCTTCTGTCCGTCCGTCCGTCCGTCCGTCCGCGGGGTCTCGTTCGATCGATCGATCGATCGACGCGCGTTTGGTTTTTTGAACGAACGCGCGAACCCGCGTGCGGCGCCGACGAGGGCGTCACACGCGCGCGCGTCGTCACCGACACCGATTCGTCGACGTCCCGGGTCATACCCGACGGTGTTGACACGCACGCAGAGAGGGTCCGTCGAGCGTCTCGGAACGCGCGAGGAGGATCGCTCGTCGTCATCCCTCTCCCGACGGCGCATTCTGTTCTAAATCGGCGCCGGTGAGAATGGATCTTCGCGGCGACGCGTCGAAAGGGTCGTCGGTCGGCGCGACGTCGAGACGGAGGAGAAGCGAGAGGAGAGCGATGATGCGTCGGGGAAGGAAAGACGGGTTGAGGTGCGCGCGCTCGCGACGAACGAACGAACGAACGAATTGACTCGATTTTGATGTGCGGGCGCGACCCGGCGGGAGAAGGAAAACGCGGCGCGCTTCGAGGTTGAGGCGCATCGTTTGACTTTTGTTGGTTTTCACCCGGGAAGGAAGCGGGGGAGGTTCGCCGCGCGAGAGGGCGCCGGGAGAGCGCGTGATGACCGACGAAACGCGAAACCGCGCCCAGACGTCGGACGAGCGCGAGTGCCGAGGCGAGAGCGACCGAGACTGACTGACGGCTGGCTGGTTGTGTTTTTGCGACTCGTAGGACGCAAACGGCGGCGCTCACGGCGCTCGTGGTGTTTGGTGTGGCCGGAGCCGCCTTAATGAGGGATTGGACGCGAGGAACCGCGGGTGTCGGAATGGACGGTGTTGGGAGAAGGCTGTTGAGCTCGAGCGAGACGTGTAAACCAACCAAGGATTGGGAACTTCCCGGAGGAATATTCGCCTATTTGATTGGCGTGATCTACTTGTTCATCGGCATCGCAATTGTGTGTGATGACTTTTTTGTCGCGTCGCTCGAGTGTATTTGCACAGCGCTCGGTCTGAGTGATGACGTCGCGGGAGCGACGTTCATGGCGGCGGGCTCGTCCGCCCCAGAGCTGGCCTCGAGCGCCATGTCTTTGATCAACAGCGGCACGGACAGCGCTCTCGGGGTTGGCACAATTGTCGGAAGCGCAGTGTTCAACATTCTCGTCATCATCGGCACTACCGTCATCTTTGCCGGGCAAACGCTTAAATTGGACTGGAAACCTCTCGCGCGCGACTGCACCTTTTACGCTGCCGCGATCTGCGGCGTTGTCGGCACTTTCAATGGAGGCAAAGTTCACTGGTGGGAAGGTTTGATTTACGTGTTGCTCTACAGCTCGTACATTGCCTTTATGTGGAAGAACCAGTACTTTATGGATCTCTTGGATAAACGTTTTGGTGATTACCTCGGGCGCACGGTGAAGGAGGAGAAAATGGAGGAGGGAGAAGCTACAGAGATGTCCACGGCGCCATCCGCTGTCGTTGCCGAGAAGAAGGCGTCACCAAAGGGTGAACTTTCGGTGACGGGTGCGGTGCTCGTCGGCTTTGCAGCGCAGCGCTTCAAGGCTGGAATTGCCGCTCGCACTATCAAGCCGATGAGCGCTGGTCAACTTCGCAAGATTCGTAACGAGACGGAGAAGGTGACGTGGCATCATCATCATGTGCACAAATGCGCGTGCGAAGACGAGGGCGATGAGGAGGCCACTAGTCCGTGGAAAGTGCCGTCGGAATGGAAGGACAGACCAATTTGGGCATTAAGCTTACCGTGGTACACTCTGTACACGTTCACGATCCCACCGTGCCACACGAAGAAGTGGGAGACATGGTACTTTGCCTCCTTCCTCATCTCTATTGGTTGGATTGGGGTCATCTCTCACTTCATGGTGGAGTGGTGCGCACGCATTGGCTGCTTGTTGGGGATCCCCGCGGTCGTCATGGGAACGACCGTCCTTGCGGCGGGTACCTCCATTCCAGACGCACTGTCATCCATTGCCGTTGCGAAGGATGGATTTGCTGACATGGCTGTCGCAAATGCCGTCGGATCAAACGTGTTTGACATCTGGCTCGGCCTTGGTCTTCCGTGGTTGTGCTACCTGTCATGGCAAACACCCAACTACATCGAAGTGAGCACTACTGAACTTCTTCCGTCTTCATTGATTTTGCTCGGCGTACTCGTGTTTTACGTCGGTACGGTCGCGAGCAGGGGGTTCTCGATTACTAGGCAAATGGGTTTCATGTACATCGCAATGTATGTTTTGTACGCATTTTACAATATCATCCTCGTTTGGGTATTGGACGTCTATCATATCGAGTAGAGTAATATTGGCAATGTGTTCAACTGTACTGAGTCAGACGTGAGATGTTCGGGCGTCGTTCCGCCAAGAACTCAAAGGAGGGCGACCCAAGGTCATTGCGCGTCGAGCATTTTGCTAGCGTCTTAGGGCATAATAAGCATCCAAGACTATATGTATTCACATCACGCGCGCGCGCAACTTCTAAAAGATTAGTACGGCTTGTGTCTAGCGTCACTCCCATCGTTGCTCTTACCGACTGGCCCCCCAGCTTGCAGACGTTTTGAAATTTCAGCAGCTCTGGCAGCGGCAGCCTCTTGGGCCGCCTTTGCCTGCTCGACGTTTGCACTCATGGCCGCCAGCGGTGGGGTGAATGATCGAGGAGTGACTAATTTTGGTGTCTTGGCTAGTTCTACGCGAATGTTCCTCCCACCAACGTTCATACCATTCAAAGCTAGCGCCGCGAGCACCTCCTTGTGAGTCGAGAACTCAATAAAGGCGTAATTCTTCCCAGCACCGCCCTCTCTGATCTCTGAGATCGATCCGCAAAACGAGAACATCTGCTTAACGTGATCAATCGTCATCGCAGTGGGTAGATTAGAAACGTGCGCGGTTCTCTTTAACTCCTCTGGAACCGGTGGTTCTGGAGCTTGAGATGTGGAAGCTACAGGTGGGGGCGGCGGCGGCGGCACGGCGGCGTGTCGGAATTTGCACACTGATCGGTCGCACTTGCCCACCAAAAAGTCTCTGCAGATACCGACGACTCCACCGGCACCAGTAAGCGTCATCCCGCGATCGCTCACTATCGTCTGCTCGAGAGAAGCGCTGAAGAAGGCTTGGAAAGGAGAACCTCTGATGGCCACCCCGTCGTAAGTCACGGTCAGTTCGTAGTCCCCACGATCAGAAACCGAGTAAGAACACCCATAGGTACCGTCGTTCCAATCCTTCCCTTCACCTTGAACGACAATTTCGTTCGTCGACGCGCTCTTCACCTCAAACTTGACCGATCCACCGCCCTTTTTCACTCTACCATCTTCTCCATCCTTCGCCACCACGGTGAATGCGGCAACCTTACCGGCGGTTCCACCGCCCGCACCCGCGCCGAGTGCGACGCATCGCAACGGATCTGCCACTCCCGGCGGAAACCCAGAGTTTCCAACTTCCTCGACCGCTTTACCCGCGTCCGATTCCGCTTCCGACGCCGCTTTTCGAGCCGCCGCTGCGGCTTCGTATTCGTCTTCCCCCGGTCGTTCTCGCACGCTCTCCCGCACTTTCGGCAGCGTCGGCGGCGCTCCTCGTCCTTTCTTCTTAAACGTCGCCTCAAACGCCGCTCTCGCTTCGTCGTGTCGCTTCTGTTCCAGCGCTTCCGCTTCCGTTACCGCCAGTTTACGCGCCGCATCCAACGGGATCTCCCCAGTCTTTCTGAGCGCCATGACTCGACTGGACCGATCGAAGCGCTGCGGCGCAGACTGACGAAGGTGTCTTTGATGGACAATCAGCGCTTGGAATATGAATAGCGGTGATTTCACTCAGAGCGCGAGACGAGCAACCGACGGCGACGATGACGACAGGATCAATGCGATGTCAACTAAAAAATGTGTCTATCTGTGAAAGGTATCTCTTAATGATGGAGTGAAGAGGCGAAATCGGCATGAGCTAAGGGACGGTGGTGCGAATGTGCATGGCTATGTGCATGGCTTTGCCCGTCGACGGGAAGAGCTCGTCTTGGGCAGAGACTCTGTGAAATCGACATCCTGATGTTCTCTTCGTCGTTTTCTCCCGTACGCCTTGTGGTATCGTAGACACGATTTGCATGTCTTTTTACCGCTCACGAATTGGGTCGCTTCGTCCAAGTGCTGTCGACAACTTGAACAAAACTGCATGACGCCCGAGACGGCGACGGCGCGCGAACGAGACTTGGACGACTTTACGCTCTTCCTGGCGCGAGCACTGCGAGAAACGCTCGCTGGTACACTCTCAGCCGAACGATCTCTATTGTCTTTTGTCGTTGCCGGCGAGCTTTGCGGTGGGATGTTCGTCAGCAGGTCCTTGCTGAGGTCTTGCAAGCCTGCGGGCGCTTCGACGCCGCGAGTGAGCTCCACCGTAACGCGCAACTCGTCCGCCACCGGGTCGTCGAACAAAGTTTCAAAGCCTCCAAAGGTCTCAGACTCCGGTGGGAACGCTCCCGGGTCCATCTGATCGAGCGTCCACGCGCCAGGTGGGTCTCGATCAGGGTCTCGGTCGAGGTACAGCGCGTCTGTTATGACAATGTTCGAATATCTGTTTTGGGATGTTTAACGTCGTACGAACGTTGCGCCGCCGTGCGCGGTGCGTTCGCTTCGCGCAGCCCCCGGACAAGGGCGTAGAACTTTTCGTCGCGGTTGCGATCGATCGTCGCCTTGACGGGGAACGCGACCGACGCGAGACGTTGTTACGTTTTTCTCTTACGCAACACTATCTCCGGCAAACGTAATGTGCCACGTGGATGGTTCGGCCGCAGGGGAAACTCGAGCGCTCGGATCGAGGCGGGTCTTCAACAGGGTAAATGCGAAATACGGATGAGGAGCGCATTGGAGTGGTTTGTTCGAGGTGACTGGATCCCAGTGAATCGGTATTACAGCGCGCGCGCGCGCGTGTAGTTTGGTAAGAGAGTGTTGCGGTTAGGTGAGCGAGCGCGGCGAAGGGCAGAGTTGGCCTTGGATGCTGGTAAACCCTTGAATCGGCGAGAGTGCGTTGAGAGAAGGCGACTCGGGCCACGAGAAGATTGCCTTGGAGAGCGAGCTGACCAGTGGTGTGCCGGTGACGATAGATTCGAACGGCGAGCGCAAGCACGCGTATGGAGACGCGGAACACCAGTAATCTGGTAAGCTGCTCTCCGCAATGCTGAGCGCGGGAGGACGTTGGCTTTGTCCAAGAGGCGGGGACTTGGAGCGACGAACCTCACCTATTCCCTTACCAGCAGTGGAAATCTCTGTGATGCGCGGTCCTCGGTTCGAGGTCTGTCGCAAGTGCTCTTCCAAGTCTGCGTCTCCAAATGGCCACGTTGGCGAGGTTGGGGACAGAAAGTCAAAGCTCAAATCAGAGGGCGCAAAGGCGGGCTTCTTGTGCCTACACGAAGATTTCATCGCAGCTGCAGCGATGATACTGTCTCTTCGTGCTCTCACTCGAAGAACTGCCTCCTCGATGGCGAGAGCGCTCGAGTTGCCTCTCATGAACTGAGCGCTGAAGTAATTGTCAAAGTAATTAATCATCTTTCCAATGTGCGATGGACTCGTCGGTGTTTGCGCCATCGAAACGAGCTCCATCTCCTTCGCAGCTTTACCACCTCGTTTCCTCGGTTTCAAATCTGAAATTTGCCCCGCAGTAGCGAAAGCCTCATCCATCTTCTTTTCAAACCTCTGCTGCGCCGCGCGATAGCATCGCTCGCCCGCTTTCGGTGAGGCTCGCTTCACTTGCCTCGTTTCGGTCGACTTGGCGCTCGAGCGCGGTTCCATTTTTATTTTCTTCTCACTCTTCGTCACGGGAGTATCGAGAACTAGCGAAGGAGACGAAGTCGCCCGCCTTCTCTTCCTCGAACCGGAGGACGGCGTCGAAGCCGTCTTACTCGCCGCCTTGTCCTCCTCCCGCGGTTTAATCTCCCTCGACTTTTTCACAGAATCAACCCGCGTCCCACCCGACCGCAAGCTCGACCCTGACGACCTTACCGTCGTTTCACTCTCTCGTCGCTCCGTCTCACCACCATTTAGCGTCGGTTTCGCGTGATCGTGTTCGCCTTCGTACTTGACCACCACGCCCGCTCCGTCGCTCGCCCGCTCCGTCTTCTTCCTCGCCGGACATCTCGGTTCGGTGCATCGGTAATACGATCGCGGGTACGGTGAATTCTTGATATTCTTCTGGCCGTACTTTCGCCATCGGTACCCGTCCCCCGTCGTCGCGTCCGCGCAGTACAATCCTTCCTCCTCTTCCTCTTCCTCTTCCTCCTCAGACAGTGTGCAGGCGAAGCGACCTCGACCTCGACCTCGACCTCGACCTCGACCTCGACCTCGAACGCCACCACTGATACCGGGCGGCGGCGTCAACCGTCCAACTGTCCGAGCAACGAACGCCGCTGGTCCACCACCGGCCGCGACGCGCGTCGCCGGCGTCGTCGTCGCCGCGATCCCGTCGGATTCGTCGCGACGACGCGTCATCGTCGGTGAACGAACGACGCCGTCGGTGTCCCGGCTCGGCGTTCCCGTCGACATGCGTCGCCCGCGCTCTCGCCCTCGCTCTCGCTCTCGCTCTCGCTCGTCTCCGAGATCAATCGAAGCCCGGCGGATCGACTGGCGGTTCGATCGGTTTCCCTCCTCCTCGTCGCCGCCGTCGTCGATCGACGCGTCGTCGCACCGTTTTCGTGGAAAAACTTTTTTATCCCTTCAAAATCCAATCGCGTTCGTCCCTCGATCGCTCGCCCCGCGCCTCGTCGCGTCCTCGCGCGCGCGCTCTTCCCTTCGTTCCTCGCGCGTCCTCGCGCCCCTGGTCTGTCGGAACCGCGCGTCGCCGGATCGTCTCCGACGCGCGCGACGCTTCGAATGTCCGAACGTTCGCTCGGACGCGCGGGGTCATCGGACGTCGACGTCGAGTCGTGAGTCGCCCGCGACGGCGCCGACGGTCCGGTCCGGGTCCGGGTCCGGCGTCGGCGCGTGTTAAAAAAAA
>Ga0255774_10000412_pt1 | contig 39085 bp, 30 predicted proteins | sample 101ome_17_FD_179972 | JGI IMG/M metagenome (GOLD analysis project Ga0255774, IMG submission 179972) | Coastal salt marsh microbial communities from the Groves Creek Marsh, Skidaway Island, Georgia - 101407AT metaG (version 2) | ecosystem: Environmental > Aquatic > Marine > Intertidal zone >... | reverse complement strand
ATACCCGCGGTGTGAGTCAAAAGGTCTCTAAGGGTAATTTCACGAACTGCTTTTACGATAGAATAACTTCCATCTTCGTTGGATACTGCCACTGTGGATTCTTTGAACTCAGGTATATATTTTGAAAGTGGATCTGAGATTAATAGTTTTCCTTCTTCTTGTAGAATCATAATCCCCACACTGACAATTGCTTTCGTTTGAGAAGCAATTCTAAAAATTGCATCTTCCTTCATTTCACTCTTGTCCTCTAAATCACTTTTCCCAATGGCCTTGTAATAAATAATTTTATTTTTTCTAGCAATTAAGGTAACTGCTCCCGATAATTTATCATTATCAATATACTCTTCGAAAACATTAGTCAAACCGCTGATTCGTTTAGATGAAATTCCGACATCTTCTGGAGTAGCTAATTCTAAATCTTGCGAATTAGCAGAAATTGGAAATGTTAGAAAGGAAATAATTAAAAGGCTTAGTAACGATTTGATGTACATATTTCTAAATTTATTAAAACCTAATTTAGAAAAAATATCGCTAAGCTTTTGTTTTTCGAATATTTTCTGTTTTTGTAACAATTTTTAAGGTCTTTATTAGAAGAGTTATGCTTTTAATTAAAGTTTTCTTCCAAACCTTCCCTAAAACCCCAATAGGCCTCTTTAGGATTTAATTGCTCATCAAAAAGTGTGGGCCAATCCTTAATTTTAAAAAAAGGTTTTATCCAAGTGTCACGATCGTTAAATCCCCAAAACGTAATGCCATAGCGTTGTTCTTTTGGAACTGCTTTGTGATAAAGAGCTACCAGATTTTTATATTTTGCAGCCTGGGCTTGTGCCATCTCTGGAGTAAAGTTTTCATAGGATTGCACCCCTCCTGCCTGACTGTCATCATGGGTATTAAAAATCAGGTCGACTTCAGACAAATGAATCTTGAGCCCTGTATTAGCAGCTTTTTCTAAGGATTTTAAAATTAGACTATCGGGGATATCCATTCTGTAATGCATCTGAAAACCTATACCGCTAATGGGTACATTGTTTTTTTGAAGCTGTTCGACCAAATCCAAAAAACCTTCGAGTTTAAGCGGATCTCGTTCTAAATTAAAATCGTTCAAAAATAGGGTAGCATTAGGATCGGCTTTGTGGGCAGCGTGAAAAGCTTGATCAATATAATCCGGCCCGAGTGCATTTAGCCATGCTGTGGATCGTAACTTCCCTCCTTTGGTTTCCATTGGTTCATTTACTACGTCCCAGCCGGCTACTTTGCCTTGGTATTTTGAAACAACAGTGTTTATGTATTCGTTTAGAAAATTCTGTGCCCAAAGACTATCTATGGCTATACGATCATTTACCCATTTGGGTGTACCGCTATGCCAAACCAGGGCATGGCCAAATAAACGCATCTTGTTTTCTGCTGCAAAAGCGACTACTGCGTCGGTTGCATCCCAATTGTATTCATTTTCACTTGGCAAGATTCGAAACATCTTCATGTTATTTTCTGCGGTAAGACTACTAAACTCCTTTACCGTAAGACTTAATTTTTTAGAATCTGAAAGGGTACTTTTGAGATTGATAGCCGTTCCTATGGGATAGTCGCTTAGCTCCTTTAACCCTCGAGAATCTTTGGTTTGGGTACAATGTGTAAGTCCAAGACCAAAGAATAAGACAAACAAGATGGGATTTGTTGTTTTTACCATTTTTTTGATTTTTTTAAATTTTAATATCTACGTTAATATTATCCATAACATTTAGTTAAAGAGGGCTACTTGAAAATAAAATACTTCTTTAGTAGGGCATAAATTAAAGCTTAGAAAATACTTTTAATAAGGCTTGAGCAATGATTTCATTTCCTTGGTCTGAGGGGTGAAGCCCGTCGTAAGTCATCTCAATAGCCTCCGTCGGATAAGGGTAGCTATCCGTCTCGGGATCAAAAGGCAGGCCAATAAAATCAGGATAACGGTAGTCTTGGTAGCTTCCCGTTTCCGGATTTTTTAGCCTTTTAAAGCGTGTCAAATTTTGATGTTGTAAGTCTGGATGTGCGTAAAGGTCTATGGTTTCATATCCTTCAGCGATTCCTATTGCCTTAAATGCGTCTGCAAATGCTTCCAAGGTTTGCCCCTTTTTGGGTTTATAAGAACCGTAAGCGTTGTTTTTAAAGTTGTTGATATATACAAAGTCTACTCGTTGCATAGGTGTGATCAGTACGATAGTCGCATTTGGATTTAGTCCTTTCAATTTATCGATTATATGTCTGTAAGCACCCATCACTGTGGAAAGACCCTTTGCATTTTGATAAGCTTCCCAAGTGCCAAGGGGATTTCCTGCCCACCAATCGTTAGTGCCTAAAAAAAGAGTATAAACATCAGCCTTGGGAATTGCTAAGCGATCAAATCTTTCCGCAAATTTAATTACCGTCCATCCGTTATACCCTTTATTGGTTACCGAAAAATTGGGTAAGTACTCCTCAATCCTGCTCAAATATCCCTTGGTTACGCGATGACCGGTTTCATCTAAATGGTCGTTTAAATAGGTGATCGAATCCCCTAGGGCAACCCAAGCTTTAGGGCCAGGACGAGAACAACCCAAAACAAAAAAGAAGATCATTAAATAAAAACAATTTTTCATGTTTCGGCTAGACTTTTAAAAAGACAATATAAAAGATTAATTTTTATTTAATTGAACATAATCCTCTAATCATCCAAAACTTTGTCTTTTAATGCAATCCTTAGTAGACTTTAAAATCTTTTAACGCATTGATTCAAATTTAAAAATGAGATGTATAGAAATTTTTTACATTTATTTAAATAACAATCTTTAACGATAAAAAATTAACTCATGACCAAACTAAAATTTATACTCATTGCTTTATTTGTTGGACAAGTAACACTCGCCCAACAAGTTTATAAGTATTCTGGAATAGTAAAAGACAAAAATACGGACTTGCCTCTGGAGGATGCCTTGGTGATAGTAAAACCCTTGCGAACCTCGGGTGCTGGATATTACTCTGGAGTAAAAACAAAAGCAGATGGAAGATTTAATCTGACAACAACTTATCGACTACCCCTAAACGTTCTAGTTTCCAGAAAGGGGTGTGCCTCAAGTAGCACTAAAATCAAACGCATTAATGAAAACTCTTTTGAAATTTATTTAGAATGTGAACAAGAAACCATAGAATTAATTATTGAAGAAACGAAAGACAATGATGATGACGGTGTCATTAATAAAGATGATGAATGTCCAAATGAAAAAGGCCCCGTAGAAAATAAGGGTTGTCCTTTACCGGATGATGACCAAGATGGTGTTCCCAATGCAACCGATGAGTGTCCAAATGAAAAAGGCCCTGCCGAAAATAATGGTTGCCCATATGCTGATGATGATCAAGATGGAACGCCAAATGATCAAGACAAATGTCCCAATGTTAAAGGAAGTCCTGAATTTGATGGGTGTCCAGATCCAAAAAATGAGCTGACTGCCCTCTTGAATGAAAATCGTTTCGTCTTTTTTGGACTTGATAGTAAAAAATTATCCAAGGAAGCCATGGAATTCTTAGATTCAATAGCGGTTATTTTAAATCAATCCGGCAGTGTTGCCCTAGAAATAACAGGCCATTCTTCAAGTGAAGGATCAGAGGAATACAACCAATCGCTCTCTGAAAGTCGTGCAAAATCCGTTTCAGACTACCTCATCCAAAATGGGGTTAAAGCTACACAGCTAAACACAAGAGGATTAGGCGAAATACAACCATTGGAGTCAAATTCAACAGAAAGCGGACGCTCTAAAAACCGTAGAGTTGAATTCAAATTTTAGGGTTTTCTTACATTGAGCTACACATGGATAAATGGTTGGTTTAATAAAAAGCTGGTGAAGTAGATTCAATTATTTATCACCACATTGGTACCAAAAGACAGACTCATTATGCGTCTGTCTTTTTTTATTGGGGGGTTCAATTCAATGCCTATTGAGCATTTGATATAATTTTTTAATTCCCTTTGACTTCCAATTCACTATCGATCTTTACTTATTCTCAAGACTCTAATGATTTATTTATTCGGCTGGATAAACTAGAAATTGAGTCTAGTGGTTAATTGGCCTATAAAGCTTTACTTCTACAACAAATAAATACTACTGTGGAAGGAGAAGAGGGAGTTCTTGAATATTGCGAAGTGTACTAAAAGAAAAATCCAACGATTTTTACCTTACTCGAGGAGTATCGTGAATACGATTCCTATAGATCACATGTTAAAACTCCCCATTTTTTATATTATAAAACAGGGTCTAAAGTAATGGTGAATTCACTTCGGTTAATAAACATATATCTAATTGGCAATGCTTTAAACGATTAAATCGAAAACGGTTGACTGTACTGTCTTTTTCCCGTTGCCCTGTATAAGGCATTAGCAACTGCTCCAAATGTAGGAGGAAAAGAAGGTTCTCCAAGGCCGGTTGGATCGATTCGATTTTTAATAAAATGCACCTCAATATTTTGAGGAGCTTCCGCCATTCGAATCATTTTATATTGGTCAAAATTCTGCTTGCTGGGAATTCCCTCCTTAAATGTCATTTCGCCATAAAAGGCATTTCCGATCGCATCAACAACCCCTCCTTCTGCCATATTCTTGGCGGCATCAGGATTAATAACGATTCCACAATCGATGGAACAAGTGACGTTCTGTACAAGGGGTTTGCCCTTCACCAGTTCTAAATCTAGCACTTGAGCCACGTAGGAATTGTGGCAATAATACGCAGATACCCCTCGGTTTTTGGGTTGGTTTGGTTTGTTCCAATGAGACTTATCCCGTACTTGTTTTAATACGCCTGCATACCGTTTGGGGTCGTAGTCGTTCCGTTCACCGACAGGATCTTCAGCTGCTCTTTTCAAGAGTTCTAACCTAAACTCAATTGGATCTTTTCCAGCGAGCTCAGCTACCTCATCCAGAAAAGATTGCTCCGCACTGGCCATAAAGTTTGATCGAGGGGCTCTGTAAGACCCTACCGTGATATTGGAGTCTATCGTCCAGGATTCTGCCAGATAATGATCGACGGAACCGGCGGGGAATCGATGTTCTGCAATTGGAGTTTCGGGTATTCCTCCAGCGTTTACATGAAATGCTGTTAAATTTCCATTCTGGTCCAGTCCCGCTTTGTAGGAAATTTGATAGGAAGGTCGGTATATTCCTGAGGTCATGTCATCTTCTCTTGAATAGACAAGTTTTACGGGAGCTTGTACCTTTTCGGATATAAGTGCTGCTTCAATGAGCCAATGCGCATAGGATCTTCGGCCATACCCTCCGCCTAGGCGTGTCATTTGGATGTCAATGTTCTCCACGTCTATACCAAGTCGTTCTGAGAGTGCCTGTTCTGTATATTCTGGTTTTTGAAGGGGTCCAATTAACTCGGCTTTTCCGTTTTTTACCTCAGCAAAAAAATTCATTGGCTCCATGCAATTGTGGGCTAAAAAAGGAGAAGTATACGTTCTTTCGATCAGTTGAGCCGCTTCAGCAAATGCTTTTTCAGGATTTCCGTCTTTTCTTAAAACGGTATGCTTCTTGTAACGCATCGATTCCATCTGGCTGTAGTGTTCTTCGGTGTTTTCTAAACCCGAAGGGGTGTGTTGTTGCCACTTCCTACCAAACCGATCTCTTGTCAAAGTAGAACCCAAAATGGGTTCACATTCCAAAGTGATAACCTTTTTTGCTTGCATGACCTCCCAGGTAGAATTTCCAACAATTGCTACTACTTCGTTAAAGCTAAGGGTATCAAAAAATTTCTTTTCAAAATCATCGTTAAACACCTTTATTTTAAACACGTCTATAATTCCAGGCAGGGTTAGTGCTTTTGATGCATCAAAGGACTTTAGTTGCAATCCAAAAGCCGGAGGATGCATGATCATGGCTGTAAGCATTCCTTCTTTGTAGGTGTCTATTCCAAACAAAGGTTTACCTGTAACAATGTTATGTGCCTCTACATTTTTCTGAGAAGTCCCAATGAGGCTAAATTCCTCGAAATTTTTTAATGCTACTTTTTCTGGCACCGCTCTTGCTGCAGCCAATGAGGCTAATTCACCATAGGAAATACTACGGTTGCTCATTTTGTGAATCAGTATTCCTTGTTGGGTTGAAAGTTCGGATACAGGTACGTTCCAAAGAGTTGCAGCAGCTTCCACAAGCATCGTACGAGCAGTGGCACCTGCTAATCGCAATCCTGACCAACCTCTTCGAATCGCTTGACTTCCACCAATAAATTGAAAACTAAAAGCAGCTGTGTCCAGGGGAGCTTGTTCGACCAACACATTTTTCCAATCCACATCGAGCTCTTCTGCAATGATCATCGGCATTGAGGTCTTTACATTTTGTCCTGCTTCCGGATTCGGAGATAGGATGGTTACGAGTCCATTTTCACCAATTTTTAAGTAACTATTTATGTTAAACCACTCCTCAGGTAATTCTTTATTTAATGAGAGAAGTTCATTCTTAGGTTTACATCCATTTACACTAGCAAATCCAAGAATTAATCCACCACTGGCTAAACTTGAATTTTTAATAAAAGCGCGCCTAGTTAAAAAAGTAGTTTGTTTCATGAATATTTTGTGTAAAATCACATAAATATAGCGAATTCTATTCTTCAGATACGATTATGATTTTAAAATACATTCTTTAGACTGGCAGAATAAATTACCATGAATTCTTTTTGCTAAGGGAACTTTTTATTCCTTTGTTAACACCTAAATAATAACCTTTGGGACCTGAAATTATTTATGCCTTTTTTGCACTGTTGGGTATTGCCTTTTGGTTTGTTTTTAAATTTATTTGGCGAATCATCGTGGTGTTATTAAACCTAATTCTGATCCCTTGTGCGGCATTAAATAATTATATTAGGGTTAAATTTTGGAAACTTCCCAGAAAAAAAATCGACACCCGTATTTTTAAAAAAACAATTTTCTAAATCCTATCTTAAAAGGTTGGTTTTACTTGTACTGCTTTGAAATAAAAAGTGTTAACAGCAAATGTAGACTGTAAATAAGCAAACCATAGATAGTCGAAATCATACTTACTTTCAAACCTCCTGCCAATAATGCTCCGCTGACCTCTCCCCCCATGGATTCAATTCCGATAAACATATCATACAGGCCAATACATTGACCTAATACACCCAAGACAAGCGCCATTACGCTGAGGGTTTTGGAATATATTTTACGAGTAAAATGAGCATAAATCACCCCGAGTAATATTAAAGTTAACAGACTCATAAAAAGTGGACCTCCCTGAAAAAATAAAGTAAACATGAAGAATTTTTTTTTAAAAATAGTAAAAATTGAGTCCCTCTGTTTTAATGCGTTCACTAATTTTTTCTATATATTAGTTTTATTAACCATTAATCAATCAAAATGAAAAAACTTTTAGTACTGATTACTCTTGGCTTACTAGCCAACTTTGGAATTGCTCAAGACAGATTAGCTTTAAATTCTTTTAGAAAAGTCCCTGCAGATGAACTTAAAACCTTTATGCAAAACGAGGCTTTTTATTGGAGTAAAGTAGCCGCTATTTTAAAAGAAAAAGGACAAATTAATGCTTGGGCCATTCAGGTAAGAAATGGTGGAATGCTTGCTAATGAGCCTAATGTAAACACTAGAATTGGCATAGGATCTTGGGAGAATTATGAAAATCTAGGGAAAAATTATGCTGCCGCACAAGCGGAGGTAAAAAGCCAAATGGATCCTGAAAAACTGGCTCTGCTAGAAGAATCCTTGAAGCAAGATAAATTCGAATTCGCTACTACCTTGACCCAAACAGATGAACTTATTTGGAGTGATAAACAACCTAGTTTTAATTATGTAGTCATTAATTACTCTAAGGCGAATAATGTTGCCCAATACATCGCTGAAGAATCGAGAATTATGAAGCCTTTTTTTCAAAAATTAATGAAACAAGGAAAAACCAAAATGAAAGGGTGGGCTACTGCAAGCGTACTGTCTCCAGTTGGATATGACTATGCTTACAATGCCTTTACCGTAGACTTTTATGACAACATTAGTGACGCTTTTGCCCCTTTTAATTCGGACGATATTACTTGGCCTGAGGAAATGGCCTCATTGGGAGAACTAAAAACTCCTGGCTTTTGGAAAAGAGTAATTTGGAAAAGGGTAATGTACTTAAATCAAGAAAACGAGCTCGTTGAGCGTTGGTAAAACCCTAATTTGGAACGTTATACTACGCTCCACATTACCCAACTTTACGATCTCTTAAAACAATTGGAGAACTTCCTATCAATAAAAAACGGTTATCCTAAAAAAGGATAACCGTTTTTTTATGACCTAAGTCACCCTATGCCAAATTTGTTTAATTTTAATTCCTTTTAAAACTTATTTTCTTGAAAATTATCCAACTCATCCTTTTTTGTATTCCTATACTCGGATTTTCTCAAACAGACTACCAAATAACTTCTTACCAAGACCAAGGAAATAGAGCGCCAAACACCCATTATATTGGAGCTGCTTGGTTGAATAATCTGCTTCGGTCTGACCAAGAACTTCCCTATGGAATTACAAAAGCTACCTTCCGTGCAAATTCTACCTTGGACTGGCATTACCATTCATCTGTTCAAGTGCTAATCGTAGTAGCGGGAGAAGGATACTATCAAGAAAAGGGTAAAGAGGCTATTCGAATGAAAACAGGAGATGTCATCCGCTGTGAAAAAAACACGGAACATTGGCATGCTTCCTCCAAAGAGCAGGATGTAACTTATTTAGCCTTGTATGGCGGCACACAACCCACCACTTGGACCGAGGTATTGACCCAAGAGGAGTATGATCAAGTGGCGACAGCCCTAAAATAGGGTGCGTCATTTTAAACAAATCTTATTCCATTTCACTCAAAACTATTCAAGGGCTTCAGAACTAAAATCTACGGTCGCTTTAATAATTCCCGAATTCGGATCTAACCATCGGTCAAATTCTTGCATCATCTGAGCAAAAGATACAGTTTCCCCTATGTACGTTTGGGCAGGAAACTGATCAAACACACGAATTACGTATTGAAAATCTTCTAAAGTTGCATTTCTACTGCACAATATCGAAGCCTCCTTAGCGTGAATGGCAGGGTGGTGATAGCTAAGTTCTCCTTTTGATAAGCCCACAAGTACTATACGCCCCCCATGGGATAAGAAATCGGGACAAGACTCTAAAGCAACTTTATTCCCTGTTGCATCAAATACCGCTGAACACAAGTCACCCTGAGTAAGACGGGCAACCTCTTTCACCACATCCGATCCTGCTTTGACTGTAAAGTCAACCCCGATTTTTTGTTTTGCATAATCCAATCGCTGTTCGTTGGTATCGATTGCAATAACTTGTGCTCCTGCAAGTTGTGCTAATTTCATAATTCCAATTCCTATAGGGCCACAGCCCAAAACTGCGATGGTTTCACCCGATTGAATTCCTGCCCGTCTGAGGGCATGAGCTCCTATGGCTAAGGGTTCCACGATAGCCATTTCGTTGTAGGATAAATGCGACACTGGGATCAACAGATCTGCTCGAACCGCAATGATTTCTTGCATTCCTCCATCCGTATGAACACCAAGTACCTGGAGTTGGGTACAACAATTGGTTTTACCCTTAGTACAAGCAACACAGCTTCCACAACTTACATACGGCATAACGATTACCTTATCCCTTACTTTTACAGGGGAAGAAGTCGCTCCAATTTTCACCACTTCACCTGCTAACTCATGACCCAAAATTCTTGGATAGGTAAAAAAAGCTTGGTTACCCGTAAAGGCGTGTAAGTCCGTACCACATATTCCTACGCGATGGATTTTAACCAAGGCTTCGTTAGAGTTGAGAAGCGGTGGTTCTTTCTCTTTTAATGCAAACCTTAAAGGTTCTTCACAAACAATATATTTCACTTTATCCCGTATTTACAATTCGTATTCTAGGTTATTAAAAATTACACTACTTGAGTCGGATGACATGCAAAGAGAGTGATTTTCTGGTCGAAAAGCTTACTTCCCCAAATCCCTAAACTATCCTTAGGGGATAGAAAAATTTACTACTGTTTAAACAGCATAGGCGTAAATTCAGACAAGTAAATTCTCCAGTTTTTCCATGTATGTCCACCCGGACTTTCACGGTAAACGTAGTTGAATTTTTCCGAGTCCAATTCTTTTCTCATGGTAACTACACTTTCATAGAGAAAATCATCTTCCCCACAGGCAATCCAGTACAATGCGGGATTCTCCTTTTTTAACGCTTGAATTTGCTCTTTTCTTTTGGAATGATCCACCTCTATTCCGAATCGGCTTAAATCTGCAAATCCCATACTCATTACCCCGATATAGTTAAAGAGTTCCGGATGGTCAAAAGAAGTATTCATTGTTTGAAGTCCTCCCATACTCAATCCGGTTAGGGCTCTGTTTTCTTTATTGGCTTTTACTCTAAAATTTGACTCCACGTAAGGAATGACATCATTGACTAAACTTTTTTCAAACATTTTGTTTGCCATGCCACCTACTGAGCTATTGGAAACATCGATTTTAGGACTTACGGTAAAGGCCGCTGCTTGAGTTGGATTTCCGTTGGTCATTACAACAATCATAGACTCAGCTTTTCCACTTGTGATTAAATTGTCCAGTATCGTTGGGGCTACCCCTAGGGTAGACCAAGCCTCCTCATCTCCACCGCCTCCATGAAGAAGATACAATACGGGGTAGCGCTCTGTCGATTTTTCATATCCCGGTGGGGTGTAGACGATCATTCTACGGGTTAAATTTAAGGTAGGGGAGTCATACCAAATGTGATGGGTGCTTCCTTTAGGGCCTGTTTTGGGATAATACAAAGAAGCTTGTCCTCCTTCAACCTCCAGTAAACTTTCTGTTCTAAAAGTCCCGTCGCGTGCAATTTTAAAATTTGAAGGGTCAAGGATAGAAACGCCGTCTACAAGGAAGGTATATCCGTAAAGTTCGGGTTCTAAACCTTCAACTTTTACAGACCAGACTCCGTCTTCTCCTTGGGTTAGATCGGTAAGCTTTCTCGTCATTCCTTGGTCTCCATTGGACACCATTTGCATCCAATTTCCAGAGAGTTGAACCGATTTTGCTTGGGGCGCTTTTATCCGAAAATAAATTGCGTTATCTGCAGTAAAGTCCGGAGAAACAATGCGTTCTGTTCTTCCAATTTCTTGGGCAAAAGATGCATTCGAAACTAGAAAAAGTACTAAAATAAGTGAGCTAAGCATTCGAAAGCGCTTAACTTCTTTTAGGGAGAGTATATTCAACATGATTTGTTTTAGTTTTAAAGGTATAGGTTTTTGACAAGAATTAAAAAAACAGGTTTAATGCGAATGCTTGAGCTTATTTAAATTGATTATTTGAAAAGCTTTCCAAGCGCAAGAACCGTTGAATTTCCAAAACTGGCGTCCCTTAAATTAATTGCCCAACACGAACTTATCCCTTACTTTTAGCTAAAAAAACGGCTAAAATGAAGAAGAGTTTCTTCTTGTTTTGTTTGGCTCCTCTTTTTTTGTTTTCACAAAAGTGGAATGATAGAGCCAGTTCCGGCGATGGACTTGTAGGCATTTCTTTAGGCTTTCTTCTTGAGGGGCAAACGAAATACCCAACTCCCTATTACGGCCCACAGCGGACCGGTTTGTATAATGATGGGGCATACCACCTCACTCTTGATATTTATTACAACAAATTTATTTTAGGAATCCAGTTCGCCGAAGAGTTTTTATACCTAGAGCAGTTTGCTCAAGGAGCCGTTTGGAAACCCCGAGGATTCAATGAAAGCTTTTCTTCATTGACAAGGTCTTATTGGATAAATTTAGGCTACAACGTCCTGCATAATTTTAATGTAAAATTAGGGGTAGGCCTAAGGACAGGACCTCACAAACAATTCATCCACAGGGGGTCTACGGCTGCTGACGTGGCCCTGGGTTTTGACTATACCGATCCGAACAGCCCCTACAACACCCGTCCCTCTTTAAATACATTTAAGGAGTTTGATTACGCTCTTTCGATTACTTATCCCATTAGAGTGTATGGAAAATTTGGACTTGTCCCTGAATTGGGATATAATGTCAAGCATGGAGGATTTTTAACAGGACTAAGTGTAATATACTGATGAAAAAAATCGTTTTTAGTTTATTGATGCTCTCGCTTTACGGTTGTTTTGATCGTTCTCTGTCAGAGGATACACTAGACCTGGACTTGATAACCGACGAGTCTACCGACCCCGATGAAACTCCAACCCCTAGCGGAATTATCTATTTTGAGGAAGGTGTTTGCAAATGTCCCGAAGCCTCGGAGGGTTACACCGAGGTCGTCAATGAGATCACCTATACTGCTGTGGACAATGCTTCGATACGTTCTCAAATCGCCGCTGAAAATTATAAACTGTGCACCACTTTAGTAACCGAAATGGATTCCCTGTTCCAATCGAACAGTACGTTTAATGAGGATATCAATTTTTGGGACACCTCTAATGTAAGCAGCATGCGGCAACTGTTTCAGGGAGCAAGGGCGTTCAATCAAGAACTCGGAAACTGGGATACTTCCAAGGTAACCGATATGGAAGCTATGTTTAAACAAGCAACCGCATTTAATCAAGAAATTGGCAATTGGAATATTTCCAAGGTAACTTCCATGCGATCGATGTTTGAAGAGGCTACCGTATTTAATCGAGCCCTTGGAAATTGGGACACCTCCAAGGTCACTGATATGGGATCCCTGTTTGAAGACGCCAGAGCGTTTAATCAAGAGATTGGGACGTGGCTTACCGGTCAAGTAACGGACATGAGTCGCATGTTTCGTAAAGCAAGGAAATTCAACCAAGCGCTCGAAAACTGGGATACTTCTAAAGTAACTACTCTAGAAGCCATGTTTGAACAATCCACCGCATTTAATCAAGAAATTGGCGATTGGAATACGTCCAAGGTGACTACTATGCGTGCAATGTTTCAAGAAGCAACAGCATTCAATCAGGCGATTGGCCAATGGAATACCGCTAACGTAACCGACATGGAATCCCTGTTTCAAAAAGCAGCAGCATTCAATCAAAAACTGGGCAATTGGAATACCGCTAAAGTAACGACCATGGCACAGCTGTTTCGTGAGGCAACACTATTCAACCAAACACTAGAGAATTGGAATACCTCCAGGGTGCTTAGTATGGAGGCAATGTTTCAGGAAGCTCTAGCCTTTAATCAGGCTATTGGAAATTGGGATACCTCGGCGGTTTTGAACATGAATTCAATGTTTTATCGAACCCTCGCATTTGATCAGGCAATTGGAAATTGGGATACTTCCCGGGTGACCGATATGGAGGCTATGTTTATTTATGCCGCCTCGTTTAACCAAGATATTGGAAATTGGGATACTTCTAATGTAACAACCATGGCTTCCATGTTCAATTATGCCACGGCATTCAATCAAGACATCGGCAACTGGAACACCTCCAAATTGAGGGATATGGAAGCCATGTTTAAATATGCAACCTCCTTCAATCAGGACATAGGGCGTTGGAACACCTCCCTGGTAACTAATATGTATTCCCTGTTTGAGCAAGCCACCTCTTTTAACCAAAACCTAGCAGGTTGGAACACTTCCAATGTAGTCAATATGGGAGCCATGTTTCAACAAGCCACAGCATTCAATCAAAACATCGGAAGTTGGGATACCTCTAAAGTGGTGAGTATGGTGTCTATGTTCAATTCTGTCAGTTCGTTTAATCAGGATATTAGCACTTGGGACACCTCCCGTGTGACCAATATGGGTGCCATGTTCAAAAACGCTTCAGCATTTAATCAACCTATCGGGGTTTGGAATACCTCCCGTGTCATCAATATGTATTCTATGTTTCAAGAAGCAACAGCTTTCAATCAAGATCTCTCGGGCTGGTGTGTGAATAATATTGCTGCTGAACCTTCAGAATTTTCGGTAAACTCCCCATTAACGAATGCCCACAAGCCGCTTTGGGGAAGCTGTCCTTAACTGCCCGGAGGGGGGCTTGTAGAGGTCCAACCCCCGTCTACCACTAGGGTTTGTCCTGTAATGTGTTGGGCTTCATCACTCAGAAGAAATAAAGCCGTATGAGCGATATCTTCCGTGGTGGCACAGCGACCGTTTGGAGTAATTTTTTTCCATTCATCCACATAGTTTCCGCCTTCCAAATCGGCTGTTCTGTCAGTTACTGTTGCCCCTGGAGCAATCGCATTTACCGTAATACCATGTTTTCCCAATTCTACTCCTAGGTTTTTGGCTAAAAAAGCCAAAGCAGCTTTGGACATACCGTAGGCAGTTAAATCAGGATGAAAAGTAAAGCCCGTTACAGAAGACATCAAAAGTATTCGCCCTTTTTGTTGGTGCGCTATCATCTTATGTGCCGCTTTTTGTGCCAGAAAAAAAGAACCTTTCAAATTGACGTTTAGTAGCTCTTGAAAGGCTGCTTCTTGATATTCTAAAAATGAACCAAAGGTCGTTATGCCTGCATTGGCAATGGCAAAATCAAGCCTTCCAAACTGCTCGTAAGCCATGGCAACCAATCGTTCTACGGTATCGAGTTCTCCGGCATCACCGCTTACAGCAACACAAACCCCACCGGAAGCATTGATTTTTTCTGCTGCTTGATCGGCAAGCGCTTGATCTATATCATTTAGGATTAGGGTTGCTCCTGCACGTGCGAGCTGAAGGGCTATTTCATAACCAATACCTATGCCCGCTCCTGTGATAACAGCTACTTTGGCTTGAAAAGAATAGTGAGTCAAAAGGGTCTATCAATTTTCTAATTATGAAAATAAATTACAACAATTACTTGTAGTATTAAAATAGTTCATCGGAAATTCAATTGATGGGGTCCAGAATAAGTACAAGTTCAAGCTAAAATCAGCCCACTAAGTTTAACATTTGCCTTAGCTTATAAAACATTCATGATAAAGCTAAATCCATTATCTTTGCCTTATGAATACGTGCAAAATTTTTAGTTTATTCTTAGCTATTCTTATTTTGGGAACAAGGGTAGGTTTTGCTTTAAATGTTCATTATTGCGGAAATACTGTCGCAGAGATTTCTTTAGCATATAATCCACAGAACTGTGGTATGGAAAATGAAGAGGAATCTCAAACAGAACACAAAACTTCATTTTCTGAAAAATCTTGTTGTGCGGATGAAGTTTTTTTATTTCAAAATCACGAACCTCAAAAGCACCAAACTGAATTCCTCTCGCAAGAGTTATTATTCACCAAAAATACACTTACCCCTTTTGAAACGATACAGCAGTTTAGTATAGCTGAAATAGATAATATTTCCATTTGGAACCCTCCCCCTGAGTCAACCAAACTCTTTTTGATTTATCACGCTTTGGTTTTTTATGATTAAGTAAACTATTCCTCACCGAATAGATTTACTGATTATTTTAAAAAAACCAATGAAACTTTATACAATACTACTGATTAGCCTTTGTGGGCTTTACCTCAATGCTCAAGACACTTTAGAGGGTAGAGTACTTACAAAAAATGGCAACGATACCATCCCCTTAATTGGGGCAAGCATCTATTGGATGAATTCCGATACGGGAACTGTAAGTCATGAAGACGGAAAATTCTCATTACCCTATTTGAACACTAATGAAAAACTTATCATCAGTTATTTGGGATACAAGCCAGACACCCTGAGCCTAGATAAAAACCGTTTTTTGACAAGGTTTTTAGAGGAAATTACGGTGGGAGCCTTAGACGAAATAACGCTTACCCAAAGAAGAAAAGCCATTCAAAAATCCTATTTCGAGGCGCAAAACGTAGTGACTGTAAACAGTGCTGAATTGCTAAAAGCAGCCTGCTGTAATCTCTCAGAAAGTTTTGAAACCAACCCCTCCATAGATGTGAATTTTTCTGATGCACTAACAGGAACTAAACAAATACGTATGCTTGGATTGACAAGTCCGTATTTATTAATCACAGAAGAAAACATCCCTATGGTGCGGGGTGCTTCTCAAGCCTATGGACTTTCATTTACTCCAGGAACATGGATTGAAAGCATTCAAATTACCAAAGGAACAGGAAGTGTAGTCAATGGTTTTGAAAGTATTGCGGGACAAATCAATACTGAAATTAAAAAGCCTTTTTCTGATGTTCCCTTGTTTTTTAATCTTTTTACTTCAGCAAATGGAAGGCAAGAAGTAAACCTTCAAGGAAACTGGAAAATCAATGAGGCATGGAGCAGTGGGCTTTTTGTTCATGGAAATCAAAGAATCCAAGAAATGGACAGAAATAGAGATGCATTTCTGGATGTTCCCTTAGTAAAACAGTATAATGTGTTAAACCGATGGCAATTTATAAATGCTGAGAAGGGTTGGGTAGGATTTGGAAGTATCCGCTTGATGGAAGACGACAAACAACTCGGTGCCTTGGGTTTTAATCCTGCTCAAGATCGAGGAAAAACGAACATATGGGGAAGCGAAATCAAAACAAATCGAGCGGATGCTTCTTTAAAAATTGGCTATGTGTTTCCTGAATTTTCATATCGAAGTTTTGGGTTCCAATCTGCTTTTAGCCATCACAACCAAGAAGCTTTTTACGGCTCAAGAACTTACGATATAGAGCATCAAAGTTTTTATGCCAATGTGTTGTATAATTCCATTATTGGGAATACCAAGAATAAATTTAAAGCAGGGATCAATTTTTCATACGACCACTATATTGAATGGGTAGATGCGCTCAATTACAACAGAAGTGATCGTTCTTTTGGCGGTTTTTTTGAATACAGCTATGAAAACTTAGAAAATTTTTCTCTAGTAGCAGGAATTCGAATGGATCGACATAATCGATTAGGTACCTTTATTACTCCTAGAATTCATTTGAGATACACCCCTGAAGAAAATACCATCATTCGCCTCTCTTTGGGAAATGGAAGAAAAGCTGCCAATATTTTTGCTGAAAACCAAACCCTCTTTGGAACCAACCGACAAATCAAAATACTTAGCAATGGAGGATCGATTTATGGATTAAATCCAGAAAAGGCATGGAATTACGGACTCAGTATTCGTCAAATTTTTAAGCTCTTTGGCCGAAGTGGTGATTTTACAGTCGATTACTACATTACCAACTTTATCAACCAAGTAGTAGTGGATTGGGAACAAGAAGGACAAATCAAATTTTATAATCTCGACGGAACAAGTCGAGCAAACAGTTTACAACTTTCCCTGGATTTTGCACCAACGGATGCTTTAAGTCTACGTCTTGCCTACAAAAACTACGATGTCAAAACAAGCTATATTTCTGGTTTTCTTCAGCGGCCTTTACAAGCGCAACATCGATTTTTCGCAAACCTTGGCTGGGAATCTGAAAGAAATAACAGTGAAGCCCAATGGCGTTGGGATATGACCTTTCACGCGTTGGGAAAACAACGATTGGTTAGCACCCAAAGAGATCAACAGGGAAGTTATTCGCCAGCTTATGGACTTTGGAACAGTCAATTAACCCGTGCTTTCAATGCTACTTTTGAGCTCTATGCCGGAGTAGAAAATCTTGGAAATTACAAACAAATCGACCCTATTATCGGAGCAGAAAACCCCTTTGGAAGTACATTTGATACTGCACAAGTATTTGCTCCTGTTTTTGGGAGAATGCTTTATGCTGGACTACGTTGGAATTTATAATTACATTTAACAAAAATACTATCTACTACATGAAAAATTTAATTGTCATTTGCCTACTGATACTACCCCTAACCTTGAGTGCACAAAAAAATGAAAAAGCCAATTTTGAAGTGAGTGGAAACTGCGAAATGTGCAAAAAAAGAATTGAAAAAGCAGCACTCAGCGTAAAAGGATTAAAAGTCGCTAACTGGGATATTCCTTCAAACATACTCTCTATAGTATATCATTCGGAAAAAGTTAATCTACTAGAGATTCAGACTGCAATTGCAAAAGTTGGACACGACACTCCCTTAGCGAAGGCACCCGATGGAACCTACGACAAACTACCCATGTGTTGTCTTTATAAAAGAACCTTAGAATAAAAAGACAAATAATCCGCTAAGCCGAGTAAAAAACAGCTCATATATGCAAAGGCTAGTTTATATTAAACATAACGATTGAGCAAAACAAGCCCATACATGCAAAGATTAGTTCCAATTTTTTTTAATTTTATGAAAAGACTATTAAAAAAACAGTATCCAAAACATCAACATGAAGCGAATCATACTCTTTGCTCTTTTATCGACTATAGCATTGTTTGGACTTCTGTGGATACCATTGGACGGTGGAATTGAAAACACCTTCGTTTTTTTTCTGGGAAGATTTCATCCCTTAATCCTTCATCTTCCTATTGGGACTTTGGTAGCGCTTTTTTTTATGGAGCTTATTAACGCCCTTTTTCCAAGGCAAAAGCTGGATGCTGCTTGTAACTTATTGCTTTGGTTTTCAGTTGTCACGATACTTCCCACTACCCTTTTAGGGTTTTTACTGGCCTCCAATGGAAGTTATGATGATGAATTGCTCAATACCCACAAATGGCTGGGATGGCTTACGGCTTTAGTATGTGTCTGGCTGGTTGCCATACGCAGTTTTAAAATGCAATCCAACAATTCCTCAACAGGTTATTTGTATACAATTTTCCTCTTAATAAATGTCTGTATTTTATCTTTTGCGGGACATTATGGAAGCTTCTTAACCCACGGCGAAAATTTTCTAACCAAGTACATGCCCTCCTCAATGAAAGCTGTACTCAACATAGAAGAAGAACCCGAGTATACGGTGATGAAAACAGAGGCTGAACGCAATTCAAAAGAGGCCCTCCAGTACCAAAACCAGATTCAACCTATACTCCAAACCTATTGCTACGAATGTCATGGTGAAAAAAAACAAAAAGGGGAAATGCGACTGGATCAATTGAATTGGGACATGGTAAACGGGCCAGATGCAGAACGATGGCATTCCGCACTAAATGTGATTAATCTCGGAGAAATGCCTCCCAAAAAGGAAAAGCAATTGAGTGATATCGAACGACGTGCCGTGGTCAATTGGATTTCAGAAAATTTGGATAAGGCAGCCCAAGTCAAACAAAAAGACAACCAAAATGTCATCCGCAGACTCACCAAAACGCAATACACCAATACCTTAACTGAATTGCTGAATGTAGATGTCAACTTTGGTGCGATCTTGCCAGATGACGGAAAATCAAAAATGGGCTTTAGCAACAACGGCAATATCCTACAAACCTCAGCCCTACATGTTGATTACTATCAAAAAATAGCTCGAGAAGCACTCGACAAGGCAATTGTTTCTGGAGCAAAACCCAAATCCAAACGCTACAAAGTTACCCTAGGAAAAAATTTAGGAGATGGCATACTAGGCGCTGAATTTGGTGGATATCAAACGGCTCCGGTAGACAATGAAGATTTAGTGGTCGAAATTTTTGACGAAAACGGTACACCCCTAGCAAAAGAAAAAGAAGCCTTACACAAGCTAAAAAACAGTATTGGAATAGGCATGAGAGGCTCGGCAAGTAACCGGTACACCGTGGTGGAAGAAGGAATGATGCTCAATGCTGCACTTCCCCATAAAGAAGTTACTCCAAAATCATGGCAAGGCCCCTCACCCAACCTAAAATTATTAATCCGAGAAGATTTTCCAAGATCAGGTGATTTTGCCTTTAGAGTTGTCGCTTCTAGAGGATACAATTCTATGACCGTTGAACGGTTGATTGATTTAAGAAAAAATATTCCTGCAGTACCCACAGCTGAAACCCTACGCGTGTTGGCAAAGGATCTTGAACATACCAATGGATTTGTATTGAAAAACAACCGCTGGCTGTTACCCAAAGAAGTGGCCAGTGACGTCAGAACCCACTTCAGCTATACCGTTCCAAAATCGGGAATATACCAAATCGACTTGGTGCATCCTTATGTGTCCAAAGAGCTAACTCCATCCTACCACCTTAAGTTGCTCGGAAATAACGAAGAAGGAATCCTTAGCAAACGACTTAACTTAAACCCTTCCTCAAGTGCTGCAGAAGAACTGAGAACGCCCCTTACTTTAGCCTATTTAACCGCAGGGGAACACAAAGCTTCCATAGGTGGTAAATTTTTTGTTGGTTTTAGCGAGTTGGTCTTTACTCCGCTCCCGGAAGACGATCCCCTTCCAAAGATCTTGCAAAGGGAAGCCGAACAAGACGATCAAAAATTTGCCTCTGAAAATCCTTCTATTCAAGTTTTTATTGGCTCAAGGACGGATGACGGAATGGACTACGAGACCTTTGGAACCTCTCAAGAAATTACCGCTGAGGCCGGTACCTTTCAAACCTTCGAATTTACAGGAAGGTTAGAAAATTTTCCCATTCCTTTCGGCAGCGATGAAGTGAGTGGTGAGCTAGCGAATATACTGACCGTAGGCCTTTGGAACAATTATCTCGTCAAAGAAAGCAGCCTCAGAGGCCCCCCTTTACTGGTAAAAGCTGTGGAATTTGAAGCGCCCTACTTTCCCGTTTGGCCTCCCAAAAGTCATACTGCTATTTTCTTTGAATCACCCAATAAATCGATTCCAGAACGCTATGCTGAAGAAGTCATTGGGCGTTTTATGAAACGGGCGTTTAGAAGACAAATTGATCCCTCAGAATTGGAACGGTATATGAATTTTTGGAAGCTTATACGGGGGGATTTTGAGCGCTTTGAAGACGGCATTAAAGAAGTCTTGGTTGCTGTATTGTGCTCTCCAAATTTCATTTATATCGCTGAACCTGAAAAAATCGATCCCGACGCCACAATAGATCAATACTATTTAGCGTCTCAATTATCCTATTTTCTGTGGAACTCTTCCCCCGATGACACTTTACTTGAATTGGCTTCAAAAGGCAGGTTGACAAACAACTTGGAGGACCAAATTGATCGCATGATCGAAAGTCCTAGAATCAAAGAAATGATACAGTCGTTTAGTTACGAATGGCTTCGCCTAGATCGTCATGAAACCATGGACGTCAATGTTCAAAAATACGAGGACTATACCCGTTTTGTAAAAGAAGATATGCTCAAGGAAACCTATGCATTCATTAATTATGTCTTAGAAGAGGATTTAAGCATACTCAATTTTATTGATTCAGATTTTGCAATTTTAAATCAAAATCTTGCAGAGTTCTACGGCATAGACGGAGTAAAGGGAAATGAATTTCGAGCAGTTCAACTCAAAGCAAACGAAAACCGAGGAGGTTTGCTCTCTCAGGGATCTTTTTTAACCGGACATTCCGATGGGGTTCAGGCCCATACCATCAAACGCGCAGTTTGGTTAAAAGAAAAGATATTGGGTGAACACCCCCCTCCCCCTCCCCCCAATGTTCCTCAATTGGATCCCGATACACCCGGCTTTGAACAACTCACTTTAAAAGAGCAGTTATTTCTGCATAGAAATAAGGCCTCCTGTATGGATTGTCATCAGAAAATAGACCCTTATGGAGTGGTCTTTGAAAACTATGATGCCGTAGGAAGGTATCAGTTGATGGCAAAGGATAAACCAATTGACTCAAAATCTGAACTGCCCGATGGAACAAAAATTGAAGGAATCGCTGGGATAAAAGACTATATTCTAAAATTGAAAAAAGATAATTTTACGAAAGCGCTGGTAGAAAATCTTTTTGCCTATGCGCTAGGAAGAGACATTGGTTTTGAGGATGAAAAAGAAATTAAGTATATTGTAGAAGAAGTAATTGCGGACGATTATCGTTTTAGAACGGTACTTGAGCAAATCATACTCAGCCCCTCCTTTAGTAAAAAAGAGCCCAGTTGGTTTGAAAAAATATTCTAGTAATGAATAAAAAATCTTGGCATTTAGACAGACGTAGCTTTCTTAGAGGATTAGGGGTAAGCTGTATGCTCCCTTACCTTGAGGGTATGGCCATGACCAGTTTCTCAAAATTGACCGAGCCACTTCCTCCCAAACGTCTTTGTTTTCTGTACTTTCCCAATGGAGTTGCCATGCCTCCAAAAGACAGTCCCTATTATAAAAAATGGAATTGGTTTCCCTTAGGAGAAGGAAAAGAATACCAACTAACCCACAGCTTAGATCCCCTCAAAGGACACCGAAAAGACCTGTCTATTTTAGGAGGATTGAGCCACCCTTTCAGTCGAACTGTTTTGGGGCATATGGCAGGAGATTCTTTTCTGACCGGGGGTGACCTCAGAGGAGAATACAAAAACAGCATTTCGGTAGACCAAGTAGCCGCGGAAAAATTAAGCAAATACACCCGTTTTAAATCCTTGACCTTATCTACAGATGGTGGAGTGGGATACAAGTCAAGAACCTCAACCTTGTCCTTTAATTCTTCTGGAAAACCCATTCCCTCAGAACACCGACAACGGGAACTCTTTGAGCGGTATTTTTCACCCAATGGAGGAGATACTACCCAAGAGCGAAGAAAAAGTCTAAACCAGGGAAAAAAGATTGTAGATCTAGTACTTGAGGACAGTAAAGGGTTTAAAAGACGCTTAGGAGCAAACGATAAAGTAAAACTCGATGAATATTTAAGTTCGTTAAACGAAGTTGAAAAGCAATTGAGCAGAAATGAAAAATGGCTGGATGTTCCACTACAAAATTTTGATGCCAGCTTGATCGATTTGGATATCGACCCTACAACTGCTCCAGAAGACTATGTACGATCCATGATGGACATTATGGTTCTTGGTTTTCAAACCGATATCACCCGAGTGATGAGTTATATGATGGCCCGTGAAGACGGTATGGGCTTTGGTGATAATTTCCCTAAAATAGCCTTAGGCCTTCAGGGGCATCACACGATATCACACGACAGAGCTACTGGCCATTGGGAAAATTGGGGGCGACTGGACCGTTGGTATGCCCAACAGTTTAATTACTTCCTAGACAAGATGAAAAACACTACCGATGTATATGGGCCGCTCTTAGACAATACTTTAATTCTTTATGGAAGCGCTTGTAGTACCACACATAATGCGAGAAATTGTCCGCTGATATTGGCTGGAGGTTCCAATCTTGGTGTGGAGCACGGAGCCTATACCCATTTCGACGAAAAGAAAGAACGCTTGTCCAACCTATTCGTGAGTATGTTGAATAAATTAGACATTGAAACGGTACGTTTTTCGGATAGTACCGGTCCGCTTTCAGCAGTACTTTAAGATTTTGTCCAATAAAATTTATGTGAACGAATCTTTAGTGAAGAAAAAGGGTACATTGTAACGACCTATTAATCCATAAAACAACAATTTTTCTAGTTAGCCATCATGAAAGTAAGCGCACTCCCTTTCCTTTTTTTAGTAATGGTTACATCCGTCTTCGGACAGATTTCCGTTGAAAAAATAAATGAGACTTTTCTTTACTCCATTCCGCCTTTCAAACAATGTCATGCTTCTACCTTGGTTGAACTCTCTGACAACAGCTTTTTGGCAGCAGCTTTTGGTGGTACGAGAGAAGGAAATAAGGATGTAGCCATTTGGCTGTCGAGATATGAAAACAACAGCTGGCAAGAACCAACACGAGTGGCCACTGGGGCTTCAGCAAACGGGATCGTATATCCGAATTGGAATCCTGTACTGTATAAAACCGCTCCAACAGAACTGGTCCTGTTTTACAAAACAGGACCCTCGCCCAGAGCGTGGTGGGGGATGTATAAAGTTTCCCTGGACAACGGACATACATGGGGGCCTCCGCAGAGACTCCCAGAGGGCATACTGGGTCCCATAAAAAATAAGCCGGTAACCTTGGCTAATGGTACCCTCTTATCGCCTTCTAGTACAGAAACTCGAACCACTGAAGGTCTTTCTTGGAAAGTACATATTGAAAAAAGTATAGACGGGGGAAAGCATTGGGTAAAAATTCCTATAGATCCTGAAACCCCCTATGACGTCATACAGCCCAGCATCTTGGTTCATTCTCAGGACAGTCTTCAGATTTTATGCAGAAGTCGTAACGACGCCATCATGCAATCGTTTTCTTACGACGGAGGAAACACCTGGAGTGCTATCAGTAAAACCTCTTTGCCCAACCCCAATTCAGGTACCGATGCCTTGACCTTAACCAATGGCACTCATTTGTTAGTTTACAATCCTTTAATCAACGGTAAAGACGACCGATCAAAATTAAACATCGCCTACTCAGAGGACGGAAACACTTGGGAAGACGTCTATGTTCTTGAAGATCAAACCAAAGGTGAATACAGTTATCCCGCCATCATTCAAGATGAAGATGACAACATCCACATTACTTATACCTACCAAAGAAAAAACATCAAACACCTAACCTTAGCAATTAAGTAGGATGAGTAAAAATTTATTTTTTGAGGGTACTGTATGCCCTATGATCACTCCCATACGAGAAGATTTCTCCTTGGATATTCCTTCCACGAAACGGCTAATTGACCACCTTATTGACGGAGAAATTGACGGTATTTTTATTTTGGGAACTACTGGAGAAGCGAGCAGTTTGAGTCTTGAAACCAAACAAGAATTAATTCGACTGAGCGCAGCACGCTTAGACGGTACAGAGATTCCTTTGCTGGTGGGTATAGGAGATACTTCTTTTGAACAAAGCGTTGCCCTTTGCACCTACGCAAAACAATGTGGAGCAACTGCCGTGGTTGCCCTAGCACCCTATTATTTTGATTTAAATGAAGATGAAATTTTAGACTATTTCCTCAATTTGGCAGACCATTGTTCCCTGCCCCTCTTCTTGTACAATTATCCCAAAAGTACCCACTTCAACCTCCCCCCTAAAGTGATCAGTGTTTTGATTCAACATCCCAATATTGTAGGCTGTAAAGACAGCTCTGGAGATCCCAATTACCTCAAAGCACTAGTAGAACTAGCCCAAAAGAAGGAATCAAATTTTTTGATTGGCCCTGAAGAATTTTTGTCGGAATGGGTGCAGAAAGGATTTCACGGTGGGGTAAACGGTGGCTCAAATTTGTTCCCCAAATTGTTTAAAGCCCTGTCTGAAGCACTCAAGCAAAAAGACCTAGAAAAGATCAATACCTATCATCAAATCGTGATGAAAATTTCCAAAGATATTTATGCCCTAGAAGGAGGATCTTACAGCTATTTAAAAGGGATGAAAGCTGCCGCAGCTTCAATGGGATTGTGCGAAAATAAACTGGTTCCTCCCCTAAAAGCCGGAGATGAAAATTTCTATAAAACAATAGAGAAAAAGACTGTAGAAATTCAAAAAGAATTGGATGCCCTTTTATGAAAAGTATCGATACAGCCATTCTCATACTTTACTTGGTAAGCCTTCTTTTTTTGGGAGGTGTTTTTTTTAAAAAAAACAAAAGCCTAAATCGCTTTACTTTGGGTTCGGGCAAAACCCCACCGTGGGTAGTTACGTTTTCCATTTTCTCCACTTTTGTAAGTAGCATCAGTTATTTGGCTTTACCCGGAAGTGCTTTTAGTGGAAATTGGAATCCTTTTGTATTCAGTCTTTCGCTTCCTATTGCTGCTGTAATAGCCGTAAAGTATTTTATACCCCTGTACCGAAAAATTAACAGCCCCTCTGCTTATACGTATATGGAACAACGGTTTGGTCCATGGGCAAGAACCTATACAGCAAGTTGTTATCTATTAACCCAATTGATGCGTATAGGCACCATATTGTTTTTGTTGGCACTTGCATTGAATGCCATTTTGGGGTGGGATCTTTTTTGGGTAATTCTTTTCACCGGTATTTTTGTTGCCCTTTATGCCGTCCTGGGGGGAATCGAGGCGGTTATGTGGGCAGATGCCATTCAAGGAATTATACTAATTATTGGCGCTCTAGCCTGTGTGTTCTTTATTTCATCCTCAACATCGGGAGGGCTTTCCACCTTGGTAAGCCTAGGAATGGCGGAAGATAAGTTCAGTTTGGGTTCTTATTCAGCAGACTTGAGTCTCCCTACATTTTGGGTGGTTTTGATTTATGGCGTATTCATCAATCTTCAAAATTTTGGGATCGATCAAAATTACATTCAGCGTTATATGGTACTCCCCGATGAAAAGAAAGCCAAAAAAGCCGCTTTTTGGGGAGGGATGCTTTACCTTCCCGTCTCGGCGGTTTTCTTATTTATAGGAACGGCCTTGTATGTATATTATCAAAACCCATTGCATTCGATTCCTGCAGAATTAAAAGGAGATCAGATTTTCCCATACTTTATTGCAAATGCTCTTCCTGTAGGCTTATCAGGGCTACTGGTTGCCGCAATTTTTGCCGCTGGTATGAGCACAATCTCAACCAGCTTTAACAGTATGGCAACGGTATTTTATATCGATTTTTATAAAAAATTCAGCAAAACTCAAAACGAGGCACAGACCCTTACTGTACTCTATGCCGTTTCCTTTTGCATTGGGGTTTTAGGAATAAGCATTGCGTTGGCAATGATTAATGTCAAAGGGGTTTTAGACACCTGGTGGAAATTTGCTTCAATCTTTAGCGGCGGGATGTTAGGCCTTTTTATTTTGGGAATCTCAACCTCCAAAAGGAGCAATACGCTACCCATCATTGCAACGGGAGTAGGGGTAATTTCCCTTCTTTGGATCACCCTTTCTGAATACTTTCCTCGGTATTCCTTTGGCGTTCCCTTACATGCTTACCTAGCCATTGTTTTCAGTACAAGTTTATTGGTTTTAGTTGGGCTTATCCTTTTTCAATTTAAAGCAAAAAATGATTAAATTGAAGCATGCAGAATGACACTTTTCAACATCGTATGATCACCCTTTGGGTTTCAGTCTTTACCTTATTCTTGTGTATCAACTGTGAAAATACTACTGAAGAAAGCACCCTCACCTTTGTCAGCTTTCCCGACTTTTTCAATTTTGACATTCCTGAACCCTGGCCACAATATGAAGAGGCTATCGATTATTTTTTAAAGCAGGTACAAAGTGAAAATCCAAAATTTGTACTGGTCGATGGAGATATGGTGGGGGGTCGATGGTGGGACAGTCCACAATGTGTAGCGATCAACGGGGCTATTTATTTCTCAGGATGGGCTAGGCGAATGGACAACTACGGACTTACTTACTATACCGCAATAGGAGATCACGAACTGGGAGACGATCCTTGGCCTAAAGAAAAAAGAGCCCTTATTCCTCATTTTGAAAAAGCCTACACTGACCACCTTAAAATGCCACTAAATGGACCTGAAAATAAAAAAGGGTTGTCCTATTTTGTTCGTGAAGGAGATCTTTTACTCATTACGGTAGAAACCTTTGAGGTGGTCAATGACTCTATGAGAATTCAAGTTGCAGGAGAACAACTGGATTGGGTTGAACAAACACTCACAGCTCACCAAGATGCAAAATTTAAAATTGTTCAAGGCCATGTAGGCTTGTGGGGAACGCTCAATGCCCGGTCTTCAAGTCAATTGATGCTAGAAGAAGGTAAAGAAAGTGATTTTTACAAAACGCTGGTCACCCATGGAGTAGACGCCTACTTTGCAGGAGAATTTCACGATGTAACGGTACTGGAAGATCAAGGAATTTGGCAAATTGTTCACGGGTCTTCTTGGGGAAGGAAAATCGTCAACACCCAAGACTATTTGGTAGGTCAAATAGAGGGAAATAAACTCCATCTAACGCTCAAACGCATCTATATGAACGCCGAAGGTGCCTTTATGTGGAATGTCAATAAGCCTCGAGGTCCAAGAGAAAAAGTAACCATTGACCCGAAAACACTTAAGGAAGGGCCAGAAATTACAGGAACACTCACCATTAGTATAGAAAATGGAGTTAAAACCTACTCCAATATCAGTGGTTATTTTGCAAAAGCTAAATTGAAAAGTAAATGAAAGAAAAAAAATTAAGGAGTAGTGATTGGTTTGGAGAAAACGACAGAATGGGTTTTGTACATCGCTCTTGGATGCGAAATCAAGGACACCCAGACCATATGTTTAATGGCAAACCGGTAATTGGTATCTGTAACACCTGGTCTGACTTGACTCCTTGCAATGCACACCTGAGAGAGTTTGCAGAAATTGTAAAACGAGGGGTTTATGAGGCAGGAGGATTCCCCCTGGAGTTTCCTGTCATGTCTTTAGGAGAAACCCTGATGAAACCCTCAACCATGTTGTGGAGAAATTTAGCCAGTATGGATACCGAGGAAAGCATCCGTGCCAATCCTATAGATGGGGTGGTTTTACTGACGGGTTGCGACAAAACAACTCCTTCCACAATCATGGGTGCCTGTAGTGTTGACCTCCCCACCATTGTTGTTCCTGGGGGTCCCATGCTTAACGGCTATTGGAAAGGTAAAAAAGTAGGCTCTGGAACCTTGACCTGGCAACTCTCAGAAGCCTTGGTCAAAGGAGAAGTTACTGGAGCAGAAGTGCGGGAAGCCGAATCATGCATGAGCCGAAGTGCCGGTCATTGCATGACCATGGGGACTGCTTCCTCTATGGCCTGTACCGTTGAAGCTCTAGGACTTACACTTCCCAATGCGGCAGCCATCCCTGCGGTAGACTCCCGCAAAAAAGTCATGGCCCACCTAGCAGGAAACCGCATTGTAGAAATGGTCAAAGAAGACCTTAAACTCTCTAAAGTACTGACTCGCGAAGCCTTTGAAAATGCAATCAAAATAAATGCTGCCATTGGAGGGTCAACCAATGTAGTCTTGCATCTGTTAGCTATTGCTCGCCGATTGGGGGTGGAACTTTCTTTAGAGGATTTCGACTCGCTGGCAAGTCGCCTTCCGATGATTGTAAATCTAATGCCTGCGGGAGAGTATTTAATGGAAGATCTTTTTTATGCCGGAGGATTGAGTGCCGTTATAGAAGCCATGCGATCGCATTTAAAACCGGCTTTAACAGTAAACGGTACCTCCTTAGTTTCAAGTGCTAACCAAACCCAAACCCTCAACAAAAAAGTTATTGGAGACCTGAAAAGCCCTTTTATCAAAGAAGCTGGGATTGCCGTTTTACACGGAAATTTATGTGAACAAGGAGCCGTAATCAAACCTTGTGCGGCAAGTCCTGAATTGATGAAACACAGAGGAAGGGCGGTAGTATTTGACTCTATTGAAGACTACCATCAACGGATCAATGATCCTGATCTCGACATCGACAAAGATTGTGTGATGGTGCTGCAAGGGGTAGGCCCTGTAGGGTATCCCGGCATGCCCGAGGTAGGCAATATGACGCTCCCTAAAAAACTCCTCGAGCAAGGCGTTACGGATATGGTACGCATTTCTGATGGAAGAATGAGCGGTACAGCCTACGGAACAGTGGTCTTACATATAGCTCCAGAATCGGCCGTGGGTGGCACGTTGGCATTGGTTCAAAATGGAGATATGATTGCTCTGGATGTCATGCAGCGCTCGTTACACTTAGAAGTTTCAGATGAGGAATTAGCCCGTAGAAAAAAAGCATGGACCCCACCCAAACCTCAGGCGGAAAGAGGATATACTAAAATGTATATCGAAAACGTGAATCAAGCAGATCAGGGCTGCGATCTCGAATTTTTAATTGGAGGCTCCGGATCAGAAGTAAATCGGGATTTACATTAGCATGCTTTCTTTTTTACTCCTTTTTTTGGCAATTGTCTTGATTATTCTTTTAACGAGTAGATTTCAGTGGCATCCCTTTGTAGCGTTGTTGGTCGTAAGTTTGGCCTATGGTTTTGCTACAGGCTTGTCAACCGATCAATTGATTCAAAGTTTGCAAGAAGGATTTGGCGCGACACTGGGATCGATCGGAATGATCATCGTGGCGGGCTTAATTATTGGAACTTTTATTGAAGAATCCGGTGGAGCACATGTCATTGCTGATTTTTTTGTCAAAATCTTTGGAGCCAAAAGAATTCATTGGGCAATTGGTTGTGTGGGATATTTAATCTCTATTCCCGTGTTTGCCGACTCAGGTTTTGTGATTTTAACCCCCCTCAATAAAGCACTTACCCGAAAGCTAGGGGTGTCCCTAGCAGGGACCGCCATTGCTTTAGGGATAGGACTTACGGCTGCTCACACCATGGTGCCTCCCACCCCAGGACCTATAGCTGCAGCTGCTATCATTGAGGCTGATTTGGGCTGGGTTATTTTATTTGGATTAATTACAAGCGGCATGGGCTTAGTTGTAGGCATTCCTTTTGCAAAAAAAATGGGAACGAAAATCTACATTGAACCCGACGCCTTAACCCCCTCAGAAGGAATTCCTTCCAAAGACACTTTGCCAAGCTTAACCAGGACGCTGCTTCCTATCTTGATTCCCATAGTATTAATTGTCTGTAAAGCCGTAGTTCAATTTCCAGGGTTTCCTGTTTCAGAAGGAGCGGGTGTTACTTTGATCAAATTTGTTGGTACACCCATAATCGCCTTATTGATTGGGGTATTTTTGGCACTTCGTATTCCCAAACGTTGGGATTCCAAACAGCTTTCAGAATCAGGTTGGGTAGGTAAAGCGATTAAAGGATCAGCAACTATACTTTTAATAACTGCCGCCGGGGGTGCATTTGGTAAGGTGATTCAAGCCTCGGGGGTTCATCATAGTGTAGAACCCTTACTGACAAGCTTACCCCTAGGTATTGCTTTGCCCTTTTTGATTGCAGCTTTGATTAAAACCGCTCAAGGATCTTCTACAGTAGCCATTGTAACTACTGCCTCTATCGTCTATCCTATGCTTGCGGCCTTGGAGTTAACCTCAACCATTGACAAAGCATTAGTAGTGGTTGCTATAGGGGCGGGAGCGACCGTAATTTCACACGCAAACGACAGCTTTTTTTGGGTGGTTACCCAATTCAGTAACATGACCGTACCCCAAGGATACAGGCTCCATAGCATGGCTACTTTGCTGCTCGGACTGACCGCTTTGGCCACGGTATTCTTACTTAAGGCAGGGGTTAGTTTGTTGACCTAAAAATTCTAACTCAATGAAATTAAATTATGAAATTATTTAAAACACCTGAAGGGAATATTGTTTTTACAAACAATCGGGCCTATACCTTAGCTGAAACAGATTGGGACAGCTTACTCAATAATGACCATTTAGTTCAGGAGTTGCCTCATTTTATTAACGAAGCCAATCAGATTTCCCTAACAGAAGAGGAACTGAATGCAATGGCCCTACCCCCTATACAAAATCAAGAAGTATGGGCATCTGGGGTCACCTATTACCGCAGTAAAAAAGCGCGTATGGAAGAGTCCAAAGAAAGTGGCGGGAGTAGCTTTTACGACAAAGTATACGAGGCAGATCGTCCAGAACTTTTTTTTAAAAGCACAGCTGAAAGGGTTCGCGGTACTGGCGAAACCGTGCGAATTCGAAAAGACAGTCGATGGTCCGTTCCGGAACCCGAATTGACCCTAGTGGTGACTGCCAACCAAAAAATAATCGGCTATACAGTGGGCAACGACATGAGCGCACGTGATATTGAGGGTGAAAATCCGTTGTATTTACCGCAGGCAAAAAGTTATACAGGATCCACTGCCTTGGGTCCCTGTATTTTTCTTACGAATCAAGCGCTTCCCCCAACCACTCCAATTTCATTATCGATTTTTAGAAAAGAAAAAATCGTTTTTGAAGGGCATACTGAGGTGTCAAAAATTAAGCGTTCCTTTTCCGAATTAACCCACTATTTATTTAGAGAAATGGATTTCCCGAAAGGGTGCTTTCTGATGACGGGAACGGGAATTGTTCCTACCGATGACTTTAGCTTAGCCCTAAAAGATCGCATAGAAATTTCAATAGAAGGGATTGGCACCTTGCGCAACGAAGTTGGGGTGTAATACTTTCCAATTTAAAAAAGGGAGTGCCGTGATATAAATAGTGAAGTTCTTATATTTGAAAATGGCATTCAATTTCCAAAGGAAGCTTATTTCACATACTATGTATTTATTCAAACGCTGTTTTTACTTTTTCTTTTTCTTCAACTTACACTGGGGTTAAGTCGCATTCAATCAAATTTAATCTTTACTAATTTTACTCCAACCTAAACAGTTACTTACCGTATTTAGTAAATAAAAACAACTGAAACGGAATAGCGACTCCTTTAGGCTTCCCTTGATTAAATCACCTAAGTATAGCCGTAAATATCACTACCTTTACCAAAAATTCTGGGTTGGAATTAACAAATCATAAATCGGGCTTTGTCAGCATCATTGGGAATCCCAATGTAGGAAAGTCAACTTTGATGAATGCCCTGGTTGGCAGAGCGTTGTCCATCATTACCCACAAGGCCCAAACCACTCGGCATCGTATTTTGGGCATAGTGAATGGGGAAGATTTTCAAATGGTGCTCTCAGACACACCGGGGGTTATCAAGCCGGCCTATGAAATGCAAACTTCCATGATGAATTTTGTAAAGGAAGCGCTTGTGGATGCGGATGTCTTGCTTTATATGGTGACCCCAGAAGAAAAAGAATTAAAAGAGGAACAATTTTTTGAAAAAATCAAAAAAACCAAAGCCCCGCTTTATATCTTAATAAATAAAATCGACCAAATCAGTCAGGAAAACCTTGAAAAGGCCGTCTCTCATTGGGAAACTTTGTTTCCTAAAGCTAAGGTAATCCCTATTTCAGCCTTGACTGGTTTTTATGTTCCAGAGTTATTACAACGTCTGATTTCCGAACTTCCCAGCTCACCAGCCTATTTTCCAAAAGATCAGTTGACCGATAAACCCGAACGGTTTTTTGTTAATGAAGCCATACGCGAACAAATTTTGGCAAACTACAGCAAGGAAGTGCCCTATGCCGTGGAGGTAGTGACCGAAGAGTTTTTGGAAGAACCCAAAATAATAAAAATCCGCGCCTTGGTGTTGGTCGAAAGAGAAACACAAAAAGGCATACTAATCGGTCATAAAGGAAGTGCCTTAAAACGGGTAGGTGTAGGCGCTCGAAAATCATTAGAGCAGTTTTTTGGCAAAAAAATTCATCTCGAACTCTATGTCAAAGTATCTAAAAATTGGCGTTCTAGTGCACAACAGCTGAAACGATTTGGGTACAAGAATTCCTAAGGTTTTTCCTTTTTTTTTACCTTTAATAAAAACCAAAACTCATGCTTAAAAAACTCAGCGCTCTAGGCAGCATAGTTCTCCTGTTATTTTCGTGTCAACAAGAAGTTCAGACTCCACCTAATATTGTGTTTATCATGTCGGATGATCATGCCTATCAGGCGGTTAGCGCCTATGGATATGGACTGAATACTACCCCCAATATCGACCGAATTGCAACTGAGGGCGCCTTATTTCAAAAAGGATTTGTAACCAATTCTATTTGTGCCCCAAGTAGGGCGGTAATGCTTACGGGAAAACACAGTTTTGTCAACGGAAAAGTAGACAACATCCAAGATTTTAATTGGGATCAGGACAACTTTGCCAAACACCTCCAAAAAGCGGGATATCAAACCGCACTGATTGGTAAGATTCACCTTAGGGGTCTACCGCAAGGATTTGACTATTCGGCAGTGCTCCCCGGCCAAGGGCACTACTACAACCCAGACTTTCTAATTGATGGAGTCAGAGAACGCATCAACGGCTATGTAACCTCTATTACAACAGCGTTGGCTATGGACTGGCTTAAAAATAAACGCCAACAAGACAAACCCTTTTTGCTGTTGTATCATCAAAAGGCTCCGCACCGAAACTGGAAACCCGAAGAAAAATACCTCACCCTTTTTGACGACAAGACCTTTGACCCTCCTGCAAATTTTTTTGATGATTATTCCAACCGAGGTACTGCCGCTAAAACACAAGAAATGCTTGTCGCAGCAACGGAAGAACAAATTGAAAATGCCTATGGAAACGGCGGCCATGCCCGATGGGGACATGACTTTAAAATGCGAACCGATCCGTACGGGAACGATACCGGTTTCGCTCTTGAATTAGAACGCTTTTCCCCTGAACAGAGACAAGCTTGGTTGGACGCTTACACCCCTAAAAATGAAGCTATGAAAGCTCAAAACCTAAAAGGCAAAGAGCTGGCGCTTTGGAAATTCAACCGCTATATTAAAGACTACCTAAGAACGATTCAGTCTGTAGATGACGGTGTTGGAGAAGTGTTGGACTATCTGGATCAAGAAGGGTTGACAGAAAACACTATAGTAGTATATACCTCTGACCAAGGTTTTTACCTCGGTGAACACGGCTGGTTTGACAAACGATTCATGTATGAAGAATCACTAAAAACGCCCATATTAATGCGTTATCCCAAAGAAATTCCGGCAGGAACTGTGATTGATGAATTGATTCAAAATTTAGATTTTGCACCCACTTTTCTAGACTATGCAGGGGTAGATATCCCCCAAGAAATGCAAGGAGCCTCATTTAGAACTATTGTCAACCAAAAGGGCGGAATGTGGAGAGATGCCATTTATTACACTTACTACGAATATCCCTCCGTTCATATGGTGAAACGTCATTACGGGGTTCGGACGGAGCGTTACAAACTGATGCATTTTTATTACGATATAGACGAATGGGAACTCTATGACCTTGAAGAAGACCCTTCTGAAATGACCAATTTGTACAACAATCCAGACTATGAGCAAGTTCAAAAAAGAATGCATCAACGTCTAAGTGAGTTAAGGGTACAGTATGGGGATTCTGATTCCTTGGATCAAATGCATATTGAGCGTTACCTTTCTTCGAGAAACAATTAAAGCGGTATTCTAACTAAAATCTGACTCCATAAAATCACTAGATCTTCATTTGATTCGACATAAGGAGGCTCTTGAAAAAGTGCACGCCAGTTTAGCGGAACTAGAGCAAAAAGGCTCTTTTTCGTTAACCATCATCACGGGCAATTCTACCGTATTGCAACAGCGTATATTCGATGAAATCCTAACCCATTCCCCTTATACCTATTACATCCCAAGCTGGAACCTCGGACAAATTATTGTAGAATATATGGAGTTATAATTTCTAATCTAAACTTACGATGAACATTACAAAAGACGACTACGGTAAGTATTATAAAATTGAAGATCTAAGCGCTTTTAAAGCCCATTTGGAAAAATTCCACTCAATCAATGGAAAAGGGGATGGCAGTTTACATGAAGAAAACGGTTATTGGTTCCGAGTCACTGAAGCGTTTTATAAAAAGGCAATGGCGCTTTAAATTCAAAAATGATAACTTTAAGTTTGCTAATTTTTAAAACTTTACATTCCAATAAGATGCTATAGTTTTTAACTCTTGATCAGTTAAGTAGGTAACTGCCCCATGCTTTGGTCTTTCAAAATTTGTTGTTTTCATTACTCCTTCATTAAATTTACCTAAATGCTTATAATCAATAAAATCTATTGTTTCGCTAAAACCCATATTATTAGGCTTAGCTCCATAGATGTCATACATGAGCACATAAGTTTCTGAGCCTAATCGTCTAAAGATATTGGGAGCCTCTGTAGAAACTACATTAGGGTCAATTCGCTTACCTTTCTGTACAAAATTTTTATTAATCCTTTCTGAATGAGCATAATATATTTTAGCATCTGAAACAAAATACATATGGTATTTATCATTGACTTTAGTAATGTCAGCATCAATTCCACTGATTCCCTCAATTTTAGCAGGTAAAGTTTCCAATTTTGTAAACTGATCATTAGCATATGAATAATATATGTTTGCATATTTATTCTCATAGCGAATAGTAAAGTAAACCATCATTTTCTTTGTGATTGGATCATAAATTGTCTGAGGTGCCCAAGAACAATCAATATCACCTAATTCTGGAAAATAACGATCAATTCTAAAGTTAGAGTGTGTCCAATTTATGAGATCATAAGATTTCATAAGCACTAATGCTCTATTGTTTCCCCATCCATATTTTTCAGAGGGGCGTTCCCAATCTGTATTTCTAAATCCTTTTTGTTTTCCGTATATATGTAAATCAGTCATTGCAAGATAAAATGCACCATCCGGTCCTCTAGTGATATGAGGGTCCCGTAGTCCTTTTTGTTCAGCTAACATTTCGCCAATTAATATTGGCTCTCCATTATTTAGGTCTGTAAATGAATACCCATCCTTGCTTATAGCAAAGTATACCGAATGGGTTTCGTCTTTAAAGTAGGTAAGTAAATATCCAGAATAGTTCTTTTCAGAAGACAGTGGATTAACAACTGGCTTTTTTAATGAAGGCACAATATTAATCTTCTCTTGAATTAATGATTCTCTGTTCTGTGCATTCATTAAACTTAAAACGAATAAAAACAGTAAAAAAACATTTAGTCTTTTCATATATTAAAAATAGTAAGTTTCTATTACATATTTACCTACAATAATTACTTAAAAAGAAAAACTGTTTTCTAAAACCCATGTCACCTTAACGTTTCTGTTTGGTGTCAAAAAAATTTATACATTTAAGTGAATTTAAACTTTAAATAATGTCACATTTTAATGTATTGGTAATTGGTGCTGGAACTGCTGGAATTATGGTTGCATCCCAATTAAGAAAAAAGGGGATTGAAAATATTGCATTAATTGATCCTTCAGAACATCATTATTATCAACCTGCATGGACTTTAGTTGGTGCTGGAACTTACGATTTTAAAAAAACAGAACGACCAATGAAGTCTTTAATGCCATCTGGTGTTGAATGGATAAAAGATTCTGTAGAAAACCTAAATCCCAAGAAAAATGAATTGACCACAAAAGATGGCAGTAATTATACATACGACTATTTGGTGGTAGCGCCTGGACTTACTTATGATTTTTCTATGGTTGAAGGATTGAAGGAAGCTCTTGAAAGAAAGATTGTTTGTAGCAATTATACCGATCCAGAGGAAACTTGGATCCAAATCAAAAATTTTAAAGGAGGTACTGCCCTATTTACACAGCCTACCACACCCATAAAATGTGGTGGAGCACCACAAAAAATAATGTATTTAGCAGAAAGCCATTTTAAAAAAACAGGAATTAATTCTGCGACTAAAATAATCTTTGCTACTAATGGGGGAGTGATTTTTGGCGTAAAAGATATAGCAAAAACATTAATGAATGTTGTGGATCGAAAAGACATCAACCTTCGCTTCGGGCATCAACTAAAGAAAATAGACCCAGAAAAGAAAATCGCCTGGTATGCTTTAGGAGATAATCAAAGTGAATACAATCATAAAGAGGTGACAATACATCAACAGGATAACCTCATAGGGATTGAATTTGATTTTCTACATACTGCTCCTCCATCTGTAGCACCAAAATTCGTTCAAAATTCCGAATTGGCAAATGAAGGGGGTTGGATGAAAGTGAGCACTACCACCCTGCAAAGCCCTGATTTTAACAATGTCTTTGGACTTGGAGATGTGGCTGCATTACCCACAGCGAAAACGGGTGCTGCAATTAGAAAACAAGTGCCTATTGTTGTGGATAATATTATGAAGCTAATGAGCAGTAATTCATTAGGAAATAAGGTTTATAATGGATATTCCTCTTGCCCATTAGTTACAGATTATGGAAAAATGGTGTTAGCAGAATTTGATTATGATAATAATTTTACTCCTGACCCAAAACTAAAACAAATGTTGATTAAAGATAGCTCTAAAGAGCATTGGCGACTGTGGATGCTTAAAAAATACATGCTCCCATATTTATATTGGAATAAAATGATGAAAGGTGAAAATGTCTAACTCATCTGATTGAAATTCATTATTAAAATATGCCTCTTATCTATGATTTGAGGCATTTTTGTTGAGTTAATTTGGTTAAGAATGCTTGAAAATACCATCACCTATCCACACAAACCGTACACAACCACCCATAATACAAGAGTAGGAAATCATCAATAAAGAGTTGGTTTACATAGAATAGAAGGGTATTTGGATTGTGTCCCTTGGTGTAAAAGAAAAAACCCTCCACTGGGGAGGGTTAATTTACGAGCACATTAGAATTAATCGAGATAATCAATTAGTCTAAAGATGTCTGAACTCAAAAGAGTCCTGATTTGATCTATTTTTTTGTTTGCCTCTACAACACTTTTTGGCATTTTAGAAGTATTGGACCTTTGGGTGTAGAGTTCTTCTAAAGTATTGTAGAAATCAACCGTATAATAATTCGTTTTTCGCTCAGCACCCAGTTGATCTAAAACTTTAGTCAGCGCCCAAGCTTTCATGCCATTTTGCTTATTGATCGGCATAAAAGTTTTTAATTCTAAATCTTCATAATCTGCTTGTTTGTACCAATTGACGCTCATACTATTAATTACAGCAAAATCTGCTGGTTTATTTTCTTGAGTCGAATTATTGAATCCGCCTTTGTAAGATACGTCTGTACTGTATATTTTTTTGAAATGAGACATTTGTTTGTCCAAAACTAAATTCCATGTTCCTTCGTCTAAACCTTCAGGAATACCACTTACTTGAGCAGTACTTTTTCTGTTTTCTTCTGTATAAAACTTTACGTACAAGTAGGTAGTTTCAGTTGAAGCTTCATTTGGATTGATAAGTTGCCACATTTCCCAGTTGGTCAATAAACCGGCTTCTTTTTGTTGTTTCCAAATAGATTTAAAGTGCTTTTCAAGTGCTAGGTGCTCTTCATTGTCATTGTTATCTATAGTGCCATACCACATATTTATTCTCATTTCTCCCTCTTGAGCATAGGAGAAAATACTTAGCATTAGTGTAATTAGAAAGGTGAATTTCTTCATTTGAATTGATTTATGTTTAGTAAGACTCCTAAGTTAAAAAGAATTGAATATATAACAAATCCTAAGCCTCATTGTTTCGTATAGAAAGGGCTGAAAAGATAACGTGTTTGAAAAATTAATTTTTGCTTGACTACTTGACTTTAAAAGAGTCAGAACAAACATGGATAACGCAATTGGAACTTTAGTACACACATTATAAATGACTGATTTTTTATGATTTTACGTGATTTTTGATCAATTTTGGCTCTTTTTTTGCATTTTTTAATCAATTTTAATCGAATTTTGGCTTTTTCATTATTTTCTAAAAAAACTATTTTTAATGTGTTTTCACTTTAAACAAACTAAAACAGAGGGTTCCTTTAGATTACAAAAAATAGGAGGAACTCCAATAACTGGAGTTTTTAATGGATTTACTTTTCCTAAAGTAAGCTGTGTTACGTCAGATGATCCCTTTAATATTTCGAATTTCAATTGGGGCCTTATCCCTCAATGGTCAAAAACGGATGACATAAAACAATATACCTTAAACGCCAGGATTGAGACCATCGACCAAAAACCCTCTTTCAA
>Ga0255774_10000402_pt1 | contig 39483 bp, 32 predicted proteins | sample 101ome_17_FD_179972 | JGI IMG/M metagenome (GOLD analysis project Ga0255774, IMG submission 179972) | Coastal salt marsh microbial communities from the Groves Creek Marsh, Skidaway Island, Georgia - 101407AT metaG (version 2) | ecosystem: Environmental > Aquatic > Marine > Intertidal zone >... | reverse complement strand
CCGCTGGATAGCGAACGCGCGTCTACGTCGGATGACGGCGGCGCGAGCGGCACCTACCGCGTCGACGAGGCGCTCGACTCGCTCGGTTTTGGCAAGTTTCAAAAGTTCATGTTGTTCTTCGTCGGTTTAGCTTGGACAGCAGACGCGATGGAAATGATGCTCCTATCCTTCATAGGCCCCGCGATGCGCTGTGAATTCGGGGTCAGCGCTGACGTCGAGGGTGCGCTCACGAGCGTCGTCTTCGTGGGCATGATGTTGGGAGCGCCAAGTTGGGGCGTGTTGAGTGATACAAAAGGAAGAAAACCGTCTCTGCTGTTTTCCACCGTAACGACGTTGATCGCGGGCATCGGTAGCGCGCTCGGTGCGACGTTTGGATGGGTGCTTTTTTTCAGGTTTCTAGTTGGTGTTGGTCTCGGTGGAGTTCCGGTAGCCTACGGCTTGTTTATGGAATTTTTGCCAAACGAGAACAGAGGAGTCAACCTGACTCTGATAGAATTTTTCTGGACTCTAGGCTCGATGTGTGAGGCAGCGCTAGCTTGGATGGTATTACCACGTCATTCGTGGCGACTTCTTTTGCTGCTGTCAACCATTCCATTGTTTGTGTTGCTAGTTTTCATCTTTCTCGCGCCAGAAAGCGCCCTCTACTCAGTCAGCGCGAATCGCATGGGTGAGGCAAAGGCAACTCTGCAACGCGTGGCGGAAATGAACGGCAAGGCTCTGCCACGCGGTGAGTTAGTGCATCGCGCTCCACCAGATCTCGATGAACGGGCGAGTTACAATGAATCACGAACGCTCGCTGAAAGAGTCATGCCGAGCGGTATCCGCCGATTGCTCTCGTCGCGTCACCGCAAGACTTCCCTGCTCGTCTGGGTGATCTTTTTCGGCGTCGCGTTTCTGTATTACGGAGTCGTCCTGTTGACAACGTCACTTAACGTTCGCGATGATGAAGACGCGTCTGGCGAGATTGCGTGTCTCGCGCACGGCGCGCCGAAACTCAGCACTTCTGAGTATGCCGACATTTTTTTGAGCTCGATGGCAGAAATTCCAGGTTTGATCATCGCCATTTTCATCATCGATCGGATCGGCCGCCGTCGTTCCATGGGCTTCACCCTCGTCGCCACGGCTGTTTGCATATTCCCGCTTGCGTTTGAATCGATCAGCACCGGTTTTAGGGACTTTGTCCTTTTTTGTGCGAGAAGCTCAGCCATGGCGGCTTTCACCGTCTTGTATGTCTTCGCTGGAGAAGTCTATCCCACAACAATCCGCTCGACTGGCGTCGGCGTCGGCAACGGCTTCGCACGCATTGGCGGCATACTATGCCCAGTCTTCGCAGTGACGCTGATTGAGTCCGGCCGAGTTCCTCTGAGCGTCGTTTTCTTTTTGATCGTCGCCATAGTCTCAGCCGTCGCGTCCTTCTCGCTGCGCGTAGAGACGTCTGGGCGCAGACTTGACGCGGACGAAGAGCCAGGCATCGAGCTCTCCGACGTATCGACGTGAGCACCGTCATCACCGTGCGTGACGTGTATTCTCCATCGCAGCAGTACTTAGTACATTAAAAATTAGTTTTTCACCAGTTGTCAAGAGTTGTTCCATTTTAGAAGAAGCTTCGCACTCAAACCACTAAACGAGACGCGCCGCCAGACCGCGTCGCGTAAAGTTCGTCCCGCGCGAAACCCGCCGACGAACCATGGGTGAAAGAAAAGTTCTGAACAAGTACATCCCGCCGGATTTCGATCCGGCGAAAATCCCGCGAGGCAAAGCGCCAAAGGCGGGACAAATCAAGGTTCGCATCATGCTCCCGATGACGATTTGTTGCAACACGTGCGGTGAGTTCATCACGAAGGGCACCAAGTTTAACGCGCGGAAAGAGGACGTCAAGGATGAGGATTACCTCGGGATGAAGATATTTCGGTTTTACTTCCGGTGCACGCGGTGTGCGGCGGAGTTGGCGATGAAGACGGATCCGAAGAACGGCGACTACGTGGTGGAAGCGGGGGCGAGTAGAAATTATGAAATGTGGAAGGATACGACGGAGGAAGACGAAGCGCGAGCGAGGGAGGACGAAGAGAAAGATGATGAGATGCGGCGGTTGGAGAACCGCACGGAGGAGAGTAAACGGGAGATGGATATCATGGCTGCGTTGGATGAGATGCGATCGTTGAACGCTCGACACGCGGGCGTGTCCAACGAGTCAGCGCTCGCGGCTTTGTCTTCGCAAAAGCAAATCGAGGAAGAGCGAGCCGATGAAGAGGACGCAGAAAAGGCGAAAGAAATCTTTCGGGCGCAGCGTGCGCAGCTCGTAAAACGCGTCGAGAGCGAGAGTGATGATGACGATCCCGTAGCGAAGAAGGCACGAGTCTCGGCTCCACCGGCGAGCGTGATTGTGAAACGAGCCACTGTCACGGGTAAAGTGAAGCCAAAGGTCATCGCCAAACCAAAGGCGGAGGCTGGACACGCACCCGCGCTCGGGTTGGGCGGTTTGTTAGGCGGTTATGGAAGTGAATCGTCATCCTAATAGCTGTAGAATTGTGTAACTTAGAAGACTCTTAGCGAAGCTGACTCGCGACGTGACTCCACGTCACTTCACGACGACGACTGTCATGAGCGTGCTCTCGTGGGAGGACATCAACTACGTCGTCCAAACGAAAGACGCGGATGGGCGTAACTCGAGCAGTCGCACTATTTTGTGCAGCACGTCCGCGCACGCGCAGAGCGGCAGAGTTTTAGCTATACTCGGTCCGAGCGGTTGCGGTAAAACATCGCTTCTGAACGCGTTGTCGAAACGTCTCGCGGTGAAACGCGGCGACGCGCTCAGTGGTAACGTCTTCTTTAACGGTGGATTGCTCGATGAGAGCCTGAGCGGCGTTTCTCTAAGCTACGTCGAACAAGAGCCGAAATTCTTTAGTAATCTCACCGTTCGCGAAACTCTGGAACTGGACGCGAAACTGCGCGGTGAAGACGATTCCACGGCTCGCGACGTCGTGGCAAGAACTTTGAAGAAAATGTCTCTTCAAAGTTGCGCAGATACGGTCGTCGGAGGAGATACTGGGGGTAAGGCAATCGTTGGGATATCTGGGGGAGAGAGACGTCGGTTGGCGATTGCGAGTGAGACGCTCGGGCTAGGATCGGATGAGGAGTCGACGGGCCTCGTCGTTCTAGTGGACGAGCCCACGTCGGGACTCGATGCGTTTCAAGCGGATAAGATGGTTGACAAGCTCGTAGAGCTGGCGGAGCGCGAGCAGGCGTGTGTCGTTTGTACTCTGCACCAACCGAGGAGCGCTTCCTTCGCAAAGGTACACGACCTCCTATTGCTCGCGAGCGGTGCTCGCGTTGCGTATCATGGACCAAGCGACGAAGTCGTGGATTACTTCAAATCGATCGGGTACGCGTGTCCTGAGCATTTCAATCCGGCTGAATTTCTCATCGACCTCGTGAGTGTCGATATGGGTGACGGCACGGATGACAAGAATGCGGAGGAGAGCAGGCAGAGGATTGAGCGAATCATCGACGCTTGGTCGAAACGTAAAGCAGGTGCGAAGAAAGGTTCAGTGTCTGAACATGCACCGAAACGGGCGATGAGCGAACGACGCGTACAAAAGCGAGCTCCCGGTCCCTGGAAACTTTTCAGATTACTCGCCGGCCGAGCGTGGAAGCAGGCGAAGCGAGAAATGTGGGTCAATGCCGTGCGATTGGTTGCCTCTATCGGACTCGCAGGTGCGTTTGGAGGTTGTAACTTCCAAGTTGGACTAGGTCCAAAAAGTGTCAAGAGGAGAATTGCAGTCTTGATGCAGGCGTGTATCAACACGTCGATGCTCGCGCTCGTGAAGAGCTTGAATGGATTCCCTCGGGAAAGAGCGACAGTGAGACGGGAAATGGCGCGTCAAAGCGGCGGCTACAAGCCCGGTCCATACTTCCTGTCGAAACTTTTGATTGAGACCCCGATTGATATGGTTTTCCCTGTTGTTTTCGGCGCAGTCATGGCTCCGATGGTTGGACTGAATAAAGCGGGGCGAAAGATGTTCCTATCAACGTTAGCTCTTCAGTCCGCCGCAGCGTCGTCGCTTGGTCTGAGCATCAGCGCGCTGAGTCCAACCGCAGAGGTGGCGCTCGCGATTGGACCATGCATCATGGTCCTCAACATCATGCTAGGCGATGCTTCGGGTGCCTTTGCCGAAGTCCCGGAATCACTGCAGCCGATATCAAAGTTGTCTCTCATTCGCCACGCCTTTGAGGGTGTCCTGTGCTCCGAGTTTGAGGGATTAGTATTCGAGAAAGAAGACAAACGCGATGCAAAGACTGACAAAGGAACTGCCGCGAGGGTTGCTCGGCGATTCCAAGAGGGTGTAGCGCCACGTAACGGCGAAGACGTCCTGGAAGGTCTTGGTTTGCCGGTTCGGGGGCATGCACAGAAGGCCCTGCGCTCACAGGTCGGCGTCACGGCACTCAATGTTGCGGTGACGTACGCGGCGCTCGTGTGTAAGAAGGGGAAATGATTTCGCAAGCCTAACGCTACATTTGCTACGTCTACAATATGATCTATATCGTTTTAGAAATTAGTGAAGCGCGACACCGGTGGTGCACCATTTCTTGCATCTTCATGGGAAAGTTTGAAATCACACCCCTGGCGCCGTACCGCATCGCTTTCTCTAGCTCTTCGCCACTATCGACCACCCACGCCACGAATGGGATGCCCTCACTCGCTGTCAGCTGCGCTTTCGAGTACCACTCGTCAGACATCTTGATGGATGGAAAAACACGCTCGGCTTTAAATCTCCGTAGCACACCGGCGTCCACGTGCCTGGCATCTCGCGCAAAGGACTCAACATCCCTCGCGGCCCATCCCAACTTGATGCCGCCTGGATTCGACGGATCCAACTCTGCAGCTTCCAAGTTGGTAATCCATTCGGCATTGGTAAAGTCGTTATGAGTAAACGCGAACAGTTGCAGCCCGCTCTGACGGGCGATCTTATCCAACAACGATAAAGTCGCCGTCGAGAGCGCATTCTCCTTCAACTCAAAGCTTATCCATGCGTTCTCGTTCGCTCTGTTGCCCGTGATTGACCCGAAATGCCGGACGAGTTCCTGCACTGTCGGAAATTCGTCTTTCGACACACCCGCCGCTCGCGCCTCCTTCACGCTCTTCAGTTCGCTCGCCCACCTCTGCCCCGCGCTCTCGTACACGCTCTTCGGATGCCCAACAATCAACGTTGCCCCGTCACCGAGCAAAGTGACGTCGACGTCGTGACATCGAACGCCCGCCTCTCCGAGCGACGTCAACCGTCGAAATAACGAGCGCGCATCTTCCGCTTCCGACCCACCTCCATCCAGTCGCCCTTGATGCGAACACACCACCGGACACCCCGCGTCATCCTCACGCGCCTTGCCGGCGTCTCTCGGCGTCGGCGCCGCCATCCTGGCGATGAAATCCGGCGGATCGTAGAGCATCGTCCACGCGAGCAGCCCGCCCCAGGCGAGAAAGCCGACGAGGACGCAACACCGAAAACTCCATCGGAAGAGCCTGGCGGCGCGACGGGCGAGACGAACGACGATGAGACGCGCGCGAGGCCACACGGAGGACATCGCCGAGCGATCGGCGCTCTGTCGTCCGACGCGAACGTCGTCCGTCTGTCCGTCCAATCACGAAAGTAGTCGCGGGTGGATCGACGAGTCATGAACCGTTGAAACACGAAATGGGTCGGTAACCACCCCGGGGGGTGTTTGTTTGCGGGGATCGTGCATTCGCCAAACGCCCGCGCGCCGGTCGATCGACGAGACTTCCGCCGCGGCGATGGGTTGCGCGTCTTCGAAATCTCCCGTCGGTGGATCCGGGTCGGACTCCGGCGCGTCGTCCGCCGGCGACAAGCTCCCGACGGCGACGCCGAAGAAACTTCCGAAGACAAAGGCGGATCCTCTGCAAACAACCTATGATGACCTCGCGGCGCTCGGAGCCGGTGGGTTCTCGGTCGTCCGACGGGTTCGACACAGGGATACGCTCAAGACGTATGCGATGAAGATCATATCCGTCAAGGAGGACGACGGTGAGAAACCCGGCGGGAAGGATGAGGAGAGCGGGAAGGAGTTCATGTCAGTGAGCGAAGTGCAGACGGAGATTGATATCCTTCGGGTGCTGAAAGCACCGAGCGTGCTGCAGTTGTACGAGACGCATTGGTTTCAAAACAAGGTGTACGTTGTCACGGAGGAGTTGAGCGGTGGCGCGGTGCTCGACGCGATTCTTCGGATGAAGGACGAGAGGTACACCGAAGCGGAGGCGAAGGTGGTGGTGCAGAGAACGTTGCAAGGGATGGACTACATGCACCAAAATTTTGTGTTGCATCGGGATTTGAAGCTTGAAAACTTGCTTTTGCGATCAAGCGACGATCTTGGAAGCGTTGTGATTGCTGATTTTGGTCTCGCGAGGCGCTGCCAAAACGCGTCTGGCGCTGCGCGTCTTCCGCACTCGACCGGCGTGGACACGGCGCCCGTCGGTACGCCCGTTTTCGCCGCGCCGGAAGTGGTGGAGCAGAAATCATATGGCGCCGCCATCGATGTGTGGTCTCTCGGCGTCATCACCTACGTGTTACTCACGGGCGCCATGCCGAGGGGTCTGTGGAAAGCAGCGCTCAAGTACGGTAGAGTGACGCAAAAGGATTTCGGTTTTGATTGCTACGAGTGGGATACGGTGAGTGACGCCGGTCGCGAATTTGTCATGCTCACGCTCGCGTATAAACCCGCACATCGACTCAGTGCTTCGAATGCGCTCAAGCACGCGTGGTTGAAGAAGGTTGATTCAGTTCGTCCGGCACCGCTTCGCATCAAGTCCAAGCTGCGGGATTTCGCAAAGGGCATGAAGCTTCCAGTGAAGACGTACCAGCCGGGAGACGTGCTCATCAAACAGGGCGCGAGAGCAAACGATGACGTCTTCCTGATCAAAGCTGGATCGGTCGAGATTGTCGTGAGCCCAGAAGATGCCGAAGGGAACATCGACCGATCTCAAGGAAAAATTGTTGCGGTTCGAGAGCCCGGTGAATTCATAGGGGAAATGGCTATCGGAGCCTCGCTCATCGCACGTAATAGCTCAAAGTCCGCCATTGGCGCCTCTGTTAAGCAGCGTACGCAGGATATTTTGGCGAAAGGTCCTCCCAAACGTTCGCGTGGCGAATCGCTCTCTCTCAACTCGTGGATCAGCGCGAGAATAGTCGCGAAGAAGTGGATCGGAGGTCGTCGTAACGCTGACGTTATCGCGAAAACACCGCTCCAGTGTCTTGTCATGGGTCGTCGAGAGATGGCATGGGCCATCGCGGCGGATCCGGATGTGGGCGCCGAACTCTCCAAGGATATGCAAAAGCGTCGCAAAGAGCTCGAGACAGCGATATCTATGCATTAAGGGAGTAAAAAAAGTAAATAAGTACGACTCCAGGACGTTCTACACACCGTGCTACAATCAATCATCTACAATTATCGGCTCTCAAAAGAACCGGGCTAGTTCACATGTAAGTACATAATAAAACTGAACACGCTCACAACGGTTCCGGCTTGAACTTCTTCAGCCGCCTACCGAAATGTTGTCTATCTATGAGTCTATTGTGATACGCCCAAGCCTCTTCGTGCGACAGCACTCCAGTCGCCACTCTCTTCCTCCCTTCATCGCTCTCCGCGTCGATCAATTCTCCGTCTCTCAGCACGTACCTCCTGCTCGCATCCGCTCGTGACACGACGGTGCCCGCCTCCCCAAACGTCCTTCGTCCTCTACCCGACGTCGACGCCCGCACGAACGCAACCGTCGACGCCAACGTGCGAATCCCATCCTGCACTTCGACCGAACTCGGATCTTTCGTCGCGTTGCCGCGGATTCGCATCGCGGCATCGTCCAGCAACGCTCTCATGCGCGCATCCTTTCCGTGTCTTCGAGTGACGAGCCAATACAACTCGCGATACGCCCTGCGCGTCCAAAACCATCCATCCATTGGTCAGTCAACACGTCAGGCTCAATCGCCGTCGTCTCGCACGCACGTGAGCACCGTTCGCGCCGTTTTGGTCGACGCGACCGCCATCGTTCTTTGGTTGCAGAGCGAGCGCGCTCAACTGACGCTTTCGTCTCTTCGGTCGTCACTACGCGGTGGACGTCGTCGGCGACGTCGACGACGACGATGGTGCGCGGACGCGCATTCTGGGCATCCGTCGTCGCCCTCGTCGTCGTCTCCTGGCTCTCGCGCGCGGCGACGGAGACGGGAGAGACGTCGACTTTGTCTTCGAAATGGTTCGAAGACAGCGGCGCAACCGTTGAGGATTTCGCCCGAGAGCTTCGAAGTCGTCGGTCGGTCGACGCGTGCGCGCGCGGCGCATCGCTCGGGTCGTGGATCGTCGGCGAAGACGCGTGTCGAGGGAGCGCGTGGACGCTCGCGAGCGAGGGGTGCGAGGGAGTCGCGAGCGTCGCCGAGGCGCTTGGATTGAAAAGGCGTAAGAGGAAAGCGGACGCAGGCGCGCGGGCGTGGAACATCGCCCCAGAGGTTGGACGGGCGTGTGGATTCGGAGCGCTGAGCGTGTCAACGATGCGGTCGAGGTTGTTGGAGATTGTGGGGGGCAAGCGATTCGCATTTGTGGGCGATAGCAATGCGCGGTTCGTGTATGCGAGCTTCATAGCGGCAACGAGCGAGACGTCTGCGGACGTGAGTTTGGACACCAAGGGTGAGAAACACAGGGATTGGGAACACAGCCTAATAGCTGGTGCGCGAGCGTCATTCGTCTGGGCGCCTTACGCGGGTGATGTCGTCGACGCTCTCGAAGCGCGGGAGGACGCGACGCCCGATTTGGTCGCCGTATCGACTTCACTGTGGCATGCCCTGCACGAAGATAACGTCAACGAGTACAAGAAATCGATGACGCGACTTGGATCTATATTATCACGCATAGCCGAACGTAACAAGGACGCCGTCATCGTCTGGTTGGACACACCGATGATTGTTCAGGACAAACTCACAGATGATGAAAAGCGACACAAATTCACCGTCGCCAATTTGGAAAAGTTTGCGAAGGTGAAATCTGATCAGAGCTCAGTAAAAGTCGTCAAACCGGCCGGTGCTGCGATACAGATCAAAATCACCGACTTGAGCGCGGCGTGCGGGCCTGAATGCTCTGTCGACGGCGTGCACCAATCGCGAGTTGTCTACGATGCAGCGGCGCAAATTCTTCTCAGCATCCTTCGCGCTCGATGGCGCTGATTCTATTCCTGCCTCATCTTATACATTAAACGCAATGTAATTTTATTAGCACGTAGCCGCACTCGGACGCGCTCGCACGTCGCTCACCGTCGTCCTGATTGCCCTCTTCGGCTCGCACAAGCGGGGTACACTTCAGGGTTTGGGACTGACCCTAGGCGACCTTGTCGTCACAACTCGTCCACCCCGCCGACGGCGACGCGCTCATAGGACGCAAAGAACGAGATGAGTTTCTACGGCGACGACGGTCCGACCGACGCGACGGAATCCCGTCGCAAGTTTCTCCAACAGTGGCGAGAAAAGCTTAACGCGTACCAGTACAACGATAGAAATGATCTTCGCGCCACCGACGGTACGTGGATGTCTGAGACGTTTTGCGCGCGCGCGCGACGATCGAACGATACGGTGGCCATCTAGACTGCGTCTGTGACGCCGCGCGAGGGCGCGCGAGGCGCTCGTCGGACGTCGTCGCGTCGAACCTTTTTCGTAGACTTGCCCTACGGATGCGCGAGAGCGAAAGCGACACGAAGTAAAGCGAGAGACTGACGAAAGGATGTTTACCATCGTAACGCAGCGAACGAGGCAAACGTGTGGTTCTACCGCGATCGCGTCGGTAACTGCCGCGGCCCGGCACCGTTGAACACGTTGCGTCAGTGCTGGGTGAACGGCATCGTGGACGAGCACACGATGGTTTGGGGGAACGGGTTGTCGGACTGGGTGCCGGCGCGTAACGTCCGCGGGTTGATTTCAAACATTCGTAACCCGCCGACAATCATCATGCACTGGCTGATGCGAAAGTTTGTCGACACAGATGCCAAGTTTGCCGCGATTCGACGGGAAAGATACGAGAGGGGTCAAGCGCTGTCAGACACGCTCAGAGGCGAAGAGGTGAGCAGATGGTCCAAGCGCCGCGATCGCGAGATGCGCGACGGCCCGGGTAAGGTTCTAGGATCTCTCACCCTCACCACCGTGAAGCGCGTTTAAACGTATCGTAGTCGTGCCGCGTTGATTCATTTTAATCTTTAGCCAAAAATCTGAACAGCCAGAGTGCGTCCAACATCATAATCAGCCTCTCTTAAAACATGTACGCCGTTGCTCGAACGACGTCCTCTGAAGCGGCTATGATCGTGCCGCGAGTTAGATCGATCGATCGATCGACGCGAAACGTCGTCGCGCGCGCGTCGAAGCGCGCCGCGACGGAGCTTTGCCACGTCGACGCGCGCGTGATTGTCTTCTCGTGTCACAGTTATGAAAAAGCGACGCTCGAAGCGGCGCTGCCGGACTCAACCTTTGTCTCCGCGCGGCTTCAGCTGGATACCGTGCGCTTAGCTCGTGATCACGACGCCGTGTGCGTCTTCGTCGACGACGACGTCGGCACGGATGTCGTTGATGCGTTGGCCGACACCGGGGTGAAATTGATTCTGTTACGCTGCGCCGGCTTTGACAATGTGGACGTCGACAGAGCGAACGCACGAGGGGTGACGGTGTGCAGGGTGCCGGCGTACGACCCGCTCTCGATCGCAGAGCACGCGGTGGCGATGATGTTATCGCTGAATCGGCGTCTCGGGCCATCACGAGACCGTTTGCGCGTAGGCAACTACACGCTCGATGGGCTCGTCGGGCAGTCTCTCAAAGGGAAAACGATCGGTATCGTCGGTACGGGGAAAATCGGCCGAGCCGTGGCGAAGATTTGCAAGTACGGGTTTCAGATGGACGTGCTCGGGTACGATCTCTACGATAAAGAGGCGTTTTGCGGCGAGTTTTGCTCTTCGATAGAAGACGTGTTGGCGCGAAGTGACTTTGTCTCTGTGCACGTGCCGCTGACTGACGGCACGAGAGGTATGTTCAACGCCGTATCGCTCGCCAAGATGAAGTATGGGGCGATGTTGATCAACACTAGTCGTGGGGCACTCGTCGATGCGCGCGCGTGCATCGACGCCCTCTATTCCGGGCAGCTCGGGGCGTTGGCGATGGATGTGTACGAAAAGGAGAAGGAACTCTTCTTTAGAGACTTTAGCACGCTAGACATTAGCTCACGAATGCTCGTCTGGGACGAAAACATGGCTATCCTCTCGAGCCTTCCTCAGGTACTCATCACACCGCACAGCGCGTTTCTCACGCACGAGGCCTTGGCTGAAATCGCGTCGACGACGGCGGAAAATTTACGCGCGTATTGCGCCGCCGAACCGCTTGCAAATCGCGTCTCGTCGACGCCACATCGATGACGCAGCAAACAAATGTAACAAACAATTACAAGTACAACAACAGACAGACTAGTCAGTACAACCTACAATTTGCGTGGTGATCGTCAACCGGCTCGAGACACCCGACCCGTTCTCCAAAACCGACCCTTGTTCCCATCCCCCGGCTCGCGCGTATCCGGCGGCAACCACGGATTCACGGGCGCGTTAATCCACCCATTCACTCGCCCGATCGTCGCCTCTCTCCCGTATTTCGCCCCCACGCCCTCCGCTTTCGGCAGCGCCAACGCCGCCACGGCGCACGCGACGAACGGGCTCGCGAGCACCAACGCGAACGTTCGCGTCTGCGGCGTCCCCGCCGTCCTCGCCCCCCCCGCGAACGCCGACGCCGACGCGCTTCCTCGCACCCCACCCGCGCTCGCTCCTCCGCGCGCCGACGATATCAGCGCATCCCGCGCCTCCACCGCCGCTCGAAACGCCCCAACCTCAGCCTCCCCGGTCCTCCTCGACAGGTCTGGGTGCGCCCTCTTCGCCACTCGCACGAACGCCTCGCGAATCTCTCGCGCGCTCGCCGTCGGTCCGACCCCAAGCGTCGCCCTGTGTCGCGCGTCCGCGTCCGACCCCGAGGGCATCCGTCGATCCGTCGACGAGCACCGCGACCGCTTCTCCCGCTTCTCCCGCGCGCGCGCGATTCCCATCGCGTTGGACGCGCGCACACCATCCACGAGTCACGACCCGTCAGTACAAACAGTACCCACTCGCGCGACCGATCCACTCGCCCGCGCGGTCGTCGGTCGTCGCGAGACGAACGAAAACGAGATGAAAACGATGAAATAAGAAGGTGTTGAATCTACTATTATCATTTAAAATACCTGGTTTTGTCACGTATCATAAGTTGTAATACGCCTATACACGAACTAAAAAAGTACGTACCGAGCGCGCGCGCATGACGCGTCGTCGCCCTGTCGTCGTCGTCGTCGTCACCGAGACGGATGATACGGATAAGAACGGGGCCCGTCACGCCCCTCTTGACGAGTCGTGAACCGTGGAAATGGACGGATGGGGAACCCCCACTCGGGTCGTCCGCGGACGGCGCGTCCCCCTGATGCGGACGACGACGCGGCGCCGCGGCACAGCCGCACACGCGAGCGAGAAAGGAGAGCCGGACAGCGCTCTTCGTTTTCAGTCACACCCACACCCACGCAAAACACACGCACACGCAACATGCAGCAAGGCTTGACGATGAAGCGCGCGACGGCGCCGATGCCGATGCGCGCGACGAAGACCTCCTCTTCATCCGCGCCGGTCCGCCGATCGACGGTGACGCGCGCGGCGACGAAAGCGCCGGCGACGCTCAAGAAGGGCGTCGTCACGGGGCAAGACATGATCGACGTGCTCAACCACGCGCGGGAAAACGGATACGCGATCCCGGCCGTGAACTGCACGATGTCCCCGGTGATCAACGCCTGCCTCGAGGCGGCGAAGGAGGCCAACGCGCCGATGATTGTTCAGTTTTCCAACGGTGGTGGACACTTCATGGCGGGTAAGGGGCTCGATAACAAGGACCAAAAGGCGGCGATCGCCGGTTGCGTCGCGGGCGCGCTTCAAGTGCGCGCGTTGGCGGACATGTACGGCGTGCCGGTGATCTTGCACACGGACCACTGCGCGAAGAACCTTCTTCCGTGGTTTGACGGTCTCTTGGAGGCGAACGAGGAATATTTCGCCAAGCACGGTGAACCGCTCTTCTCTTCGCACATGCTCGACTTGTCCGAAGAACCGATCGAGGAGAACCTCGAAATCTGCAAGAAGTACTTGGCTCGCATGAAGAAGATCAACTGCTTCCTCGAGATGGAGATCGGCATCACCGGCGGCGAAGAGGATGGCGTGGATAACTCTGACGTCGCCCCGGAGGACTTGTACTCCAAGCCGGAAGAGATTTACCAAGTCTACCAAGCGCTCCAACCGATCGCTCCGGACTTTTACTCCATCGCTGCCGCCTTCGGTAACGTCCACGGCGTCTACTCTCCGGGTAACGTCAAGCTCACCCCGAAGATTTTGGCCAACGCCCAAAAGTTCGTCAAGGAGAAGGAGGGCACCGCGTCCGACAAGCCGGTGTACTTTGTCTTCCACGGCGGCTCTGGTTCCTCTCGCGAAGAGATCCGTGAGGCTGTCTCCTACGGTGTCATCAAGATGAACATCGATACCGACACCCAATGGAGCTTCTGGGAAGGCGTTCGCGACTACGAAGCGAAGAACAACGCCTACCTCCAAGGCCAAATCGGCAACCCGGAGGGAGAAGGCAAGCCGAACAAGAAGTACTACGATCCGCGTGCCTGGACCCGCGCCGCCGAACAAGCGACCGTTGCGAGATTAAAGATGGCTTACGACGATCTCAACGCCCTCAACGCGCTCTCGAAGTAATTTCTTGAAGCTTTTAAAAGTTTTCAAGAGCGCGCTCAAGTAATTTCTTGAAGCAAGGCCAGCGATGAGACGTCTAACGTCGATTGTAATTCTCACCTGAAGATAATCACCTTCCGAAACGAAAACACGCCTTTATATGAATAGAAACACGCACGCGAACGAGTGTTAAACCTTATGATGCGCACAAAGCAGCCTATCGTTACAAGATGGGTAGGTACAACGCTCTAGGGGCTATTGATATCGATGGACGATTTCTCGTCCGTCTTCGCAGAGTCAACCTCACGCGCCCGCTTCCCAGCGGTCGGTGAGGCGAAGGGCTCTTTGGGCTAAATAGTCCGTCTTCTCGCGAACGAGAATTTCAAACCCACCCGGAGCTGGCATGAACCTCTTCGGCGAACGCTGAGCGCACCCGGGACACGGATACACGTAGCACCCATTCTCAAGAGTCATGTTTCTGCGCTCGATCATTTGACAGTCGACGCACATCACGTGACCGCAGTCTGGAAAGATGGTGACAACTTTGTTCGGCTGCGGCCCCTCGTGTTGGATTGTATCCGCGTGGTCGCACAACGTCACTGCGTGACCTGAGCGCCAGTTTTGAATGTATTCAACGCACGAGCGAACGAGACTAACGACTTCCTCGACGTCACCCTCGACGTACGCGCCATTGATCGATTCAAACCAACCAAAGTACTTTTCAGTCACTTCAGTTAAATCTTCGAAGTCGAGCTCATCCACACGCCCATGAAGGTGTTTGGTCCCCATGATTCGAAGCTTGGAGAGCGTCAAGGCGTTGTTCTGGATCGATTCGAGCACAACCTTGGTGGACATGCGCTTGCAGTTCGTCACATTGAGCTCCTCCAACCGCTTACACTGCGACCCGATGAATCGCGCCGTCTCGGCAGTCAAGAGCTCGCACCCGCTCAGATCAATCTTACACACACTCTTGTGACACTTGTGGAGCACCTTGAGAACGGAAATGTCGGTGAGCAGAGCGCACCCGCTCAGGTTCAAAACTTCTACGGAAGAAAACGCGTCGTCGTCGCGCACGATGCTATACAACACCTTGTCCGTCACCGTCGTCGAGCTACCCCGCAAGTCTAGCTCATTCCAAACCGTGGGGCTTCTCACAGCCTCGCGAAATCGCTTACTCACGGCTGAAAGAGCGAGTCGATCCTTTGGCGTGCCCGTCTCGAGTTTGCGCAAAATGAGCTGAAGCGTATCTGTGTTCAGATCGCTCATCGTCACCTTTGGCCGAGACTTACGACGCACGAACGCGATAAAAGTCAAGAGTTCTCGAGCTGCTGGATCCTCAAAGGCAAACTCAGAAACCTCTCTGCGTGCAGCGAAGACATTTAGTCAGTCAAAGTTCAAACGCCGCAGTTCAAAATATTCGTCTACGCACCTCTCCAACTTTTCAACCTCGACAGTCAACGCCCGGACTCGATCGTTCGCGTCGTAATATTCGTCGCTGTCCTCTCTGTGTTTCGGAAAGATTCGTCAGTACGCTGTTCCCGTTTCGATCGCCGTTTTCAATTCGTGCGCGATTCAGACGGCTGAGCCCTGGAGCCACCGCGCGCCCGACGCCCTCTCGCCGCATCTTCTCCCCGTACCTCGATCGTCTAGCCTCTAAAATTGCCCCCGCAAGCTCCGCACTCAACGTCCGCGCCTGTTGCTTCAACGCATCCACTCTAATCTCCGCCGCAATCTCTCTCACAGACGTCGAAGCCACGCGCTCTTCGCCCAAAGTCAGCTCCGCCCTGGCGTCATCGTCTCCCGACAACCGCGGGCGCTTTTTCGCCCCCGCGCGCTCGCCGTGAAGCGGTGTCGCGATGGACGCCTCCGGGGACCGGTCGATGGGCGTTCGAACGCCCGGTGAGACGTCCTCGGAGGATTGCTTTTGCGGTGAGAAGCTCATGCGCTCCGTCCAACTTGAATTCCACGCGGTTCAACCGTCACCGTGTCGTCGGTAGCGCTGTCCAGAGGGTCGAAGATCGCGCGCGTCGATGTCGCGGGCGTCGATGGGATTCTTCCGGTCGCGGTCGACGCCTCGCACGATCTCTCGCGTCTCCGCGCCGAGCAGTGCCGTCGCGCGCTTGCGTCTGCCCACGCTGACTGTTCTTTTTATCTGAAATTGCGCGATGCGCGCGTGGTCGACGCACGAGGCAGTGCAGAGATGAGTTGCAAATGGCGAGATGTACTGAATGGATTCAAACCGTCGATTGCGCGTCTCCCGAGCGGGTTAGAATTACAATCGCACCGCATTGCGCGCGGGTTTCAGTATACTGTTGCTTTTGCGCATCAGTCGCCCGTATGGCGAGAGCGCGTGAACGCATTCGCGCGTTGGGCCATAGTGATCTTTTTCACCTCGCATCGGCACACCGGGCACGAAGCATGAATTCGAAGCCAACTGATGATGCATTCCTCGTGAAAGGCGTGAGCGCACGCGAGGACGATGGCAGTGTCTTCGGCTGCCAAGTCAAAGCAGCACACGGCGCACTCCTCGATGTTCACCGTAGGGTCCGTGTCTCCGTCGTGATCGACGCCAGACGCGATGTGCCCGTTCGCTCGTAAAAATTGCCACCATCTCGGGCTTCCTACGACGACCCGGGTCAGGCGTCGCAAGATTACGTCGGACGCCGGCCCGATGGCTTTGTTCGCTTCGGCTGCGTACCTGGAAGCGCTCTCCACGCGTTCTGGTAAAGCGACGATCGGTCGACGATGGGTTGAATCTTCTTCAAGTTGTCGGCGCCGACGTCTCGATTCCAAGTCTCGAGCGATGGCCATGCTCCGCCACAATCCAGGATCGAATGTCGCCTCGTCGTACGCCCGTTCAGCGGAGCCATCGCCAGTTCGTCGTTGTAACAAAAAGTAGATATCTCGAGCGCCTCTCTCCTCTGATCGTTCTAGAGCCGAATTACTCTCTGTTTCGCTATGCCCGATGTGCTCAGTTCGATCGCCAGTCTCGATGTCATGTAATTGTGTTTGTGCGTTGACCGCTCGTTGGCGTGAGCGACGTTGGAAACACAAGAGCGGCCCTTTAAAGAGGAACAACAGCATGATGACGCAAAACGGGAAAATCCACAACGCAGGCCAAGCATACGTACCCTGACTACGTGCGCCGCTATCTTTTCCGCTCGATTCGTCGCGCAAAGCCATCGGAGGTGGCCCCGTTTGTTGAACAGTTGCATTGGTATTGTGCTGTGATGGTTCGCCGGCTGTTGTGCTCTCAGAGAGAGCGCGCGCGTGCACGAGCGCATCCGTAAATCCAATCATGATTACATGAATATCAAGACAAACCAACGCGAACAATTTCGAGAACAGCACGCCGCGGTGTGCGAAGCAAGTATCTAGGGTGGTCGCGTCAACGCCGTGCGATGCGACATCTCTTTCGTAAAGCAATGTACATAAACACTACAAATTCTACAATATCGTATCATACAAGGCGGATAATTTGAACAAAAATACTTCACTATTGTATCATGACGCACCGACGCACTCGCCAATGGATATATCTCAGCTCAGCTCTGGTGCATGCTGGTGAAATCAGCGTTGGACGCAATTCTCGTGTCGGATCGTTGCGCGTCAGCGTGGACGAGCAGTCGAAGCTTTCCCTCTTTGGTGCCGTAGGCAGCACCGCCTCCAGGACGCGGGTGAAAGCATGCAACGTTGACTTCGTCCTCTGCAGACGGAATGATTCGAAGAAGATGCATGCTTTTCGCGTCGAAAACCTCGATGACGGTGTTCACTTGTGTAAATGTATCGCCGTCAGCCATCAGAAGGCTGAGCGATTGATGACGACGTCCGTAGGCGAGCAGAACGTGTGCACTGCTCGGGCTGAATTGGATGCTCGTCAAGCAATGCGCCGCTTTCACAGCTCTGGCACACAAGACTTCACCAAAGTTGCCACCATCGATGGAGTAGACACGAAGCTCGCAGATGTATGGTCGCGCGCTGTCAGCCATGAGACTGAGACTGAGACGCAGCGGAGGCTTGCACGCTTGGGTCGTGGCGATGAAACGCCCACACGGAGAAAAGTGTGCGCCCATTTCACTGCAGAGCACTGTATGCGGGAGCACCAATCTCAGTTCCGTGAGAGGTTTGATGTTCATGTCACCGTTTTCATCGGCGTACGCCTCGTACTCCCAAAGTTTGAGCTTCACGACGCACGGATCCTGGTCGGCCGGTGGCTGTATCTGCGGAGCTTCAACGTTCCCAGTAGTAGAATCTAATTGTGCGGCGCGACCAGCGACTTGGGCGAGCGACATTGGAGGATTTTGACTTCCAGCGACAGGCATTGGTCGATCCCCAACGCCGAGCGACGCACGCAACCGCTCGCGAGGCTGCGAGATGATTCTTCGCGTATTCACAGGCGTGAACAATGAGGCTTGAGACATCGATTCACGTGGCTGAATCGTGCCTACGTCGTGCAACGCGTCCGCTAGCGCCTCAGAAATCCCGTGCCGCGTTCCAGCTGAGCTTCCCGGAGCGTCGCGAGACGCGACGTAGACGCCACCCTCTTGGTCGTAGTTACTCGTACCGAGGAGCGCATTATCGCTCGTGTCGCGTGTCAACCCGTGTGTCATCGAGCTCGAATCCATATCGCACACCTCAGCGGTCATCAACAACGGCATGCCGGTTGGATGAAAGTGCACTACTCGAAGAGACCTTCGTGTGCGCAGCAGCACCTGCGTCGCGTCCTCCCTTCTGATGAGATTGCCATCCGGATTCATCTGCGACGCGTGTCTAAAACGCCGATAGTTCCAAGACGAAAGCTTGTGCCCCGCAGTGACTAGCAATAGATCGCTTCCGGGAAGGAACGCCAAGCTCGCGATCGACTTGCCAAAATCCCAACGAGCCGTCATGGCGCCCGTCTTTCTATCCCAAACGATCACCGTGTTATCCAACGAGCCGCTCGCCAACACGTCCGGGTTCGTCGGATGGAAACAGACCACCCACGGCGTGCGATCGTGCCCGACAAGCGACGTCAGCACGTCCCCAGTCGCCGTATCTATCAACTTGACGGTGTGGTCGCCGTGCGTGCTCGCCAACGTCCGTCCGTCTGGCGAATACGCCACCGCGATCGTGCTCCTCGGCGTCGGATCGAACTCGACATACCTCCCCGACACGTTCTTAAGCACGCTCTCGTCCGCCCATCGCTCCAACTGTCGCCGCGTCCCTTCTCCCGAACCCACGACGTTCGCGTTCGCCTCGCTGGCGGCTTCCTCGAATTCTTCATCTACATCCATCGCCTCGTGCGCCCTCGCCCACGCCACGACGTCCCGCTCGTCATCCTCCGTCGTCATCTCCATCTCCCGCCCAACGTTCCGACTCGGTTTTTTTCCCACTCCGCCGTCGACGTCCCCGCGCGCACCGCCCGTTTCCAACGTCCGACGCGTCCCCCGCCCTCGGGCACCAGTCAACGCGCGTTCCAACGCCGCGCGTCTCCCGCGCCCGCACGTCCCCGACGTCGTCTCGAGACGCCGCACGAGGTCGTACGCCGTCGTTCGGGGCGCATCGACGCGCGTCGACGCGGATGCGTCGGTGACGTCGCGCCGCATCGTCACGTCGCGTCGCGCGCGTGGAATTATGCCGAGCGCTACGACTCGACAGTATTCGACGCGCGAGAGAGCTCGACGCGCGAGAGTCGGGAAACCACACACGCGCGCCCGCAGGCGCGAACGTTCTTTGCGCGCGCACGGCCGTCGAGCGACGAACCGCGACGAGAGGCGACGAACCGAAACGCTGTCGTTCCCGGCGCGAGAGGGGAACTCTCACTCGCTTTCGGTCAAAATCCAATTTGGATTCATTCAATCCTCGTTCGTTTGACGACGAGAAAAGACGGACGCGCCGCGAACCGCGACGGAGGAAGACGTGATCGATCGTGATGTCGACGCCGCCACCGCCGAAACCGTGGACAGTGGCGAAGGAGACTGGGGAGACGGCGAGGGCGAGCACGCCAGCGGCTGATGGAAACGCGGTCAAGCCGTGGGACGCCCCCGGCGCGGGTTCGACGGTGACCCCACCGGTGGCGACGGCAAATAATCCGACCGGAACGACGACGACGCCTCCGGCGAGGAATTGGGAGGCGACTTACCGGGATAACCGGGCGTCGACGAGCGCGTACGGTTCCGGGTATGGGTACGGTTCCGGGTACGGTTCCGGGTACGGTTCCGGGTATGGGTACGGTTCGGGCGGGTATGGATCAATGTATGGCTCTGGATACGGTGGGTACGGCGGTGGGTACGGTGGGTACGGATCGATGTATGGGTCGGGTTACGGCGGGCACGGTTCCATGTACGGCGGGTACGGTGGGTACCGCGGCGGGATGTACGGCAACTCGATGTACGGCGGGTACGGTTCCATGTACGGAGGCGGCATGTACGGCGGCCCGCCGCCCATGGGACCGTATGGTCCGGAGGGTCCGCCGCCGGGGGCACCACCGCTCACGGGTTGGCAGGCAATCATGCATTCACTCTCGTCCGTGGTGCATCTCTTCGGAAAAATTTCATTTCTCGTCGACGAAAATACGCAGGCGTTGCACTTTTTCATCATGTCGCTGTTGCAACTTTTAGACCGAGGTGGGCACCTGTATGGGGAGATGTCTAGGCTCATTCTTAAAGCTATGGGGTATCCTGTGCCGCCAAGGCAGCCGCCGCCAGGGTTCGCCGGAGGACGTCCCGGCGGTTCTCCATTCCGAGGCGCCCCTGGAGCGCCTTCGTTCAATAGCGCATGGGACGCGAACGCCGATTAGAAGAAGACTTGCGAGTAGATGACGTTGTGAAAGAATTCAGAAATCTTAATGATTAAATTGCTATATTAGCGAATGTGGTTTACGTTCGCGCTAAATCAACTTATTAAAGCTCCTCGTGCGAGCCCGTTCCGCTCTGCTTGATGAAGGTGAGAATGGCGGAGACGAAATCACTCTTCTCGTAGCACGACACGCACGGTATGGAATGCGCATGCATCAGCGCCTTGAGCTGCCCAACCTTCATCTTGGCAAAGTTGGCGTTCGGATCGAGCTTCAATCCTTGCTTGGGAGTCTTCTTCACGCCAGCGCATCCCTTGCCAGCGCTAAACTTGTCGAGCCATTTCTCCACCGCGTCGCTCTTCATTCCAGGGTCAATCGACCCAGAGTATGCCACAGTCTTCTCGATATCGCCTTCGCACATCACCAATAACGTGGGCTGTTTCGCAATGTCGAAATTCAAAGCGAGTTCGGCGTTGTTACCCTTGACTTCGGCCAGAGGAATCTTTCCTCGAAGCGTGTAAGACGTCACCTTGAACCAAACGGGCGTGTCATGCGCGTCGTTGAAGAACATGGCGCAAGCGCCGTGTTTGGCGCAGTCGCCCGTGACGAACCGCTCCATTTGGTTTTGCTTGCGCAGGTTGGCGAAACTCATAGGTAAGTTGTCGAGCACCCAGTCCTTCATGGCTTGGATGCTGTGATCTCCGTCGTAAGACGTGCTCACCCCAGCCTTCTTCAGCTTGAGCGTGGGGTAAGACTCGACGCCCTCCATCGCACACAGTCCCTTTTGTTGCTCGCAGTTCACAGCGCCGACGCGAACGAACCCCTTCAGTTCCTTGGCGAGCTTCTCAAACGCGGGCTTCATTTGCTGACAGTGACCGCACCATGGTGCGTAAAACTCGACGAACCAAATATTCTTCGCATCCGTACCCGGAAATTTACCTTGCCTCAGGCTCGTCACCGGCGAGTTCTTCGAATACAAGTTTTCTTTTGGTCTCTCTTGCCGTGGTTGTCGATGCCTTCCACCACCACCACCGCCACCTCTGCCGCGTCCTCCACCGAACATGTCTCCAAACATATCCGCAAACGGATCTCCGCCAAACCCGCCACCGTGCCCACCGTGCCCACCGCCGTTAAACTCGAACCGTATGTTCCGTCCACCGCCACCGAACCCACCGAACCCTCCACCCGGGAACCCTCCACCCCCGGGGAACCCTCCACCGCCCCCGGGGTGTCCACCTTGACTGTGTTGCTTGAGTCCCTCGGCGCCGTACTGATCGTACACCCGCCGCTTCTCCGGATCGCTCAGCGCCTCGTACGCCTCGGAAATCTTTGCAAAGTGATCCGGGGACCCACCTTTATCGGGGTGATGCTTCAACGCCTGAATCCGGTAGTTTTTCTTCAGCGTTCGATCGTCAGCGTTGCGATCGACGCCCAAGATTCGATAGTAATCATCCTCAGCCGAGGCACCGATGATGACGACTCCGAAGAGGAACGCGAGAAGAGACTGCGCGAGTCGCACGAGCGACGGTCGCGTGGACGAACGTCGTTCGACGCGTCCGCGCGCCCTCATGGTTCGTCCGAACGCTCCTCGGCGGCGATGTGTGACGCGCCGGGTGGTTTTTGGATCGATCTTGTGCGCGGTGTGGTGGTTACGACATCGGGGTTGTACCCTATCGTATTTTGACGGTTCACGAACCATAGAAAATCGAGCAAATGACTTTAGGAACCATTTTGGCTCACTGATTGACTGATTGAACGCTCTCCGAAGGCCCGGTCTCGCTCGTCGATGGAATTTAAAACGCGCACAGCGACGCGATTGTGTGTGTGCGCATCGCTTCGCCACCGGGACGACGACGGATGGGGTGAAAAAATCTACTTTTCATGATTAACAACGCCGCTCGCGCGAGCGGCTGTCAGATATTGTCGCAAACGTCGATAACCGTTAATTTTAATCGTCAAACTCCACCGCTCGAAGCGTCTCTCGCGGTTTCTGAAGCTCGAGTCACGTCCAGTTTCTCGCCGTCGTGGTTTATCTCAACCCTGCATCGACATGCGCCGCACTTTATTATAACTCATCCTTTGTCGACGCCGCTTTGTCGACGCTCGTCCGCTCGACCAACTTATCCCTCAAGTACTCCTGAATCGTCTCTGACGTCCAACGCCCGATATCTATCGTCTCCACCTCCTCGTCGTCGTCCCCGAACACCGTCAACGCGGGTTTCGCCCCTTTCACGAGCTCAAACGTCACGTCTCTCGTCTCCGCGAGCGGTTCCAACGCCTCGCGCTTAAACTTGCCCAGTTCAGGAAACCTTCCGAGTTGTCACGAGCACACGCGGACGCGCGCGCGTTGAAACATCGGAGCGCTCACGGTAGTAGACGCGACGTCTTCCCCGGCGCAACACTCGACGCAATCGTCGTACAACGCGGACGTCGATGTCGACGTTTTCGCTCGAAGTGCATCGCAATTCGTTCTAGCGCACTCGGTCGGTTTGAAGCCTCTGTATGCGCAGTCCGCGACGGTGAGCGCGGAGACGGCGCGGGTGAAGACGGAGACGAGGGCGAGCGCCCCGACGCCGACGCTGACGCGCGCCGACGGGTGGGGGCTATGTCGGCGACGCATTGTCGCGCGCAGCGTCGTCAACTTTTTTGGAGACTAAATTAAGATGCAGCGACAGTTGCCACACGCGTCAAATGTTGGCGGACATACGATCGAAGAGCGATCGGGCGAGACGCGTGTGTGACGTGGAGAAGGAGCTGGCACACGCATTGATCGCATCGAAGCGTGGGTTTAGGGATTTGAGACATCGAGATGCGGTGGAAACGTTGCGAAGGGAGCTCGGCGCGATGGCGCTGGAGACAAAGAGACACATGGAACGCGTTCGGGTCGTGATGAAGCGGACGCGTGAGACAGACCGTGAATCTCGCGCGGAGGTTTCGGTGCGATGTCAGACATTGAATGCGAAGATTGAATGTGCGAAGCGCAAGTTGAGGGCGATTCAATCGAAGAATGACTATGCGGCGGAGCGCGTGGAGGCGTTAAGAGTGGCGGAAGCGCGAGAGAGAGAAGAGGAGAGAGCGAACGCGGCGCGGGACAGATTGGCGGCCTACCGTCGGTCGCGAGCAGCGAAATGTATTCAGTGTGCGTTTCGCGCGTGGTGCGCTGGTGGTAAGGGACGCGTGAAAAAGAAAAAGAAGGCGAAGAAGAAGAATTCCAAGGCGACAAAGCCAAAATCGGCCGCAGTGACGCGCAGAAAGAAGACAACCATCGCCAGTCGATCCCAACCGACGCGAAAAAAGTCTAAGAGCTAACGGTAGATGATACAAATAATACAGGGAAGCTACAATGCAATCTTTCCACGCGCCATCAACACGGAGGACACGGATGATTCGTCTCGGTATCGATCACCGTGACGAGCCGAGTCGAATCCGCGCAGTCCGCCCAGACCGCGCGAATCCTCCCGAGATTCAGCGCGACCCTTGGACACGGCCGCGCGCGCGGTTTCGAGTGCTTTGGATCGTATTTTCCTTCTCTGAGCGTCTCCTCTGCCTCTTCGCTCGATATAAAACGACAATCCATCCTACACGCAGCGTGTTCGGACGTCGCGAGCGGCTTTGACCTCAACCTCCTTCGTATCCTTTCATTCTCTCGCTCGTACTCGGCGTTCTGGCGCATCACTATCGCGGCGAGGGCGGCGATTCCGGCGCCGAGAAGCGCGACGAGGGCAAATCCGCCCCGCGGACGACCTCCATCACCATCACCGCGCGCACTTTTGTTTTTGTTTGAGCCGCCGCTGGAAAACTTTTTCACTCGAGCGTTCGCTTTTCGCGTGCCCTTTTGCGGTCGCACGCCTTTCCGCGCGCCTGGAACGTACGGAGGCATCGCGCGCAACAATGTACACGCGTGCGATGACCCGTGGGTCTCCGCGGGGTTGAATACGATCGCGCGCGCGCGTGCGTGGGAGTGAAGAGTTTATCAGAAAGTAAAACTGTATTGTAAAGCGAACGCGTCGTTTTTAATCCATCTTCAAACCGGCGACCGCCATGGCGAGCGCGCCCTCGTACGTGTCGTTGCCGCCGATGAAACCGGCGGCGTGGATGAAGACGCATCCCGGGATGCCAGAGAGCTCACTGAGGGCGGAATCTCTCACTCCGCGCCACGCGGTGGGCAAACCTTTGCGAAACTCAAAGCTCGACGCCGTGAGCGGAATCGTCGAGACGCGGTATCCCTTTGGGTCTTGCCAGAGAACAAACTTTGGAAGCGTCGTCAAACCGCGCTCGGCTTCGATTTCGTAGAGGTGCTCTTTCCACGGGCAAAAGGTTTCCAAGAGCAAGATTTCTCCGCTCTCGTGCACGCTCTTCGCCTTGTCTAGCGCTCTCTCCACGTGCGTTCTCGCCGGAAGCCACTTGCACGCGTAATACTCCAACAACTCGTCAAACTCGCGACCCGTCATCTCGACCGCCTTCATAAACTGCTCCATCTGCTTCTCCGGCGTCGATGGCTCGTCCCAGGCCGGGTTGAGACGCTTGACGCGAGACGACAAACCGGTGTTCTCCTTGTACTTGGCCGGTTCCTTCGTGTCGTACATGTTCACCCCGTTATCGATCCCATCCACCCCTTCGATGAACTCTTCGTACATTTTCAGGTAAATCTTCTCCACCGTCTTCTCGTTCGGCTCCTCCCCACCGGCCGACGCCGCTCGCAGCGCGTCTCGAACCAACTCGAGCCCGTAGTGCTTGTACACCAGTCCCGCGCTCGACAGCTTGGTCGTAAACCCACGCCCGAAAGTCTCCGTAAACTCCCGCTGGTGGTGATCGTACAACTTTTTATCTGCATCGTACACCGCCCCGACATCAATCACGACGTCCGCCGCCGCCCATCGTTCCGCGTCTCTCGACCTATCCACGCTCGCCCCGGCGAATTCGCGCGTCCGTCTCAACAGGTAACACCCCAGCGCCTCATCGCAGTGAAACGCCCCATCGTGCGTCGCGATCGTCATCGGTTTCCCCCGTTTCGTCGCCCCCTCATCCGTCGTCATCGCTCGATTTATCGTCGTCGTCGGCGTCCCCAAACTCGTCCTTCGCCCGGCGCTCGGTGTTCCAAACCTCAGGCTCGTCCTCCTCGCCGTCGTCGTCGCACTCGCGCGCAGCACGCGCGCCGCCCGCGTCGTCGTCGTCGCGATCGTCGCGAGCGTGATGTCACCGATCGTCCGCGTCGGCCGCCGTCGGCGTCTCGCGTCGACCGCCGTCGAACGCTTCGAAATCAAAACCAAAACCCGACTCAACTCAGCCTTTGAGGCGCTCCAAACGTGAAAATTGGCGGGAAAAGTTCGTTGGGAAGAGGGCGACCGACGGTTGCCGAGTCGAGTTTTGGTTTTGATTTCTTGAGTGAAAACGAGCGCGGAAGCGTCAGACCGAGCGGGGCGAACGACGCGCGCGCGAGGGTTTGATCGTCTGTCGCGCCCGTAGCTTCCGTTCGTCCGTCGACCCCGGACGCGTTCGTCGGTCGTTTTGCATCCACGCGCTGGACCGTCGTTGGAATTTGCTCGATTGATTGATTGATCGCGGGCGGACGGGAGATCGCACGGCGAAGCGACGAACGAACGATCGGTCGGTGGTTATTATTCGACGCGATGCCGTTCGCGGATCGATTGGTGGAACTCATGCGCCCGAGCTTGGACTCGGACGCGCACCGGTTGGTGGCGCACGGGACGTCGTTGGGCCCGACGTCGTCGGGACCGGGAACGACGATGAACGGCGTGGCGTTCAGGATTGAGAGCGATACCATGGGTGAAGTGAAGGTTCCGTCGGATAAGCTGTGGGGGGCGCAGACGCAGAGGAGCTTGGAGAACTTTAGGATTGGCGGGGAGAAGATGCCGATCGCGATTGTTCGGTCGCTGGCAATCGTAAAGTACGCGGCGGCTACGGTGAACGAACGGGAAGGGAGGTTGGATCCGAGAATGGCGGATGCGATTCGACGAGGGGCGAGGGAAGTGGTTGAGGGGCGGTTGGATGAGCATTTTCCGCTCGTCATCTGGCAGACTGGGTCGGGGACACAGACGAATATGAACTTGAACGAGGTGATTAGCAACTACGCCAACCAACTCCTCGGGGGCGAGATCGGATCCAAGTCTCCGATTCACCCGAACGATCACGTCAACATGAGTCAGTCGAGTAACGACACGTTCCCAACCGCGATGTCCATCGCGACGGCGCACGAGGTGCAGGAGCGTCTCATACCGGCGCTGAAGATGCTTCAAGAGGCGCTTCACGTCAAGGTTGCGGCTTGGGGGGACATCGTCAAGATTGGAAGGACACACTTGCAAGACGCCGTGCCGATCACGCTCGCGCAAGAGTTTAGTGGGTACGAACAACAGGTGAAAAACTCGCTCGTTCGCGCGAAAGGGGCTCTGATTCACTTGCTGGAGCTCGCTATCGGGGGCACCGCCGTCGGCACAGGGCTAAACTCGCCGCCCATGTTTGGGGAAAACATGGCACAAGAGATTGCTAAACTGACGGGTTTACCCTTCGTCAGCGCGCCAAACAAGTTTGAGGCGCTCGCCGCGCACGACGCGCAATCTGCGCTTTCTGGGCTGTTGAAAACGATATCCATCTCTCTGCTCAAGATTGCAAACGACATTCGCCTTCTCGGCAGCGGCCCGCGCGCCGGGCTCGGCGAGCTTCAACTTCCTGAGAACGAGCCCGGAAGCTCAATCATGCCGGGTAAGGTGAACCCCACGCAGTGCGAGAGTTTGATGCAAGTGTGTGCACAGGTCATTGGGAACGATCTCGCCGTCACCATCGGTGGGTCGGCGAGCTCGCACTTTGAGCTCAACGTCGCCAAACCTCTAATCGCGCACAACAATCTCAACTCTATCGCTCTGCTTTCAGACTCTGTCGTGTCCTTCACGAACAACTGCGTCGTCGGAATCGAACCAAACATCGATCGCATCGACGCGCTCATGCGCAGTAGTCTCATGTTGGTTACGAGTCTGCTTCCGAAGATTGGGTACGACAACGCCGCGAAGATTTCAAAAAAGGCGCATGCCGAGGGACTCACCTTGCGAGAGGCGGGTAAACAGCTCGGGCTGTTGACGGACGAACAGTTTGACGAGTGGATCAAACCGGAAGAGATGACGAGACCCGCGCCGCACGCGCGTTCGAAATTGTAGGAATTCTCGATAGCGTTTGTGATGAGATATCTCATAATCATCTCGGTTACAATTGTAGTTTCAATCCGCGGATCGCGTAGTACGTTTTTCCTCATTCTTCTTCCTCGTCTTCGTCCTTCGGTGAGTACGCCGGAGACGTCGGGGAATACGCCGGAGACGTCGGCGAGTACGCCGGGGACGTCGGCGAGTACGCCGGGGACGTTGGGGAATACGCCGGAGATGTCGGCGAGTACGCCGGGGACGTCGGTGAGTACGCCGGGGACGTCGGCGAATAAGCCGGAGACGTCGGGGAGTAAGCCGGGGACGTCGGGGAGTAAGCCGGAGAGGTCGGGGAGTAAGCCGGAGACGTCGGGGAGTACGCCGGACTGGTAGGACTATATCCAGCACCGGGCGACATGCCCGGGTATGCGGGCGAGAAACCCATTCCATCGCCAGCGTTGTAAGGGCTAAACGCCATGGATGTATCAAAGGGAGACTGCGGGTGAGGAGACAGCAAGAAACTTGGACTCTTCGATCCGTAGTTCGGTGTTCCTTCTCTACCCGGAGTGACCCCACCACCGACGGCACCGGCACCGGAGAACAGATCGAGATCGATCGCATCCTTCAACAAGTCTTCGTTGAGATGAATCTTGAACTCACCGGTACCAATCGGGCAGAATTGTCCTAGCATGATGTTTTCGCTCGGTCCTGTCATGTGGTCACGCTCAGAGAACGCAGCAGCTTCCATCAAAATGTCCACGGTCTCCTCAAACGAGCAGCGCATGAGGGGACCGGTCTCGACACGGTTGATACCGTGACGGGTGATCGACATGAGGTGACCTCTGTAGGTCATGACCTCGACTAGGATCGCCAAGTGACGGTAGTTGACGTACGAGCCGTCGAACTCAATGACACCCCGAAGCTCGCGCAGCAACGTGTTGCGGCAAGCCTCGATACCAAGCACCTGGATGACTTCTATGAGGTGGTTGGATGTCGTACGAGTGAAATCGACGTCTGGATGAGCCATGACACTAAGCAAGTTGACACCTTCCGTGTCGAGCATCCATTCCGTCTTCTTCTCAAACGTTTCCGTCTTCGGGTTGATGGCATTTTGCTTCGCCTCGCGGATGAACACCTTCTTGATGTCTGGGATACCTCTAAGCGCCAAGTTGGATAACATTTGGGTCTCCAGTCGCTTCAGGAAGACTTCGTCTTCAGTGTCAACGTCCATGTCGCTCGCCTTGGTGCCTTCTGGGTTGATGATGCGGATGCGCAAGACCAACTTCTCGCTGTTATCATCATTGAAGATGCAACTCAAGTCACCGGCAAAGTCTTCGTTAATGCGTTCCGCAACGTCTGCCATGAGAAGTTTCTTGTCAACCATCATTTCACGGTTCAGCTCGATACGCAACAACCACGGAGACATTCTCGACGGGTCGACATCTTCATCTGGCATCTCGTAGTAAGCGCGAACGAATTCACGGTCTTCCTCAATGACAGTATCCGTCGGATCCGGGTCGTAGTGTACCTCGGTGACCGCCGCCACGGAGTGCAGCGTAGTGTACTCGAGCGACGCTTGAACGTTCTTGGCTTGGGTTCTATCTGAAGCAAGTTCTGGCTTGAGCGCAACCGTGAGTGAAGGAGTCTTAATTTGCTTCGCGATGTTGATGATTTCTTTTAATCTCGGCACACCGAGAGTCACGTTCTTCGCGGAAACACCTGCGAAGTGGAACGTGTTCAGTGTCATCTGCGTCGCCGGTTCTCCAATGGACTGCGCTGCAACCGTACCGATACCATCACCTGGAGGAGCCAGTGCCATCTTGAAGCGCGATTCAACCTCACCAATGACCCAGTCGAAACCCGCCTTGGTGAGCTTGTGCTCCTTGAGCACACGCTTTGCAGCGAGGCTGGAGCGGACGTGAGCAAAGAACAACATGGTACCGTTGCGCTGTGCTTCGATCGACAACGGATCACTGCCAGGGACGACGACGAGCTTCGGCAAAAGTTCCGCCACGGACTCAATCACATGGGTTATCTTGAGCTCCTCTGTGTCTCTACCAGGTCGGTGCATACCGTACTGCTTTTGGGCGTTCCACAAGATACGCTTGATGTTCACCGGCAAGTGCACGCTAGGGTCACCGCCCGGGCAGATGGTCCGAAGGTTTACTCTGTCGCTCTTGAGCTTCTCCCACTCCATGTCAAGCACCTCTCGAACCTTGACGCTGTGAGCCAACTCACTCGCTTGCTCATCACTCAACCATCCATTGTTGAAGCCAGGGACATCCGGATCGATATGGAACTTGGTTGCGAATTCCTTCGCGCTAAGGCGCAACGTGTCGATGCTTTGACTTTCTATCATAGTTGCATCCATACCATCCTCACCGTACAAGAACTGGATCACATCGCCGACGCTGTTGCGCACCGTACCATCGTACTTGACAACAACGTCTTCCATCGCCTTGACAAGACGACGCTGAATATAACCAGTTTCGGACGTTTTCACAGCGGTATCAATCAAACCTTCACGACCACCCATGGCGTGGAAGAAGAACTCTTGTGGAGTCAAGCCTCTCAAGTAAGAGTTCTCAACGAAACCACGAGATTCTGGGCCAAAGTCATCCTTGCTAAAGTGTGGCAACGTGCGCCCCTTGAAGCCGTATGGGATTCGCTTTCCTTCAACGTTTTGCTGTCCGACACAAGCAATCATCTGAGAAATGTTAAGGAACGAACCCTTCGAACCGGCGGTCACCATCATCTTGACATTGTTTGTGTCCTTCAGCGAGTTTTGCGCCGAGTTACCGGCGTTATCACGCGCCTTGTTCAAGATCTGGTTCACCTTTTGTTCGAACGACTGCTGCATCGTCATACCCGGTTGAAGCTCGAGCTCGTTGTTCTGCGCTAGCTTGATGACGTCCTTCACGTCAGCCTTCGCCTTGGTAATGGTGTTGTTAATGGTGAACATCGTTTCATCGTCAGCAATCGTGTCCGCGATGCCCACCGTGAAGCCATGGTGCAACACCCAGTAGTTCACGAGCGTTTGCGTCTGGGAAATCAGACCACGGGCCGCAATCGGTCCCCACTCTTCCCAGGTGACGTGAATCAAACCACCTCCACCGCTGCCCATCGTCTTCTTACAAAGCGTCCCAGTCAGCAACTCTCCTTGCTCGATTCTCACGCCCGTGTCATCTACGCTGAAGGACAGATCATCCGCATCTCTCGCCCAAGAGCTCGTTCTCAGCAAGTTAACCTTTGGTAGCATCATGGAAAACACTTGCTTACCCGTCCACAAGGGCTGCGGCTTGAGGATCGCCGGTTTCGGCACCTTGCCATCCCAGTCTTCGAGCCACATGATGATGTTCATAAACACATCCTTCGTGATAAACGTGTCGCGCTTCGTGATCAAACGGCAGCCCAAGAGGGTATCTTGAACGATCGCCATCACAGGCTTGTTGGCTTGCGGTGAAACAATCATCTTCGGAACCATCATGAGCTCCTTCACTTCGGCGCGCGTCTCATAAGACTGCGGAAGGTGCATGTTCATTTCATCCCCGTCGAAATCCGCGTTGTACGGCGGAGTGACGGAAAGGTTCAGTCTGAAAGTGGAGTAAGGCATGATTCGCACTCTATGACCCATAATGGACATCTTGTGCAGAGACGGCTGCCGGTTAAACAACACAACGTCACCATTGACCATGTGTCGTTCCACCTTGTAGCCGTACTCTAATCGCTTCTCGCTCGACTTCTTCAAAAAGCGCAAGTCGAGTCTCTGACCATCTTCACGAATGATGTAACGCGCACCAGTCTCGCCCGGAGGCGGGTGTGGGCCGTTCTCAACCAACCTTTGCAGGCGCTCAATGTTGTACGGCGTCACAGTTTCTGGATAGGTCATGTTCAACGCGATCGACCAAGGCACTCCAAGTTCGTCCAGCATGAGGTTCGGATCCGGAGTAATAACGGTACGAGCGGAAAAGTCCACACGCTTACCCATCAGGTTACCTCGAATGCGACCCGCTTTGCCCTTAAGGCGTTCTGAAATGGACTTGATCGGCCTGCCGCTGCGAGTGAGAGCTCTGGGCATACCAGCCACCGTGTTGTCCATAAAGGTCATGATGTGGTACTGGAGCAGCTCGGTAAACTCGAGGATGACGTGTTGCGGGGCACCGTTCTGTTCTTGTCTCTCCAAGTTTTTGTTGGTGCGGACAATCTCCATGAGTTTGACAGTCAGGTCATCCTCTGAGCGTGTGGACGCGTCGAAGGACACAGACGGACGCACTGGCGGCGGCGGCACCGGCATCACTTGAAGGATAAACCAATCCGGTCGCGCGTGCTCCGGATCGAGTCCGAGAGCACGGCAATCTTCATCAGAGATACCCTTCAGAATTTGTAAAGCGCGTTCCGCCGTCACCACAACCTTGCGCTCGCCGCCCTCCGGAAGCAGCTCTTCGTCCCTCTGCTTGAACTCCGCGGTGATCTTCATCCCCTCCAGTCTGTACTGCGGCTGCGCGGTGCCAGTGTAAGGGCACACGCTCTTGCTCTTGCATGCATCCACCAATTTCTTCAACCTGTTCTTCGGGTTCTTAATGCGCATGAGTTGAGCAAACTTTGGATCCTCATCCTTGTGCAACAACAACTGCGAGGACGAGTAGCCCACGCATCTGAGAAGCCTCAGGACGACGTTGATAAAACCGTGATGAAACACCGGTTTCGCCAATTCGAGGTGACCAAAGTAACCCGGCGTCTGGACGCTGTCGCATCCATCCGTCTCGCACACGGAACCGCGATCCATCGTTCCCATTCGAGGGTCCGAGAGACCGCCCTTCTTCGGGCGACCTTTGTCGTACGTGTCGCTCGTCTCGATGGCGCACACGGACATCTTACGCTGTGATCATCATCGCGACGCGATAAAAAAACAAGTCGCGCGCGTTAGTCTTCCCGTTCGGTTTCGCACCGTCGTCACCACGCGTTCGCCCACGCGCGTCTCGTTCGAGGTTGGGACACATTTCTAAACGTACGATCTCGTCGGGGCTCAAAACCCCGAATTGAACCGCCTTGACCCCGCATAACTCGGCCGTGGAGTGCGGGAATCGGTCGTGGACGGACATGTCGAGAGTCTTTGAGCGATGCTCTAAGGTCTCGTCACGCGGTCGTCGGTCGAAAGCGCGTCGCGCTCTGAGGAAATGTCTCAAGATCCAAGGGTTACAGCGCGGGAACTCTCAAAATGTTCGTCGCTTGATGTTGTGCGCCCGTCGTGCTACATGGCTATTTCTAAGTGCTAAGTATGAGACGCACCATGCCGCGGTCGTTTTCATCGCCGGCGCGCGGCGCGTTTGGCATCCATCGAGGCGTCGTTCGCGGCCCAGTGGCGGTACCGCGGCACCCCGCTCGCGCGGACGGTGTCCTTGAATAAATGTAAGCTCGGAAGCGCCTCGTCCCACGGACCGGCAATCTGAGTCTTGCCGCTCGCGGCGTATTTGACGAGCACGGCGGGCGTGACGACTCCGAGAAGCGCGATACCGAAGAGATAGGCGGACGCGAGGCGAGGGTTGGCGTCTCGGACGATGTGATACGCCAATGCGTGCATGGCGAATACCACGGTGAGGTGGAGCGCTGAGTTGAAGGCTCGAATCGCCCTCCAGACGTAAGGTGATAGGACGTAACACTCGAGCGCGACGAGGACATCTAGAAATACCGCTCGAGGATCCTCCAATCTGCTCGCCATGAGCATCGTCGCGAACATGGCGGCGGCGAGGGAAAAGGAACTCGCCAGCTGTTTCGTCTCCAGGTTGACAAAGGCGTAATCGTACGTGATGGCGTACGAAATTAACGCAATCACCGCGCACGTAGTCGCCGTATCCGTGCTCACCGCCGCCGTCATCGTCTGACACAGCGGCGTCAGCGCCGTCAATCCACCCACCGTGAGCGCCCCGAGACGCACGCTCCTCCGAATCCGCCACCAGATCGGCGCCCGCGTCCCATCCCCGCCCGAACCCTCTCTCCCGAACACCACCCACCCGCACAAACCCGCGCACAGCGCCGCCGCGCTCCACGCGCGCGTCCTCCTCAAAACCTCCTCCCCGCCTCGATCGATCGCCGCGTGCGTCCCGGCGTGGATCGCCGCCACCGCGCACTGTTGCGATATCGTCCACGCCGTGACCGCGCTCGCCGCGTACGACCGCACGCGGACGCGTTCGTTTAAACGCATTCGACTCAGAAAGGTTTCTGGGTCCGTGTAGTTGTCCGCAACCGTCATCCTTCGCCCGTCGTCGTCGTCGCCGTCGTCGCCGTCGTCGCCACCGATCCCTCGCGTCGCCACCGTCGATTCGTACAGCACTCTTCGTCGTCGCGGTGACGCCGCCATCGCGCGAGGCGGCGGCGACATTGCGCGCGCGCGGTTCGTTCTGACACCGGTGAGTGACGAACTCGACCGACTGCGACTGACTGACTGACTGACTGACTGACTTCACCGCGCAGCGCGCGAGCGAGACGGAGGGATGCGCGAACAGACGCGCGCGCGCCGCGGCGCGACGACGCCGAACCCGCCCGCGGGTCGCGGACCGATCCCGCTCGTCGCGGCGGATCGAGCGACGACGCCGGCGGCGATGATGCCGACGCGAAGCGACGAGAAGGCGCGAGTTGAATGGTTGCGTGCGCGCGAGGACGCAGCCGTCGGCGCGAAACGCGATGTCGACGGCGAGAGCGAGAGTGATGACGCGTGGGACGCGTGGACGCACGTCGAAGGAAGGTTTGGAGACGACGCGGGCGCCGCGAGCGCGATCGAAGGGCGGGGAACGACGGGAGAGACGGATGATTCGCGACGATTCGCTTCCTCGGTTCCGACGTGGGACAGCGCGAACGCCGCCGAGAGACGACGCGGGCGTGTAGATGCGATTCGAATGAAACGGTCGATGCGCACCACCCTTAACGGCGACGGTCACAGTTCTGGGAAGCACTTCTGCGCGCTCGAGCGGATGCGGTTGCCGACGCGTAACGAGAGGACCACGGCGCCGTCGAGTCGAGGCATCGCCAATCTCGGAAATAGTTGTTACGTCTCTGCGACGTTGCAAATGCTTCGAAGCATGAAGTGTTTCGTGAATGACATCGCGACGCTGAGCGATGAAAATGCGTTGACAGATAAGCCGCTGCTTCGCGCGCTCGACGAGCACTTTTCGTGCGTCGACAATCGAAGCGCCGTGGGAGTGAAGAGAGAGATGGCCAAGGTGCGCGATGAATACGGCGATTACGAACAACAAGACGCCATGGAATTCATGCTGATGATGCTCGAGACGATTGAAGGTGAGATTGGGGAGGAAGGAGCGGCGCGGTGCCCTTCGAGACGAAACTTTAGGTTTGAGTGCGCGCACGAGATGTGTTGCGCCAACGCGGCGTGTTCGCAATCCTCTCAAATTCAGGAAAATTTAAATGCGCTCACGGTGGATGTCATGCCTGAAGACGAAAATGTTAGTCTTGATAAACTGATGATGCGTTATTTCGAGCGAGAGACGATTGAGAAGCAATGCGAAGCGTGCGGACACAGATGGGCGAGTTCTAGCCGTCGATGCAACGCGTTACCGAATGTTTTCCTCGTCCACGTTAAGCGTTTCTCGACCGAAATCCAGGATAACCAAGTCAAATTGAAAAAACTCCGTGCGAACATTAGATTGCCAGGTTCGCTCAGAGACGTCGGTTTCGACGCGGATGTCCAATCGCCAGTGACGCCAAACATTGATGGGGCATTAATTATGCGCCGCAAAAGCGCTTCGCTCTTATCCGTCGTGAGTCACATTGGCGGCGATTTCGAGTCGGGTCATTACATTGCGCACGTCAAAGAAAGTCCACTGCGATGGGTGACGTACGACGACGAGCGAGTGACGCCGTGTATCGAACGCCCAAGCGGGAAAGATTCCGCCTTTTACATGAGTTCGCCGCAAATTTTTGAGCGAGAGTGCGTCATAATCGCCTATCGCAAGGATTAACTCAGCCATCGATCCCCGTCGTCGCAGTGAAACGAATAGAATTATGACTAAAAGATATGTAATACAATTCGTCTAGTTTGATTTCGTGTTCATCGGAGCCGTTCCGTACATGCGCTCGAGATTTTTTGTCCACTTGAGCACGGAGACGACGGCCAACGCACTTCCGCCGTCCAATCCATCCAACAACACCTTTTCATCCCGCTCACCGCGCCAGATGGCCTCGACTGTGTCACCCTTTAGGTTCCAACCGCTGCTCACGAGGTGTGGAATGACTTCAAACATCACCACTCGCTTGCGTTCCTTTTCATCCGCGTCGTCGTCTCTCAGCCACGCGCACGCCGCGATGGCTTCAAACGCGGGATCCAAAGCCTTCAACGCTTCGTGCACATCCATCCCTCGACGTCCCGACGACGCGTTCGCCGGCATGGGCTCTCTGTACGCCTGCGCGACTTCCGGTTCGGACGTCGACCTCGACGTTTCCGCGTACTCGTTCCTCCGCCTCTTCTCCTCCGCCTCTTCCTCCTCCGTTCGCGTCGTGCTCCAATCCCCTTCCCCCCACGAAAACTCCCGCTCGATCCCCACCGACGCGAACAACGACCCAAGATCCCTCCTCAACACGTTTCTACAGTCCCCACCCGTCGTCCGAAGCGTAAACGGCACCGCTCTCACCCCAGCCTCGCCCGCCGCGTCGTCTCGCACGTAAAACCGCAACCGTCGCACCTTGGCCCCGGGGAGCTCCCTCCCCCTCTGCACCCCATCCAGCGTCCCTTGCAAGTGCGCCAACGCCTCCGCGTTCGCGCTCGACAACTCCGGGTGCGTCCCCGCGAGCACATCCGGGTGCACGAGCCGCACGAGCGCCGTCATGCATTGCTTCAGCGGTCTCGCCGTCGCGGAATCCCCGCCCCGCGACGTCGTCGTCTTCCTTCGCCAAACGTCGACGAGCGCGCGCGACACCGACGCTTTCATCCCAACTCGTCGCGCCGCTCGATCCATCGTCGTCGTCCTTCCGCCGCGTCGTCGTCTTCCGTCTTCCGTCTTCCGCGTCTTCGTCCGTCTTCCGTCGTTCGCACCCATCCACGTTTTGACGGTTCACGACCCTTCATTGTATGTTAAAACCCAAATTGGCGGTTCGTGACTCATAAAAACACCATGAGGGTAGGGTCATATCCGCGTCCGCGCGCCTTCGAAGAGATTCATTCTGATTCTCTCTGACACTCGTCATCGTCATCGTCTTCGTCATCGTCTTCGTCTCGAACGGCGGCACACCCCGACGATCCCGCGACCGACACCGCGAAGCGAAGACGGCGATGATGTCAGCGCGCGTCGCGTCGACGACGACGAGAACGACGACGACGAGGATGACGACGAGGATGACGATGACGACGACGAGCGCGGTGTCGAGAGGGTGCCGAGGAACGACGACGACGGGACGACGGACGAGAGTGGTGAGGGACGTCGTCGTCGGCGGCGGTGACGCGCGGTGGAGGAGGAGGACGCGCGCGGCGAGCGAGAGGTTCGGGGAAGGGGCGGAGAACCCGGCGAGGGGGTTGAAGGCGCCGAGCACGCCCGAGTCGCCGCGCGGGCAGCAGCTGGCGTACATTTTGAAGACGGCGCCGGATATGTTTGACGCGGCGGTGGATTCGCAGTTGGACGCGTTGATGAATGAGGTCGAGCAAGAGAGAGACGCGGAAGGGACGCAGAGTGAGGCGAAGAAGGAGCAGTTGGTGTTGTTTAAGCGCATCGCGGATGTGCGGGCGTTGGAGAGACGGAACGGGTTGGAGGATATCATGTACACGAGCATCATCCAAAAGTTTCTCGCAGCCGGTGTTGACATGTTGCCGCCGCTTGATGAGACGACGATGTTGAAAGGGATCGATTTGAACAGATTGACGGATGGGGTGCACAGTAAAGAGGCTTTGGAGATGGTTCGTGAGCACCTCATGGCTGTTTTAGGGGGCGCCGGGGAGAACGCGTACTCGTCGCAGCTGGTACGCATGTCGAAATTGCAAGCCGCGCAAGTGTACGCGGCGTCCATCATGTTTGGTTACTTCGTCACTCGCGCGGATAAGCGCTTTCAGCTCGATCGGACCATGGGCACGCTCCCGCTCGATCCCCTGGAGAGCGCCAAGGCGTTGGAGCGCCTCTTCAACAGCGCCAGCGCGATGGACTCAATGGATGAAGCCGACGCGGCGCCGATCAACTTTGGTGGCGACGACTTTGATTTGTTCAGCGATTCTTCCTCCTCCGATAAACCGGAGAGCAAGTTGACGCTGAAGCAGTACATTCAGAACTTTGACCAAGCCACTTTGGCTCAAACGGCGCGCATCGTCTCCATGGAAGGCGTCGCCGTCGCGGAGCGCCAAACCGGCGCCCTCTTCGGATCGATCGAAGATCTCCAGCGCGAGATGCAAGATGCGGTCGGTATGAACGCCGTCACACCGGAAGAGCTCATGCAAGCCGTGAGCGAAGTGGTGGCGGAGAAGAAGGTGCAAACGCTCACGCTCGCGTACGCGTCGCAGAGACGGCTCGTGCTCGAGGCGGTGGCGTTTGGCGCATTTTTGCGTTCGTCTGAGACGTACATTGACGATTACGCACCGAAATTATTAACCCCGACGCCTCGTGGACCCACCGGTCCGCCTGGGAACTCGCTTCCCAGCGGCGACGACGACGACGACGGGGGAAGCCCAGTGCGCGGCTAAATTAAAGAACGACGAATACAGATTTAATAAACACCTCGCACAAAACGAACGAGAATTAAAAACATGGAACAGGAAGCTCATCGTCGCATTTCGTTACACTTCGCTACGCTAGCTCGAGGCTCAACACCGTCCCCGACCGATGACGCGTACGACGACTTCGCCCGATGACGCGTACGACGACTTTGCTCACAACTCGTTGGCATCCTTGCAGAGCGCCGCTAACTTCTCCTTGTCCGCGCCAGTCATTTCGCTCACCTTGACACCGTTCGAGTACACTTGGAACGTCGGCATGGCGGAGATTCCGCACTCACCGGCGACGTCTTCGAGTTCGTCGACGTCAATCTTGACGAATTCAATCTCCGGGTACTTGGCTGCCAACTCTTCGAAAAACGGAGCGATCGACTTACACGGACCGCACCAGCTCGCCGTGAAGTCCACGACAACCTACGTCGGCCGAAAACGAGGCGCGATACAAACACGTGTTTTGTCAGTCAGTCATTCGTCGTCGCTCGCTCGGAAACGCGTCGGAAACCGTTCGTCACCCGACCGATCGATCGATCGATTGTTGCGACCAAGCGTTCAGATCGCACAGATGATGATTGATTCTCTCGATGTGTCGACGCGTTCGTTCGTTCGTTCGTTCGCGCGGACGCACGCACCGGTTTGCCGGCCGCCTTGATGGCGGCGAATTCCTCAGCGCTCGCGATGTGCTTCACCATGACGTTCGTCTTCGAAAGTCGCGTCTCGTTGTGACGCGAACGAACGATCGAACGAAAGATTGGATGATTGATCTCGTCGAGTGTACCATGGTCTCAGTCGGTCGGTCGGTTGAGGGAGAGGAATGGATTTTTTGGGTGGAGCCGCGTTTAAGTGAAGCGCGAAACAGCGGAGAGACGGACGGGATGTTACGGAGAACGCCGGACTGGTGTTACAAACAAACAAACAAAAACAACGCGGACGACGACTTGATGGGGGCCGTCTTGATCACTGCTATGTAAAGATGGACGCGGAACTGCCCGACTGCGCGACGCAGTAGAGACCGGTTTTCCAACGCCGCGTCGATTTAATGGATCCG